>Ga0302325_10010468_pt1 | contig 20105 bp, 14 predicted proteins | sample Palsa_T0_2_FD_201948 | JGI IMG/M metagenome (GOLD analysis project Ga0302325, IMG submission 201948) | Peat permafrost microbial communities from Stordalen Mire near Abisko, Sweden - Palsa_T0_2 | ecosystem: Environmental > Terrestrial > Soil > Palsa > Peat permafrost | place: Sweden: Abisko...
AACAGCATCGAGTAACGCTGCTCCAAGTGCGCGATGGCCTTGGGGCTGAGCTTTCTGCGGTAATCGCCGGGAGTAACCTGCCGTACGTGATTGTTGACGTCTTCACGACTTGGAACTATATCAAAACGCTTCAGCAACTTACGCAGAGTGTTTTCATTGAGTTCAACGCCGATTCTGATCGCCAAATCTCTGATCCATCTCTCTTTCAAGAATACAATGTCCTCATATCGATAGATGATGGCGCCACTGCGCTGAGAGAGCCGCGCAATCCTTTCGATCTCATCGAAAAAATAGCCAAATCTGTTGGTCAGTATCGCATCTTCAAGGTCGATGGATTCCAAATCCGTCCGTTGCTGAATCAAGGACTTTCTGATGTCGCCGCCTGCCGGTAAAGCATGGCTATTCTTCATCGAAAAATAATATGAAACGATGGCATCGCGGGGATCGCGAATCAGAAAAAGCCGCACCAGATTGTCGACGCTCTCCGAGAAGAACCCATTCAATGCCGTACGAAATACTCCGTACACGTACCCCGACTCATGGATCATGGACGCGATCGCTGAGTCGAATTTTCTAACCTGAAGCCCTAACGTGAAGAGTTCTGTCTCGACTCTGACGTAAGAACGATGGCCTGCACTGCATAATTCTTGGAGAATGCCGTCCAGCATCACGCTTCCAGATTTGGTAAACGCGACCGCCAGTACGGCCTGCTTTTTATCAGGTTCAGGGACGGGAATCGTGACAACGCGGCCGCCGTCATCACTGCGCAATTGAACATCAGGCATTACGCCTCAATCTCCATCGTAGTTAGTGACCATCAAACAGTCATCGCGCCTTCGCCACCACATGATACCACTGAAGCCTCAACCAGGATCACATGGGCCCGCTCGGAACTATCTGTTGATACAGCGAAGTCCGCTAAGCAAAGGAAGCGGTTCTTCGCTGGAGATCAGCAATGAGTTCGAGTTGTTAGCTTAGGCAATCGGGGGACTCAACAAGCCGGTGCAAGGCAACCCTTGTTGATCGACCGCCGCCTCATTCAGCGCTGATTGCTCCGGTGCCCTATGCTATTGCCCGCTGACTGGCATTCTATTAATGCATTTCCGGACGGTTCTGCCGTCCGGAGATCCCGTTTCATAGTATGGAATCTGCCCTTCAGCGTGCCAGACGGTTCTGCCGTCCTTGACCTGCATTCCATCAGGCATTCCATCCGCTCCTAGATTACCTGCGCTGCCCATGGTCCAACCCCCGTTGTTCTCATTGCCATTGATCGCAGCGAAATTGCTCCACCATGCCTCCTGTACCTTCATCGCACGCACAGTCTGCGATGGGTGGAAGCAATTATTCGTGATCACCGCGGGCTTACTTACGGTCGCGTCCCAATACCACTTGTATTTCGGGTTTTTTGTCAAATAGCCCCAGATTTGCAGGCGATATTGCTGAATGGCGTCATTGGACATCAAGTAAGGCTGGCCGACACTACCGCAGCCGGCGTAGGTGCCGTCAGCAATGAGGTCCACCGGTTTCTCGCCATCAACCGTTAGTAGTATGCGGCTCGAGCTCACTGGCCTCGGGGTCCATTGGCCAGGCCCTGTACCAGAGAGATATTCATCGAGAAATACCCATGACCGACCCATCGCATAACAGTATCTGTACTCTTCGCCGTTAGTTGCTCCCGCTATGTGCCGCTCGGGGTTCGAAAACCACAGGACCACCTTTCCTTGTTCGAGTGATTCATTTGTTATCGATAGCGTCGCGTTGGCTGCCTCCGTTCCTCCTTGGGCATCGCCAACGTCCCAGTGTCGTTTAGGGGCATCGATCGGCCAGTACTTCAAAATTGAGTCGTCCTTTGAGGCAGCTTGAGGTTCGTCGGCTTTGACCGCCCTCTGTCCTGGAGCACACACACTCAGAGCACAGATAAAGCCAAGCAGCATGACGCGGCGCCGCGCTATCCAGATTGTCTGGTGCCTCTTGTTCTCCACGCGCTCTACTCCTTAAGCAGCAGTTTCCATGTTATGGTAATACATTCTGATTGATGCCGCCGCAAGCGGCTCCGCGGTCCACATGTACCTCCGCCGTATATTCCCGCCAGTTCTTGAGTACAGCATCGGCCGGCCTAAGCGGCGTGTCGAAGAGGTTGCCTCATGAAGCCAAGCCTGGTGCTTTTCTCGCTCGTTACGCTAGCTTTGATCGCACACGCGTTTGCTGCCGGGAATGAGGAGACCCTTGAAGCCTACTGGCCGATGCATACTGCGCAGAGAAGTTGGAGCTTGATCAACACCAGCGATAAGGATTTGTCTGCGCCAAAGATTCAGATGTCAGTGGCCAACAAGGAGGTAGGCGAGAACCAGGTTGAGTTGTGGTTTTCCGATAAACCCGGCCAACCCATCGGATCAAGTGATGTCGAACTGTACCAGTATTGTAGTAATGCGGGTGGCGAGCCGTGGCTTTTCTTAAACACTTACATCAATGCCGAGCATGGAAACGAACTACGATTTCATCCGGTTCAGTCCACTCGGATCCTGTTCACACCGTACAAACAACGCACCGTCGATCTTGTGGCAGATGGTACTTACGCCAGATGCGGCAATAAAGGGCAGCCCTATCTTTTCTGGAACCAGAATCTCGATTCCTATCGTATTCAGGTGTGGGGTTATCTTACTGAGAACCCCAAATGGAAATGGTACTGGGACGCGACGATTTCGAAGGCAGCGGCGCTGACCAATGACTGTCTCAAGGCCGCCCAACACGTTAGGGCCATTAAAGTGCAGGAGGCCTGGTGGAATAACTTCAAGACGAAGGAGGGCACGTGGGATTTGGGGGCGGGAACTTTGGACGGCGATGGTCTGCCGGCTGGAACTAGCGTCAAATACGGCAGAACTGTTTGGCATTCTGAAGGGCAATTGCCCTATTACATAATAGGACCCCCTGATGGAAACACAGCAAGGCAGTGCGTGAATCAAATAATGCCGGTAGTTGAGCCGGCCCGATAGTATGGTAAGCCTATGTGTTCCGGCTGGCATTGGCCGCCGCACCCGAGGCGGCGCCAGCGGCGCGCGCGCCGGCTTTCCTCCGCCGTTAATGAGCCGGAAAATCCCCTGACTCGTGCGCAGGAGTGACTTGCGTCACCGCTGCAGAAAAGCAGCCGGTTTTTGGACTGCGCAGCGGCAAACTCGCCGTGAGTTTCTGCGTCTTAGGCCCGGGACCTCATGCCGCTTTTAATGTTGGCGCGCCACTGAGATAATTAGGCAATGAGCACCAATAAAATGTACGTCGTAGCCAACGTTGAAAGCGCGCAGGCGCAGCTTAACGAGCGGATTCAGGCGGACGACATCCGCATACTTGACTATAACTTGGTGCCGTTAGAGGGGACAAAGTTGAAGGTACGAGGCAGCATAGACTCCTCCAAGCCTTTCGGGGTCGTAATCGGCTCGGCCCATACGTTTGGCCGATATGTTGCCACTCCATTTTCCGAGATCGTAGCGCATCGCAATAACATTCAGATTCTAAATCTCGGATTCTTAGGGGCTGGGCCAGGCTTCTTCTTGGAGCGCCCCGCACTGTTGCGATGGATCAATAGGGCCGAGTTCGTCGTAGTCCAAGCTATGTCCGGTAGGAGTGTTGCAAACTTCGCCTTCGAAACTTGCGAAAATCAGGATGAAGTCAGAAAGCGCGGGAGCGAAGATAAGACTACCGTCGAGCGTGCTTATCGCGCCCTGCTTCTGAGCGGCGAGCCTGCGATGGCGATCGCTTTGCGCTCCGCGAATAGAATACAGTGGTTGCGCGAGACGACCGAGCTGTTCAGGCGCATTACAGTGCCGCGAAAATGCCTGTTATGGTTCTCAAAACGAAAGCTCAATTACATCGAAGGGTTGGAAACTTTGGAACGCTATTGGGCGGATATGCCGCATTTCCTGACTCGGCCTCTAATAGAGGAATTCACCAGGACATCTGGCATCGAGTGTCTAGAGGTCGTGTCGAGGGAAGGGCTGCCTCAGATTATTAGAGATATGAAATTGAATAAGCCGATCCAGATATGGCCGGTAAAGGACTTCCCGAGCGTCAAACTGCGCTGTCACAACCACTACTATCCGTCGCCGCAAATGCATGAGCGGTGCGCAGGTGCGGTCAGTGATTGGGTAAAGAGCAATCGTGCGCCGGCAAAAGTGCCGCAGGCTAGCGCAGCGCGCAGGCGCATTATTATTCATTATCATATTTTCAAGAATGCAGGATCATCGATCGATACGGCCCTGGCCGATGTACTGGGTAAGCGCTGGCGCTCTTTCGATCCTCAGATTTATCTCAGCGACGATGACGATCGCATCGACGGCACGCGTTGCAAGGAGAACGCGAATTCGGATGAGCTGGACAAGTTTTTAAAGATCAACACGGATGTCTATGCAGTCTCGACCCACCAGAGCCGCATTAAATTCGCGCTGAGCCCAAGCCTTGAAAGGCTGGAGCTGAGTCTGATTCGCAATCCAGTTGGACGCGCGCTCTCGATCTGGAAGTACGAGAGAAGACCGGATAGGCAAGCTACGTTTGACAGTCAAATGGGTAAGCAGGCTGCGCTGCTTTCGTTTGAGGAATTCATCAAGTGGTGCCTTCTGACCAGAAGGCCACCCCTGGCTCCGTTTAGCAATTTTCAGGTCAGAGCGCTGAGTGGTAATCCCATGTGGGAAGGCCGGGTTTCATATTCAGATCTAGACCGGGCAATTGAGTACGCTACCAGGGTTGGTTGTGTTGGCATTGTCGAGAGATTCGAGCGAACGCTGGAACTGTTGAACCAGCGCATTCAGGCGTTTATTCCGGGAATTGAGTTGCGCAGTTATCACGTAAATAAAAGCGGCACTACTCAAGAATCGGGAGATGAAGAGGCTCGCCAGCTATTGACCAAAGGGACTTATGAATTGCTGCTGGAAGCTAACGCATTCGATTTAGCAATGTACAATCATGTTTTACGGGTGGGTGGCTATTAGTAGATAAGGGCCATGAGGCTCACATACGGTAAGTAAGCCGGCGGTCGTTAATCCAGCTCCACGACCAGTAACTCGTTGGCTTCCAGCCTGGCGCTCAGCGTACCGCCTTGCACCGATACCTCTGTATCACCGCTGCGCCACCGCAGCGTTTCCTTCATTTTGGTCTCATATGCCGGGAAGTTACGGGGAATCATCTCGCGCGCGCGATCGGGATTGGCCGCCATGTTGATTGGCGGCGCCAAGCAAAGCGGACAGCTGATGAACTCGGGCTTAAGGTTGCCGTCGCTCGCCAAATCGGCGCGGATGCTCATGAATACATTATCGCTGGCTCGGTAATGAATGGTACGGACGGCACTGGCGGACAATCCGCGGGGCAAAGTGACCCGAACGACTTGTTTTGCATCGCTCATGGCTGGATTGAAGCTTGAGACGATCAGCGCCGGCTTGCCGACGCCTGTGAACGCTACCGCGAGTAATTCTGTGCGCGCAGCTGCGCCAGAGCTGCCGGCTGCCTCAGGATGCAGAAGGTAGCCGTGCGCGCCGTTGTAATGATCCAGGATAAGGCGCAGGAATCCGGCACCGTTCAGGAATTCCATCTTGCCCATTTGCAAGATGCCACCCCAATGGAACACGCGGCGCGGATGCAGCTGCTGCCACAGGCCCATTAGAGCCTGGAATTGCCAGCTTGCCTGCGCCGCCGCCGGGTCGTCGCCGTTGCCCACTCCAAAGGGTTGGTCGAGAAGGCCGAATTGATGTATTTCGGCAATCGTGCCCGCTGGTAATCGGGCATAGGACTGCACCGCACGCTCAACGGCGGCGGATGGCGATGGGTTTCCCTTGCCGTTGAACGAGTTCAAGCTGCGCGGGACGTCGCTGACCGGCAGACGATGACTGTTCGCCCAACGAAGAAAGTCGGCCGTGTCGTAGACGCAGTTAGTCTGCGAAGCCGGACATTCGCCGCCGCGAGTGAATTCCCCTGCGCTCAAAGCGGCACCGGGAAGAACGGCGTGCAATCCCTTTTCGGTAGCCTCATAAAGAGCGAAGAAATCATCCGGCGTGCCGTCAAAACTCTCTTTCTGGTCGTATTCGACGCCGGTTTTGAAAGAGACGGCGGAGGCACCGTTACCGAGATAGGTTTTCAGATCGTTGGCAAAATGGCTGATTACCTCGGTCCATGTGTGCAGATCCGCCGGCGGCGCTCGCTCGCCCCATGCGCCGAACTCCGGGACGCGGGCGATGTCGCTGGGGACATTCTCAAGTGCGATCGTAATGTCCTGCGGGCGATAGCCGACGTCCAAATAAGGCTTGAGGCGAAGCTCGATCAGGTCCGGTCGGTATTTCAGTGAGCCGTCGGCGGATCGAACCACATAGTCCAGGGAACGGATGCCCAATTTATCGTCCCAGAGACCAGACTTCCTGACCCAGTCCTCCTTGTATCCGCCCAAGAATCGGTTGATGGTGAAACTGTCGACGAACGGAATTTCCTGCGCAGCACCTGGCTTGCGTCGGTAGGGGAAATCGATGTCGGAACCAAGCAGGTATGCCGGGATCTCGATCAGATGCAACGCGATGAGATGGCCCTGAAGCTGTGTACTTCGATAGAACGGCTGGAGCACGCCGAGATCGGCCGGTGCCTCTGCTGCGGAAGCGCCGACCAGCGCCATCGGAACGATTAGCACGGTGACCCACCAAATGGCCGCGCCGAAGCGCGCATTTCGGGCAAATACTGCGGCTGCAGATATTACAGTGCGAACGGTAACCATTTTTTTATCGCAGGAATTTAAGCGACCACGAAAGTGAACAGGATCACGAGCAGTAGTGAACTGCTCTGCTGCCGTCGATGAGCTTCATACTCTGCAGCACCTCTCGTTCCATCTTGAGGTGAAGCGTGGCGGGTTGCAACTGCTGGAATTTCGGGCAGTTAGAGCTCATCGCGAGATTTTTGGCGGCAGCCTTTGCCTCTTGTGAGCGGATCCGGCGGATGCCTGCATGACGACCACTAAGCCGCAATCAGCCGTATGTTCGTGGCGCAGGTTAGTCCCTGGCTCGGGATGTCCGCAGCGCCTGCCGCTTTTGAAGCCAGAAGGGTTAACATATTGCCCTATCGAAGACGTCAAATGAAGGCTATCCGGTCCTGGATGGTGCGTAACCGATGTCGTAAGTTTCCATCTATCAATGAGTTAGGGCGGAATACGGGCCTTTGTTCGATGCATAGGTGCATTTGAACTACATTGACTTCCGAAGGAAATCGGGCAATATATTGCCCAACCCAACGCAGGAGGATTCTCAATGCATTTTCGCGAACGCGGTCAGATGGTCCAACTTATTCGAACCTCATACGACTCAGATTCGAAGAAGGGCAAAAGTGAAATAGTGGGACGGCTGGTAAAGGCCAATCCAAAGATATCGGAAGCTCTTGAGGCGGCACTTACTGCCGAGGAGCGTAAAGAACTGGAGGTTTGGATTGGAGGCCATGCTACGACCGAGCGACTTAAAAGAGAACTCGCTGTTCGTACCTTGCCGGAACAGCTGGCACTCGCCGAGGAATGGTTCGCAGAGGAAAAAGACGATAACGCCCGCGTATTGGCGGCGTCGTTAGTTCCGGCGTGGACGCACCTTCGTGTGGCGCTGAAACGAAACGGCTTGGTTGAGTGATTTCGCGGTGCGTACCTGCGTTGACCGCGTCAATGAGTCTTTGACGGCATCGGGTTAGCAGTTAGCCCAATGCAAACGCCGATAACCATAGAAGAACAACCCGAAGTCGCGGTTTCCACCTCTCTTCGAGCGCTGGCTGCGATAGCCTGTCGTCTGGGTTTGGATGTCAGCGTCGATCAGTTGCGGCGGCGCTTCGCATTGCCGACCGGGGAGCCTGACACGCCGACGCTCATCGCCCTGGCGCATGAGCTCGGACTCGAAGCTCAGGCTATGCGCATGAGCTTCCAGGAACTGCCACGGGTGGCGCGTGCTCTACCGGCCATATTGCGCGCCAAGGACGGCGGCGCCCTGATACTGGAAGAGGCGCGCACCGATCCAGCGAAGGGCACGGTGGCCGTCATTCGCGACCCCAGCTCGCCCGAAGACCTGGTGCTCGCCATCGATGAGCTGCACCTCGCCGAGGTCTGGGAGGGGGAAGCAATCCTGATCAAACGCCGGCATTCCGCCAGCGACGAAGAGCAGCCGTTCGGCATGCGCTGGCTCTTTGGCCAGGTGATCAAGGAACGCAAGCTGTTCAGCTACATCGTATATGCGGCCATCGTCAGTACGATTTTTGCTGTAGCGCCGCCCTTTGTTTTCAGAATTGTGCTGGACCGGGTGCTGGTCCACAACTCCTATGCCACGCTAAACATACTTGTCGGTGCGATTCTATTTCTGCTCGTGTTTGAGACAGTGTTGACGTACCTGCGCGGTATCTTGACGGAGGTAGTGAGTACGCGCATCGATGGGCGGATTAGTTTGTTCGTCGCGGACAGACTGCTCAAGCTGCCGATGGACTACTTCGAGCGCACGCCCACCGGGCGCATTCTGAGCAAGCTGAATAACATCTGGCTCATTCGTCACTTTCTGACCGGGCAGCTCTTCGGCACGTTTTTGGATGCCGTGCCGCTGCTCGCGCTGATTCCGTTAATGATGTTTATCGAATGGCACCTGGCGCTCATGGCCTTGGCGCTGGCAGGCATCATAGCCGTGATCGTCATGATATTTATCAAGCCGATGCACCGCGCGTATCACAGGGTGGTTGTTGCGGAGCACGCCAAGAACCAGCATCTGAGCGAGACGATCTACGGCATCAAGACCGTCAAGTCGTTGGCATTGGAAGGACGGCGTCGCCGCGAATGGGACCATCGCGTCGCCGAGCAGGTCGCTGCCCGATATGAATTTGGGATCCTGGCGAACTATCCAAAGACTCTGACGCTGCCCTTCGACCGCTTGATTTATTCTGGCTGTCTGGCCGTAGGGGCCTACATGGTCCTGTACCAGACGAACTTGGTCACTCCGGGAGTGTCGACGCTGCTCAACGTTGCCCCGACGATCAGTGCTGGTGAATTGGTGGCCTTTGCGATGCTGTCCATGCGGCTGGGTTCGCCGCTGGTCAAGATGGCGATGCTGCAGATGGATTTAGCCGAAGTCCGGGGTGCCATTATCGAGGTGGCCTCGGTCGTGAACGTGGTCCCGGAAGCCTCTCGAACCAATGGCATGCGCCTGCCGATCAAGGGCAACGTGTCGTTCAACAACGTGCGCTTTCGCTACTCCGCGGAAGCGCCTTTTGCTCTCGACGGTGTCAGCTTTAACGTGCCGGCCGGCACCATGCTCGGCATCATGGGGCGTAGCGGCTCGGGCAAAACAACGGTGACGCGTCTGTTGCAGAGCCTCAACTCGACCTATGAAGGCCAGATCAAGATCGATGGCATGGATCTACGCGAAATAGACCTCATGCATCTGCGCACCCACATCGGTGTGGTGCCGCAGGAGAATTTCCTGTTCTCAGGTACCATTCGCGACAACATCTCCATGGCCAGGACAGATGCGAGCTTTGCCGACGTCGTTCGGGCGGCGCAGCTCAGCGGCGCCGAGGAATTCATCGAGCGCTTACCCCGAGGTTACGACACCGAGTTGCAGGAGGGCGGTAGCAATCTATCCGGCGGACAGCGCCAGCGCATAGCGCTCGCGCGCGCTCTGCTTATCGACCCGCCGGTGCTGATTCTCGATGAAGCCACCAGTGCGCTCGACGCGGAAAGCGAGGCAATCGTTAACGCCAATTTGAAGCGCATGGCCAAGGGCCGCACTGTGCTTTCCATCTCGCATCGGCTGTCGATGCTCGTGGAATGCGACAGCATCCTGGTGCTCGAGCGCGGCAAGTTTTATGACCAAGGTACGCACGAGGAGCTGCTGCGGCGCTGCGACATCTACAAGCACATGTGGCATCAGCAGAACCGTCATCTGGATCCTCGCGCCGCGGATATGCCCGTGCCACTCGGGATAGCTCGATGAGTCTGCTGCTCTCCGGTCCGAACAAGCTTCCGGTACTGCGCCGCAAACCGGACAAGGTCGGCGAGTTGATCGGTGCGTTCGAATCCGACACGGTCGCGGTATTCCAGCGCACCGCGCCCGTCAACGACCATATCGTTCTGTGGGTGTTCGCGACCATGATGGTGATCGCATTCGTGCTTTGCTGCATCGTGAAGCTCGATCGCGTGGTCACCAGCGTCGCGGGCATCATTTTCACATCGGCGGGATCCATCTATGTGTCGCCACTCAATCCGTCGGTGGTACGGGCTGTCAATGTAAAGGCAGGCCAGATGGTGAAGAAAGGCCAAGCATTAGCGACGCTCGATCCGACCTTTACGCAGGCCGACCTGCTGCAACTGCAGGAGCACCTGAGCAGCGATCAAGCGACGGTCGCTCGTGAAGAGGCCGAAATTGCGCAGCGCCCGTATGTGTACTCCAAGACGGACAGGCATCAGGCGATTCAGGGAGGACTCTGGCTGCAGCGTCAGGCGGCGTATCGTTCCAACATCGCCAATTACGATGGCCAAATTTCCAGTACTTTGGCGCAAATGACGCAGGCCAAGTCGGATTATGAGAAATACACCAAGCGGCTGAAGCTCATCAGCGATGAGCAGAATGTGTATGAGCCGCTGCTCGACAAGGGCTATGTGTCCAAATTGCAGGTGCTGCAATCCACGGATGCCACCACGGAGATGAGCCGTCTGTTGGCGGATGCTGACAACGAGATCGCTCAATATCGCGAGACCGTGGCCGCCCTCAGGGCGCAACGGGACGCCTACATTCAGCAATGGTTCTCGGACACGGCCGCCCAACTGGTGCTGGACCGCAATGACCTGGACCTGACCCTGGATAGTCGCGACAAGGCCCAGAAGCTCCAGGATCTGACCAGCCTCGATTCACCGACGGACGCGATCGTACTCAAGGTCGGCAAGCTGTCCCCGGGTTCGGTGGCGGCCGGCAATGGCCAGGATACCCTCAGTCCCGGGGTGGACCCGCTGTTCACATTGGCGCCGATGGACGCACCCGTGGAGGCGGAAATCGACGTTGCCACGTCGGACATAGCCTTCGTTTCGGTCGGCAATCCCGTGCAGCTGAAGTTGGATGCCTATTCCTTCGTGATATACGGTATTGCCAAAGGCGTTGTCACGAGCATCAGCGAGGGCTCTTTCACGACCGACGCCAATAACACGCCCGTGCCCCCATATTTCAAAGTCAGAGTTAGGGTAACGGACACGAATCTGCACGGCGTGCCGCCGGACTTCAGATTGATTCCCGGCATGACGCTTGAGGGCGACGTCATGGTCGGGGAACGAACAATAATCTCGTACCTGGTAGAGACGATTCTAGGCCAGACCGAGGCCGCGATGCGGGAACCTCAATAGGACCTCCTCATATGATTCTCGTAGGCATGCGGCGCGTACTGTCGGTTCCGGGGGCTTTAGCGCTCGTCATCACGGCTGCAAGTTTATCAGTCGCCGCAGACCCGCTGTCCGATACGTTCCAGCCTGACGTATACCGCATGGGTTCGGCGCTTCAGCGCCGCACCCCAGGGCTGATCGATCCCCGCGGACGCGCGTGCGAAGCCCCTACGGCGGCACTGACATTTGCCGCCGCTGTGGATCTCGCGCTATGCCTCAACCCGGCGACACGCTCCGCCTGGGCGCAAGCGCGCCAGCAGGCCGCGGCACTCGGCAGTGCCGAGAGCGCTTTGCTGCCCAGTGTGACTGCAACCGGCTCTGAGACCAGAGCCTTCGGACAGCACGTGGAAGTCACCGGTGCGCTCGACTCCAACGTGCAGGATACGCGCGATGCGGCGCTCAGCCTCTCCTGGACCTTGTACGACTTCGGGGCGCGCGACGGGAAAATCACCAGTGCACGTCACCTCCTGGACGCTGCGGCTGCGACCACCGATAGCGTCACCCAGCAGACTGTACTCAATGTCGTGACGAGCTATTATGGCTTGGTCGCCGCCGATGCCGACGTCGTGGCCGCGAAGATCAGCGAGTCCGATCTTGCACGCGCCGTGGAGATAGCGCGCGCCCTGAATGAGGGCGGTGCCGGGACGCTGGGCGACGTGTTGCAGGCCGAAACCGCTTTCGATCAGGCGGTGCTGGCGCGAGTGCAGGCCGAATCGGCGGCGAAAATTGCGCACGCCACGCTCGCCGTCACGCTCGGCCTGTCTGCTGATCAGCCGCTCACGCTCAATGCGCAGCCCGTGCCCGACCAGGTGCCGGGCCTTACAGCACACATGGCGAGTCTGATGCAGGAGGCTACGCGGCAGCGGCCGGATCTCGACGCGGCGAGGGCGCAGCGTGACGCAGCCATAGCAAACATCACGGTCGCCCGCGCTGCCGGTCGGCCTTCGATCTCGCTCTCAGCCGGGCGCAGCCTGGCCGATAGCGCGGGCACTCCAAACCAGAATTACAATCTCATTGGCGTCAGCGTCTCGGTGCCGATCTTTACCGGGTTCAACGTCGCCTATGGCGTGCGCCAGGCACAGGCCGCACTCGAGGCCAGCGAGGCGAATGTCGAACAGGTTCGCCTCAGCGTCACGCAAGGCGTCTGGGACGGCTATTACTCGCTCGATTCCAGCAATCAACAAATAACCGTGACCTCCGGGCTCATCAAGACTGCCGAGCAGAACGAGCAGGTGGCGCTGGGACGCTACCAGGGAGGCGTCGGCACCATCCTCGATGTGCTCACTGCCGAGGCAGCTGCGGCACTTGCGCGCCAAACACGCATTGCCGCGGAACTCGGCTGTCAGACCGCGCGAGCGCAGCTGGCATTTGCGCTCGGCCGCCTGTCTGGAGCTGAACCCTTATCGTACGACACGCCGCCGCCCTGAAAGGCTGCGGCGGCTACTTACAGCGGACCGATCAGGTGCTCCACGATCAGGGTGGCGGCCTGTTCGGCCGTCATAGTGGTCGTGTCGATGTGAATATCGGGGGCGATCGGCGGCTCGTAGGGGCTGGCAATGCCGGTAAAGTTTGCGAGTTGCCCTGCTCGTGCTTTCCGGTACAGCCCCTTCACATCGCGCCGCTCGGCCTCCGCCAGTGGTGTGTCGATATAAATCTCAATGAACTCACCCGGCAGCAACATATCCCGCACCATCTGCCGTTCGGCGCTGAACGGTGAGATGAAGGCGGTAATCACGATGATGCCAGCGTCCGTCATGAGCCTGGCCACTTCGCCGACGCGCCGAATGTTCTCCACGCGATCGGCGTCGGTGAAGCCCAGATCCCGGCTGAGCCCGTGCCGGATGTTATCGCCATCCAACATGAAGGTATGCCGGTTCATCCGGTGCAATTTTCTATCGACCAGATTTGCGATGGTCGACTTACCGGCTCCGGACAGCCCGGTGAACCACAGCACGGCAGGCGCCTGATTCTTCATGGTCGCACGGGTTTCGCGACTGACCTCGAGCGCCTGCCAATGGACGTTCTGGCTGCGTCTGAGCGCAAAGTGCAGCATGCCGGCCGCGACCGTGGCGTTGTTGAGCTTGTCGATGAGGATGAAGCCGCCGAGATCGTGGTTGACCTCGTAGGCTTCAAACACAATCGGCCGATCGGTTGCGAGGTTGGCCACACCGATGGCGTTCATGGTCAGTGTCTTGGCTGCCAACCGCTCCATGGTGTTGATGTTGATTTGGTACTTGGGCGGCTGCACGGTCGCGCTTACAGTCTGCGTTCCCAATTTCAGCCAGTAGGGACGGCCGGCCAGCATCGGCTCCTCAGCCATCCAGACGATGGAGGCCTCGAATTGATTCGCGACCTGCGGCGATGCGTCGGCGACCGCCAGTACATCCCCGCGCGAACAATCGACTTCATCCTTGAGGCAGATTGTGACGGACTGGCCGGCAACTGCCTGGGGAGATTCCCCTTCGGGGGTCAGGATGCGGCTGACCAGGGATGTGACGCCTGATGGCAGTATGCGAACCTTGTCTCCGAGCCGGACGGTACCGGCGGAAATCAGGCCTGAAAAGCCGCGGAAATCGGGATTGGGCCGGTTGACCCATTGCACGGGCATCCGCAACGGCTGCGTCTGCTCCACATCGACGTCAACGACTACGGTTTCCAAATGCTCGATCAGCGACGGTCCGCGATACCAGTCCATCTTGGCCGAACGCGAGGAAATGTTGTCGCCAGCCAGTGCCGAGATCGGCATGGCGAGAAAATGCGTAATGCCAATACTGTCGGCGCAGCTGCGGTAATCGGCGACGATGGCGTCAAACTTATCCTGGTCGTAGTCGATGAGATCCATCTTGTTGATGGCCACTACCAGGTGACGGATACCGATCAGGTGGGCCAGGAAAGAGTGGCGCCGGGTCTGGGTCAGCACGCCCTTACGCGCATCGATCAGAATCACAGCGAGGTCTGCCGTGGAGGCTCCGGTGACCATGTTGCGCGTGTACTGTTCGTGTCCGGGGGTATCAGCAACGATGAATTTGCGGCGGTCGGTGGAAAAGAAGCGATAGGCGACGTCGATGGTAATCCCTTGCTCGCGCTCGGCCGCAAGACCGTCGACCAGCAGGGCGAAATCGATATTCTGTCCCTGCGTACCCACCCGCTTGGAGTCGGCTTGCAGCGATGCCAGCTGATCCTCGTAGATCATTTTCGAATCGTAGAGCAGTCGCCCAATGAGAGTCGATTTGCCGTCATCGACGCTGCCGCAAGTGATGAAGCGCAGCAGACTCTTATGCAGATGTTGCTGCAGATACGCTTCAATGTTCTCGGCGATGAGCGCCTGCGCCTGATAAGCCCCTTGCGGCTCGCCGTCGTTCATCAGAAATAGCCTTCCTGCTTTTTCTTCTCCATGCTGGCGGCTTGATCATGATCGATCGCGCGGCCCTGACGCTCGGATGTCGTGGTCAGCAGCGTCTCCTGGATCATCTCTGAAAGCGTCGTCGCCCGACTCTCGACCGCTCCCGTGAGTGGATAGCAACCGAGCGTGCGAAAACGGACCGAACGCATGACCGGCTTCTCGTCCTGCCGCAGCGGAAAGCGTTCATCATCGACCATGATAAGCAGCCCATCGCGCCGGACAGTCGGGCGCGGCGCGGCCAGATACAACGGCACGATCTCAATGGACTGGAAATAAATGTATTGCCAGATGTCCAATTCGGTCCAATTGGAGATCGGAAACACCCGGATTCTTTCACCCTTGGCTTTTCGTGCGTTGTAGAGGCGCCACAATTCCGGGCGCTGATTCTTGGGATCCCAGCGGTGGTTGGCCGAGCGGAAAGAAAAAACTCGCTCCTTCGCGCGACTCACTTCCTCATCGCGGCGCGCTCCGCCGAAGGCCACATCAAAGCCGTGCAGATCCAGCGCCTGCTTGAGGCCCTCGGTTTTCCACATTTCGGTATGCAGCTGCGAGCCGTGATCGAACGGATTGATGCCGCGTTGCTTGGCCTCTGGATTCTGATAGATCAGCAGCTCCATCCCGGATTCGCGTGCTACCCGGTCACGAAAATCGTACATCTGGCGAAACTTCCAGGTGGTGTCCACATGCAGCAATGGGAATGGCGGTGAGCCAGGCGCAAATGCCTTGCGCGCCAGATGCAACATGACCGTCGAGTCCTTGCCCATCGAATACAGCATGACCGGCTTTTGCGCGTCCGCGACCACTTCACGCATGATGTGGATGGACTCGGCCTCCAGGCGGCTCAAATGCGTGAGTGATGTCCTGTCACCCGTCATTCGAAATGCTTCGCGGGCGCAGCGGCGCGCATGAATGGTCGCAGCGGTGCCGGCTCGTACAGTCCCGTAGCCAGGAAACCGGGATTGAAATAACTCGGCTTCCCATAGACGAGCGGTCGCCCATCAAGATCCAGTACGCGGCCGCCCGCTGCTCGCAGCACAGCATCGCCGGCCGCCGTGTCCCACTCCATGGTCGGTGCGGGTCTCGGATAGACGTCCGCTTCGCCAGCTGCGATCAGTACAAATTTCAGCGATGAGCCGATCGATACCCGATGCTTTATCGATGAAGCCCGCAACCAAGCCTCAGTCTCCGGCGTGTTGTGTGATTTGGAGGCCACGGCACACAGGGCGCTCTTGGGCTTTCCGACGGTGATGCGCACCGCGGGACGACCCGCGCCATGAGGCGGATGCGTGGCTTGCCATGCTTTGCCCAATACGACATCTCCCCAATACACAGTCGCGCGGGCGGGTGCATAAACTACTCCTAGCGTCGGCACCCCGTCCTCAACTAGACCGATATTCACGGTGTAATCCGTGCCGCCGCTGATAAATTCCTTGGTACCGTCGAGCGCATCGACCAGGAAGAAACGTGCGGCCGAAACGGGAATCCGGCCTTCCCCCACCTCTTCCTCGGCGACCACTGGTATTCCGGGCGCAGCATGCGCCAGACCAGCAATAATGATGGCCTCGGCAGTGAAGTCCGCCGCAGTCACTGGCGAGGAGTCGGCTTTTCGCTCAACCGAGCATTTGCCCTGTCCGTAATCCGCGACCGCGCCGCCGGCCGCGATGGCAAAATCGACCATGGTCTGCAATAGCCGGCTGCGATCACCGGCAACATCGGTTCCGTTTGTCGGATTATGTCGGATGCCGCGTATCGATGGGATGGACATTGTGGTGGTCCTTTACTGTATTGCGCGTTGCGCAAAATTGCCGATTAAAACGGGTTGCCGCGCTGCGCTTCCCTAATGCGCAATCTCAGCGACCCTGAAGAATATATCGCGTTCTTCGACGATGCGGGGCGTATATGCGACTGCGGAGGATAGACGGGTGGCGGTTCGTCCACCGGATCACCTCGCTCTGCTAAGATCCTGGTAATCGGCCTCGAAGTCTTCTCAATAAGGTCAGGGAATCCAAGGATTTTATGCGCAAGGGCATCATTCTTGCCGGCGGCTCCGGCACGCGCCTGCACCCGGTTACTTATGCCGTCAGCAAGCAGTTGCTGCCAATTTATGACAAACCGATGGTGTACTACCCGCTGTCGACATTGATGCTCGCGGGCATTCGCGAGATTCTGCTGATCACCACACCCACGGATCTGCCGGCCTACGAGCGTCTGCTGGGCGACGGCACCCGATGGGGACTGACTTTGAGTTACGCCGCCCAGCCCAAACCTGAAGGCCTGGCCCAGGCATTCATCATCGGCAGGGGCTTCGTCGGCGCCGATCCGGTGGCGCTGGTGCTCGGCGATAATCTGTTTTACGGTCATGGCTTGTCGGAGCAACTGCAAAAGGCCGCCGATCGCGGCGAGGGCGCGACTGTATTCGCCTATCACGTGAAAGATCCGCAGCGTTACGGTGTCGTGGACTTCGATGCACAGGGCCGGGCGCTTGGTATCGAAGAAAAACCGGCGCAGCCAAAATCCAGCTACGCGGTGACCGGACTGTATTTCTACGACAATGAAGTGCTGGCGATCGCCGCTGGTCTCGCGCCCTCGCCGCGCGGTGAGCTGGAGATTACCGATGTGAATCGGAAATATCTGGAGCGCGCTCAGCTGCAAGTGGAACTGCTCGGCCGAGGCATCGCATGGCTGGATACCGGAACCCATGAGTCGCTGCTGCAAGCCGCGATGTTCATCGAGGCGATCGAAAACCGGCAGGGCTTGAAAGTCTGCTGCCCGGAGGAGATCGCCTATCGCGCAGGTTTCATCGACGCGGCCCAGCTCGAGCGGTTGGCGCAACCGCTGCGCAAGACCGAGTATGGCCTCTATCTGCTCGCGCTGCTGGAAGAGCGGCTGTGATGGAGTTTGAGCCGACCCGATTGCCTGAAGTCGTACTCGTGAAGCCGCGCGTGTTTGGCGATGCGCGGGGATTTTTCTTCGAAACCTGGCAGCAGCAGAAGTTTGCGGCCGCGGGAATTACCGCGGACTTCGTGCAGGACAATCATAGCCACTCCACCCTGTACACGTTGCGCGGACTGCATTTTCAGATTCAACAGTCTCAGGGCAAGCTCGTGCGTGTATCTCGCGGCGAGGTGTTCGATGTCGCCGTGGATATCCGGCGCAGCTCACCGCGCTTTGGCCGGTGGGTCGGCGTATTGCTCAATGACACCAACCACCACATGCTCTGGGTACCGCCGGGGTTTGCGCACGGTTATCTGAGCCTGAGCGAGGAAGTCGATTTCCTTTACAAGTGCACCGATTTCTATGCGCCGCAGCACGAGCGCGCGATCCGCTGGGATGATCCGCAGCTCGACGTGCAATGGCCGCTTCCCTCCGGGAAAACCCCGATTCTCTCGGGCAAGGATGCAGTAGCGCCTTTGTTCAAGGACGCCGAGTCGTACCCGTGAAGGTGCTGATCACCGGCGCCTCCGGCCAGGTCGGCAGAGCATTGCTCGCCAGCGTGCCGGCGCAGATGCAGGCATGCACGCGCACGCGGCAGCAACTGGATATCAGCGATCCCGAGGCCGTGCGCCGAGAAGTCGCGTCCTTTCAACCTTCGCTCATCATCAATGCCGCCGCCTACACTGCGGTGGACAAAGCCGAATCCGAACCTGATCTCGCCGGCGCCATCAACTCCGAAGGCCCGCGCCATCTGGCGATGGCGGCGCATGCGATCCCCGACTGCCGTCTGCTGCATGTCTCTACCGACTATGTGTTTGACGGCTCGGCGACGGAGCCCTACAAGCCCGGCGACCCCACGAACCCGCTCAGCGTCTACGGCCGCACTAAGCTGTCGGGCGAGCACGCGGTGCTCGAGGTACTGCGCGAGCGAGCAGTGGTTCTGCGCACGGCGTGGGTGTACGCCGCTCAAGGCAAGAACTTTCTGCTGACAATGCTGCGGCTGATGCGCGAGCGCGGGCTGGTGCGCGTGGTCGCCGACCAGCGCGGCACACCGACGTCGGCCGACTCGATCGCCAGCGCGCTTTGGGCCATCGCGCAGCGGCCGAAAATCCAGGGGATCCTGCATTGGACCGATGCCGGTGAAGCAAGCTGGTGCGACTTCGCTGCGGCAATCGCCGAAGAAGCGCGCGCCGCGGGATTATTGTCAACTCCGGTCGAGGTTATCCCCATTACAACCGCCGATTATCCAACCCTCGCACACCGACCGGCCAATAGCGTGCTCGATACCCGGGCATCGATCGCACAATTGGGTCTCACGCCCGCCCCATGGCGGGTCAATCTGCGCACCACGATTGCGACCATCTTGCGCGCTTAAACGGGTTGCCGGTGCGCAGCAGCAGCGGCTTACCTATACTGCCGACTCAGATTCAGTCAGAACGAAGCATTGGTAGCAGAGTATGGCGCGACTCCTCATCACCGGCGGCGCAGGATTCATCGGCACCAATTTCGTCCATTACTGGCTTGCACAGCATCCCGGCGAGCGGGTCGTAGTGCTCGACGCTCTGACCTACGCGGGCAATAGGGCGAATCTCGCGTCAGTCGAACAGCGCCCGGAATTTCGTTTCGTTCACGGCAACATTGGCGATACAGCGTTGGTGGAGCAACTGCTGCGCGAGGAACGTCTCGACACCATCGTACACTTCGCGGCCGAATCGCACGTGGATCGTTCCATCGAAGGGCCCGATGCGTTTGTCGAGACCAATATCATCGGCACGCATTCGATGCTGAAGGCCGCGCGTCGGATGTGGCTGGAAGAGAAGACCACACCCACACATCGGTTTCATCATGTCTCGACCGACGAGGTCTACGGCTCGCTGGGCCCGCGGGATGCGGCTTTTACAGAATCGACGGCTTACGCGCCTAATTCTCCCTATTCGGCGAGCAAAGCAGCCTCGGATCACTTGGTGCGCGCCTATCATCATACCTACGGATTGCGTACCACGATCAGCAATTGCTCCAATAACTATGGACCGTATCAGTTTCCCGAGAAACTGATACCGCTGATGATCGCTCAGCTGCTTGCCGGCAATTCACTGCCCGTCTATGGCGATGGCCGCAACGTTCGCGACTGGCTGCATGTAGACGACCATTGCCGCGGCATCGACGCGGTTCTCGAACGGGGCAAAGCCGGCGAGGTTTACAATATTGGCGGCCGTTCTGAATGCGAGAATATTCATCTGGTACGCATGCTGTGTGCGATCATCGATGAGCATCTGAGCGCGAATCGCGGGCTGTGCGTGCGCTTCCCCAATTCAGCGCTGGCGCTGGGCGAGCGCAGCGAAAAGCTGATCAGCTATGTCAAGG
>Ga0302325_10010472_pt1 | contig 20101 bp, 18 predicted proteins | sample Palsa_T0_2_FD_201948 | JGI IMG/M metagenome (GOLD analysis project Ga0302325, IMG submission 201948) | Peat permafrost microbial communities from Stordalen Mire near Abisko, Sweden - Palsa_T0_2 | ecosystem: Environmental > Terrestrial > Soil > Palsa > Peat permafrost | place: Sweden: Abisko...
CGAGTTTCTCGATGGGGCGTGCGGTGCGGACGCGGAGCTGCGCACTGAACTGAACTTTTTGCTGATGGTCGGGGATGATTTGAGCGATGAGTTTCTGAAGTCACCGTTGCGCGGTGTGCTCGGCCAGGAGATCGGGGAGATCGACTCGGCGACAGTGTTGGCGGTGGGTCAGATCTTTGCACAGCGCTTTGAATTGATCCGCAAACTGGGCGAAGGCGGCATGGGTCAGGTGTGGCTCGCCGAGCAAGTGGCGCCGGTACGGCGGCAAGTGGCCTTGAAGCTGATCAAGGCCGGGATGTACGACGAGGCGGTCGTGCAGCGCTTTCACTCCGAGCGCCAATCGCTCGCGAGCATGGACCATCCGGCCATCGCGAAGGTATTCGATGCCGGGACGACGCCCCAAGGACAACCGTACTTGGTGATGGAGTATGTGCCCGGGCTACCGATCACCGACTATTGCGATCAGCACAAACTCAGCATCAAGGATCGGCTGGAGCTCTTCATCCATGCCTGTGAGGGCGTCCAACACGCGCATCAAAAAGCGATTATCCATCGCGATCTGAAGCCATCGAATATTTTGGTTCTTGAAGTCGACGGTAAACCGGTGCCGCGGATCATCGACTTTGGGCTCGCCAAAACCACCGCACCGCAACTGAGCGGTGAAACTCTGTTTACTCAATTGGGACAGTTCATCGGAACCCCCGGGTACATGAGTCCGGAACAGGTTAGCTTGAGCGGGCGCGATAAAGAATGCGGGAGACGGTTATGCGCCACGCCCGGATGATTTCGGCGTGCTCCTTGGTCTTGCTGACCTTCTAAAACTAGATGGCAGCCGCGCACAGCCAAATCTGCTGGCCGCCATACAAAAGCTTATGGACCAATCAGGGCCCGTCCCGGGTCATCTGCAGGCGGTAGTCGATCTATTGACGGACAATCCGCACGCAGCACTTACGCATCTTTCCGCAGATGTTCATCAGGCTCATTGGAATATGTTTTGGGTGACGGAGCGAGACCCGATGTTCGACACCATTAGGACAGACCCGGCGTATCTTGAGTTGGTCGAACTCGAGAATTCGCGCATGGCAAACCAGCGTCGACTACTGGAGGATATGCGCGCCGCGGGACAAGTGCCCCGGCGCTGGTCACCGAGGCTGTTAGTAGCGAGGAGGGGCCATCCCTGGCATGCCCATGTCTGACAAGGATAAGCTCGAACTCGTCACCAGCGGCCCTTACGCATTCATACGTCATCCGATTAACACGGGACTGATCCTCGGGATGCTCGGTTCCGCGCTTGGCGTTTATTCAGGCGGCGTTGAAGCGGTTAGCCGCGAAAAACAGGAATCCGACTGCTTGCCCGGGCGGTCATGCTCAAGAGCGAGGAGACTTGCGACCGGTGTTAAGTTTGCTGGTGACCTCACGGCGAACGCGCGCGGTGAGACGTTCGCCATGCTCTGACAGGAACGTTCGAACGGCGCGCGGATTGCGCTTTGCGAGCTCGCGCAGCGCCCATGACATCGCCTTGACCACCATTTCGTCTCGATCGCCGAGTAGGCGCGTGCACACGGCGAGGGTGCGTGCCGCATCGCCAGTCGCAGACGTTGCCCCACGGGATTTTGCGTTTAGTGGTACGGTTGCGACGAGCGCGGCACGCCGCCACCACCTCTCTGGAGAGGAAGCGAAGCGCGCAATTTCTTTGTCCGAAATTCGGCCGGTCCGCCACGCAACACCTGCGACGAAGCAACCAAAACAATCCACGTCGCTCCACGTCGTCATGCCCGCAGCGAATCGCCTGATATCTGCAACCCTCGCAGCCCCTAATGCTCGTGGCGCCCCGCGTAGCAATTCGTACGCGAGGTACCTCTGTCCCGACGCTAGGGTTTTGAGCGCGAGCGCCAGCACCTCGGCATCGCTCGACGCGCGATGCGCACGCAAAATATTCAGTGCGAGTGTTCTGGTAGGCAGCGACATTCGGGCGAGAACCCGCATTCTAGGTTCCCAGAGCCGCGGGATCAAGAAACTGCGGTGGTATCTGGAACAGCCCGGCAGACGAGGATTAGGCGGCTCCTGGACCACGCGGGGGCCACGGCGCGAGGTGAGTCATGTCCTTCCCGATGCCAGCCAGCGCTCGAGACGGTCTGCGTAAGTGCGGCTGGAGCGGTGTTCAGAGCCGTCCGACACCTTGACGGTAAATTCTCGGTTCGCGATAGATTGCAGCTCCACGATGCTGGCTGCTTGGACAATTCGCGATCGATGTATGCGAATGAATTTCGCTGGATTGAGCCTCTCCTCCAGCGAGGTCATCGTCTCGCGAAACAGATGGCAACGGCCGCTAACGTGCAACTCCACATAATCCCCGGCTGCGCCAATCCACTCGATATCATCGGCCAACACGATCTGAATTCGGGTTCCGGTTTGTACAGTGAAGCGCTCTACATACTGTTCGGACGTTTGACCAAGCATTTGCCATACACGCTCGACCATTCTCGCCTTCAACGTCGAATCCATGAGCTTTCGGGCTCGATTGATTGCGGCTGCGAAGCGCTCGTCGTGCAACGGCTTGAGCAGATAGTCCAATGCATGGAATTCAAATGCCCGCAATGCATGCTGCTCATGTGCTGTAAGGAAAATCACAGCGGGCAACTTTTCCATTGGCAGAACTCGAAGAACGTCAAAGCCATCCATGCCGGGCATCTGGACATCGAGAAATACTACATCCGGCGATAGGTTCATGATTTTCTCCACGGCCGATGCCCCGTCGCCGCATTCGCCGATGATTTCGACGTCCTTAAACCTCCGCAGCCTCAGAATGACCCCGCGTCTGGCCAACGGTTCGTCGTCAACAATCAGCGCGCGCACCGTTATGCCTCTTGCTTGCGTACGGCCGGACGAAAAGGTAGCTCCACGGTGACTCGACAGCCGCCCGCATCCGGCCATTCCATCCAAAATTTATGATTGCTTCCATACAGTGTTTCGAGACGCGCCGCCGTGTTGCTTTGGCCAATCCCATTCCCGGCATTTGTTTGTCGTTCCGACCCGCGCCGACCGGAGTTGCTAATAACCACGCGCAACCAGTCATCGTGGAAATCGGTTTTTATGCCAATCGCGCCACCCTCGACCAGCGGCGCCACGCCATGACGCACTGCGTTCTCAACGAGTGGTTGGAGCAGCAAGCTGGGGACGAGCGCATCCAGTGTTTCAGAATGAATCGCAAACTCGACCCGCAATCGATCGCCCAACCGAGTTTGCTCGATGGCGATGTATTGTTCGGTAAACGCCAACTCCTGTGAAAGCGCAATTTCAGGCGTCACTTTGTCATCGAGGCTGGTGCGCAACAGGTCCGAGATTTGCGCCAACATTCGCGTGGCCGCAGAAGCGTTGCCGTCCAGAACAAGTGTGGAAACGGCGTTCAATGAATTGAATAGGAAATGGGGGTTTAATTGATAACGCAACGCCCGAAGTCGTACCTCACGCACTTCTGTTTCGGCACGAAGCAATCGTTCTCTCTCATGAACCGATTGCTGCCATTGCTTAATGCTGAAATACAGGTTGCACCACATAAAGTACATAAATGCGAATTGCAACGTGTTTGGCGCATGGCGGGCCCAAGTGATTTTTCCGACGCCCAATATTGCGAGTTCGGCACCGAATGCGCTGACGGTACCTACTGCCAAGCACCATAGCGCGGCTCTCCACTCCAAGCTGAGCCACGTTAGCGAGCGTCGCGACAATGATCGGCAGGTGTAGCGAAGCGCGCAACTGCCGAGCAGCATAAACGCGACAGTCAGAGTAGGTTCGCGTAGCCCTGCCGGCCGTATGAGCGCGATCGATTCGACTAGCTGCAGCAAATAGAAGCTGCCCCAGCCGATCGCTTGCAGCTGCCAGAACGAATAAAGTCGCAGACGATTTTCACCTGCCATTTGAATAGCATTCTTAACACAGATACACGACATCCGAGCTTCGGTTCATCGCAGAAAGCCGTCGGCTCAGCGCAAGTTCTTCTCGTCCTGTGGAACAGCCCCGCGATGCGGCCCGAACTCGAGTAGCCTCCATTGAGAATCCCCTGCTGCCTTGGAGGCCCGCATGAGCTTGCAGCGACGTATTGAGATGCTCTAAGGCTCGATCTCTTCACTGATCATGCTGTGCTCGGCGACCCAAGGCGCTCCGCGGCCACAGAATCCAAAAGGAAACGAACATGAAGCTTACGAGATGGAAGACAGCCTCTTTTGTGGGCGTGCTGACGGTCGCTGCCCTATCCAGCGGTGCGGCAGCTCAAGACAAGCCTCAGGAACCCGCGAGGGAATTGCACTTAGTAGACGCTTCCTCCCCGCGCGGGCGGCAGATCGAACTGGCCTTGAGCGCAGCCCCAACAGAGGTATCCAGCAAGGCCGCTGTATATGTTTTGGGGCCCAAAGGTTATGAGAAAGCCCGTGAAGGCACAAACGGCTTCAGTTGTCTGGTTGAGCGGTCATTCAGAGGGCGGGTGCAGACATCGTCAGCACCGGCATGCTTCGACGCCGAGGGCAGCCGAAGCATTATGGTTGCCTACCTGCGCAGGGAAGAACTACGGGCAGAGGGCAAGTCCGAGGAGGAGATCAAGGAAGATATCGCGAATGGATATAAGGATGGCCGCTTCAAGGTGCCCGGACCGGGCTTCCTTTACATGATGTCGAACGAAAACTATGTCTACAATTCCGAATCCAAGAAAAGTGGTTTCGTGCCGCCGCACTTGATGTTCTACGCGCCTTATAAAACCGCCAAAGACGTGGGATACGAAGCGGTCTCGCCCACAATGGTGCCTTATCTGACGGGGAGCGGAGTGGGGCCGGAATCATTGCTGGTCGTAGCCGCGGACAAGCCATCCGAGGACGATTTCACCGGCGATTCCCACAAGCACTAGGGCAGAACGCAGTGCAGATGTGGCGATCCCAAGGTGGCACTAGCCGGTCATGACCAGGAATGTATCGGCACACGGCTGATTCGCAGACGCAGGCTGACGGGGTTTGGCACGGCGGGAGCTAGCCTGCCTGGAGCCGAGGTGGTTACCGCCGACGGCAGGGCGATATCGTGGTACTTTTCGATAAAGAATCTTAGCTAGCGGATGCGCGCAAAAAAAATGAGGAATCAATGAACATCAACCCCCCGAATCACGGTCTCAGCGCCTTAGGCGCCATTTTGCTTTGGATCTGTTCGACGGCAGTTGCAGCCACGCATTCAGATGCTGCGGCCGTGCATTCCGCGCCATTCACTATCGAGCAGATCCTAAGCGCGCCGTTTCCCTCCAATTTAGTGGCTTCCTCCGATGGAAACCAATTTGCGTGGGTGAGCAATGAGGCCGGTAGGCGCAATGTATGGCTCGCCACGCATCGCACCTCGGGCGGTGGTTATGACTCGCGAGCCATCACGGCTTTTACAGAAGATGACGGTCAAGACATGGCGGACCTAGCCTTCGTGCCGCGGCATGATGGCGTGTTATTCGTTCGCGGCGGAGATTTCGAGGACCCAGATAAGGTCGCTCCGAATCCAGCCCATCTCACAGCGGGTGTGGAGCAGGCGATCTACTGGGTCAATTTTCAGGGCGGTGCTCCGGTACGACTGGCCGAGGGACACGCGCCTTTAGCTTCGCCGGATGGTGAGCGGGTGCTGTTCCTGCACAAGGGCGAAATTTGGAGCGTCGCACTTAAGGCAGACGCTAAACCGTCGCAGCTCTTCAAGGCGCGCGGCAGCCTCGATTCGCTGCGTTTCTCTCCGGACGGAAGTCTCTTGGCGTTCGTCAGCAATCGCGGCGATCACAGCTTCGTCGGCGTTTATTCATTCAAGCTGCAAACGTTGCATTGGATCGACCCGGGTGCCGCCCAGGATTTAGAACCGCGCTGGTCGCCCGATGGTTCGCGGCTCGCGTTCCTGCGGCTACCGTGGAGCCACGATGAAGTGGGCATCAGTCCGCATCGTACCGGGCAACCTTGGTCCATCCGCGTTGCTGTGATAGCGTCGGATGCGCCAGCGCGGGAGGTGTATCGGGCGCCGCGAGGCGCGGGCAGTGTATTTCATGCCTTGAGCTCCGACACTCAGTTGTTCTGGACGCAAGGGGACCGCCTGGTGTTTCCGGCAGAGAACGATGGTTGGTTGCACCTGTATGCCGTATCCACTGGCGGCGGCGAGCCGCAGCTCCTGACACCCGGGAATTTCGAAATCGAGTATGCAGCGGCGGCGCCTAATGGCAGCGCCATCATTTACGCCGGTAACTCCGGCGACATCGACCGCCGGCACTTGTGGCGGCTGAGGTTCCCGAACGGCGCACCGGTCGCTTTGACCCGCGGTACAGGTATCGAGACCATGCCTGCCGTTGCCTCCGACGGGGAGTCGATCGGCTTCTTGCGTTCGGATGCGAAGCTGCCGATGCGAAGTGCAGTTCTCGAAGCAGGAAAGACGGCCGTCGACTTGGTTCGCAATGGTTTGCCCAGGGATTTTCCGTCCTCGCTAGTGACGCCGGAGTCGGTAGTGCTGCCGCTACGTGCCGGAGTTGCTGCCCATGGTCAAGTGTTCCTGCCGCCCGGCGGGGGTGCCGCTACTCGACATCCGGCTGTCGTGTTCATGCACGGCGGTCCCATCCGGCAAATGTTGGCCGGCTGGCACTACATGGATTACTACAGCAATGCCTACGGTTTCAATCAATATCTGGCGAGCAAGGGCTACGTCGTATTGGCGCTCAACTATCGGTCGGGAATTGGTTATGGTCTCGACTACCGGGAGGCCGAACACACCGGGTCTAGCGGAGCGAGCGAGTACAACGATTTGCTGTCGGCGGCCGCGTATCTGCAGGCAAGAGCTGATGTGGATCCAGCCCGCATTGGTTTATGGGGTGGCAGCTACGGGGGGTATATGACGGCGTTGGGGCTTTCACGCAACTCCGATCTTTTCGCTGCAGGTGTCGATCTTCATGGTGTGCACGATTGGCATAATTGGAGTCTCGGAGAGCGGGGTGGGCGTGACTTCTATGCGTTGGACGCCACCCCTGCCGATTTGGAGACGGCGCTTGCTGCGTCACCGATTAGTGCGATCTCGACGTGGCGGTCTCCTGTGCTTCTGATTCACGGCGATGATGATCGTAACGTGGCATTCTCGGAAACGATGCGGCTCGTGGAGGCACTGAACCGCCAGGGCGTCGACCATCAGGAGCTCATCCTTCCGGATGAAATACATGGTTTTCTGCGTCACGAAAGTTGGCTCCGGGCCTATCACGCGACCACAGAGTATCTCGACACGAAACTATCGGCTCACTGAGGCATCGAACTTCCGGCGTTGTTCCAGGCCCCGGCCGGCACAATCAAGGATCGCCCCTCTTACAAGACGAGTCCTACTTCGCGTAGAGCGTGCGCAGCCCTCGCACGACCGAAGTTCCCATTACGTCAGTGTGTCCCATGCCGGGGTGGAACTCGATCGTCATTTTGAGACTCGGATACTGCCGGCTGGCGAGCACTCCGGCCAAATGTGACATCCCGCTGACGATCTCTCCTGTCCCCTCAAGCATTGGATCTGCGGCCTCGAGCCCACCCGCCGCGAAATAGATGCCTACGCCAAGATCTTTGTGGGTCTTTGCATAAGCAGCTTCCTGCCTAAAGATCTCGCCGCGGCCGTACGCCATCGCGGGACTCGAGATGATGTACTTCGTAAACGGTGTATTCGGCTGGAAGATCGCCCACGACGTGAAGAACCCTCCGGCTGAGAGACCGAAGAGACCGAGCTGAGCGGTGTCGATCGGGAATTTGGCGGCCAGCAGCGGAATGACTTCGGTCGCGATCGCGGTTAGAAACTTCGCCGATCCACCGGTGCATCGGCCCTCCGGCGACTTGAACTGTTTGCAGTAGCTCTCGACGGCCTGGCCGAATTTGTCTTGCCGATCCCAGCCCGGTGGCGAGAACTCGTAGATCCGCCGTCTGGTGTGCTCATCTTCTCCCTCATCGAGCGACGTCCCAATGCTGATGATGAACAGCGGCGTGATCGCGCCATCGAGCGTGGAGGCCTGTTCGTAGACGTTGCGGAAGACGAAATCCCCGTCTGTGACGATCAGCGCGGGATACTTCTTGCCATCTCCCGCTTTGTAGCCCTGCGGCAAGCCGACGTTGAGGGAAAAGCGCACGCCCATCGATGGCGACTGGAAAGTGAACGACTCGACGCCGCGGTTCGGGACCGGCCGCGACTGAAGCTGTGCTTTGGCGCTTAAGGAGGCGAAGGCAAGCAGGAAACCCGCGGTAACAGTTGCTGTTTTCATAGTGGCGCTAGTCGTGTTTGTTCAACTTAGAAGGATCGAGTAAATCCAGCCCCCAAAGTGCGGGGCAAGATAAAGAAGGTGTCCACCTGAACAGTGGTGCCAGTGGCGGTAGATATAGGCTGAGGTGAAACCCAGCCGCGTCGGTCCGTCGCATTTTTGAGATACAAGAATACCGACCAATTTTTATTGAATACGCTGGTATCAATATCAAGTGCCCCAAAGGGCGGCGCCCGGACCGTGCTTGGATCGCTCGTCACAGTAGAGTAACGGTCCGACACATATCGATAGCCCAAACCCGCTTGGCCATTCCAATCTTCGTAAATCGGCGTCGAATATCTTGCGATTGCTGATCCGCTCCAGCGAGGCACTGAGGGTAGCCGGGCACCGGCGAGTCCATTGACGTTGGGCGCGTCCGTCGTCAACACGGCATCGGTAAACGCGCCGTTTAATCCCAGAGTAAGTCCAGCCACTGGCGCGTAATCGACGGAGAATTCTGCTCCCTGGCTTCGCGCGGAGCCACCATTTGCAGTGTAGTTCAGCGGGCCACTTGTGACCAATTGAATATCGTCCCAATTGATGCGAAAAATAGCGGCGTTTAGGATGAGGGTTCTCGCTATCTGGATTTTAGTGCCCATTTCGTAATTGTGCGTCGTATCCGCATCAACTGTCTTGGGAATCACAACTCCGGGTATTTGTGCATTTGGACCACCTGGGCGATAGCCGTTTGCCAAGCGGGCGTAGACCATGACCTTGTCCGAAATGAAGAATCGAGGGCTTAATGAATACAGAAAGTCATTTGCGCTGGAGGTGCCGGTGTTTGCGGTCGGTGGCCCGACGAGAGCGCCTAACTCCGTAATCGTGAATACCTGCGAGTTGTGCGCTTCACGCAGTCCGCCAGTTACGCTAAAGGCACTCGAAAAATTGTAGGTGACATTGCCGAACACTGCACCTTCTTTGTACGTCGTGTTCTGAGAAGTCACACCTAGCGGATCGAGCGCTGGTATTGGTACCTCGTTTGTATCCCACGCATCAATCCATTGGCCGTTCACGCTGCTTTCGTGAGTTAGGAAGGTTCCGACCAACCATTCAAAAGCCGATCCAGGATGGGAGGAAAGACGAAATTCTTGGGTTATCTTATCGGTCGATAGTGTTCCTCTATAAGGAGCCAAACCCGCCGGCGCTCCAAATAGCGGGAAGAGTGACCCGAATTCCACGGAGAGGTCTTGATCGCGGTTGCTATGATTGTCGGAATAGCTCGTGGCAGATACAAAGTCAGTCCAGGGAAGATTCCAGTTGACGGTCGCGGAATAAAAACTAAGGTATTGCCAGAACGGTTGCAGAAGCTCGTGCGCGCTCGTGAGGTCACCGTAGATTGGCTGCAGGGTCGTCGGATTCAATGACAACGTTGCATTGCCCTTGCTATCTATATTTTGAAACATCGCAGATAATTTTACTGATAGGTCGGGATTGACGTCCCACAAAAGCGACGCGCGACCGCCATTGACGCGATTCGCGTTCTCATGAGCTTCGCCGGTCGTCCCATCAGTCACATACCCGGGTTGGGTTTTGTCAAAGTAGCTGACCCGCAGCGCCACGGAGTTATCGATCAGCGGCAGGTTCACCGCGCCGTGAACGTTCCAGCCGGCATTGGCCGCGCCCTTTGTGTCGTTCACCTCGCCGCCGACGCGTGCGCTAAACTTCGTTGGGTCGGGTGCAATGGTGACGTATTTGAGTACGCCCCCCAAAGAGCTCGCTCCGTACAGCGTACCCTGGGGACCTCGCAGGACCTCGATGCGCTCGATATCGTCTGGAAAAAGATCCAGAGCAAATTCTGCACTCTTACTATGACTGTCGCTTGCTCCAAGCGGGGAGTCGTCAATATAGGTGGCTACGCTGGGGCTGTCTCCGAGCGGCACAATCCCGCGTATCGTGATCGTCGATTGGCCTGGCGTGCCATTAGTATCGACAATCAATCCCGGGACGTAGCCCGCGTACTCCGACAACTGCGTCGCGTGCAACTCTTCAATTGCCGTTCCTGTCAGCACGCTGACCGACGCTGGAACCGTTTCGACGTTTTCGGCGCGTTTATTCGCGGTGACGACGATTTCCTGGAGACCTCCCGACGCGGTCGCGGAATTGGCTGCAGAGGTTAAGCCTTGATCTGTCACGGAAGAAAGGCCCGTACTTTTTCCTTGATCCAACTGAGCCATCCGAAAGTCCTGGGAAGTTTTCTTCCCGGCCTCCTTTGATGCGTTAGCATCATCGGTTGATCCAGTCGCATTCGCAGGGGTAGATTGACCTGAGTTTGCGGTCGACACAGGTATGATCGTCACAGTCTTTTCGTCGAGATACTTGTAAGTGAGGCCCGTTCCGTTCAGCAACTTGCCGAGGGCTTCGTCCGATGTCAGGGCGCCGCTTGCGCCAGGAGATTTAAGGTTGTTCACGATTTCCGTGCGATACAGCACCTGGAAATCGAACTCCTTCGCAAGGACCGTTAACGCCGGCCCGAGTCCTTGCGCCGCAATCTCAGTTGGCTTTCGTATCGCGGCTGTCGCGTCGGCGGCCGCGGCGAGTCCCGCCAACGTCAAGCACCCTAACGCCACCGCGAGTGTTCCACGCATCATTGCTCCCCTGCCTCTCAAGAGGCTTGTTACGACCGTCGTTTCAAGTGGCGGCGGTCTCATAGGTACAGAAGAGCGAAGTAAAACGAAAAGTGGATATACCTTTGAGAAACTTTTCTACCAACGGAGCGCACTGGGTCGCAACTCCCCATATTTTTCAAAGGAGAGCCACGTTCAGCTTTTCCAGCCGATGAACCCGGGCAGCGAGACGGTTCCTCAACCGTGACGCGCGCATTGTTCAAGGCGCAGCGATGCGAACTTCGTTGCCGTTCTCGGTGACCTTTATGCCCGGTTGGTCTCGCAAGAATCGAATCAGCGACGCGGGATCGCTCGAGGAATAGACACCGCTCACATGGAAATCCGAGAGCTGTGCTCCCTCGATAATGAGCTGGCGGCGGTTATAGCGATTAAATTCTTGCACGACGTCGGAGAGCTTGGAGCCATCAAAGATTAGCCGGCGTTCCATCCAAGCGGTGGTGGCCGCGATGTCGGCGCGCTGGGGAGAAATTACGGGATCCGCTGTCACGGTTACCTGTTCGCCGGCGGACAAGAAGACTGGCGCCGAGCCCGAGGGATCGGCGAAGCCCGAGGGATTGGACGGGGGTTGCTGAGCAGAGCCCGACGAGAAAGGCCTTTGGGCTTGCTGTGTTGCCGCGGAATGCCCTGAGGCATGCGCAGGACCCGAGTTTGCCGGCGACACCGCGGCGGGAGCCGGTGCGGGCGGTTCGACACGCGCGCTGGAGTACACCGCGACGCGCCCTTCGAGCACTGTTACGGTGGTGCCGGTGGCTTTCCGATAGACATCGAACTGGGTGCCCACGGCACGCACCCTCGCATCGCCACTGCTGACGACAAAGGGGCGGTTCTTGTCTTTCGATACTTGGAAAAGCGCCTGTCCCTCAATAAGTTCAACGCGGCGCTCGCTCCTCGAGAACTCAATACGCAAACGCGAGCGCGCGTTCAAGTCGACGGTAGAACCGTCCGCGAGAGTAATCGAACGTCGTTCGCCGATATCAGTGGTGTAGGTGGGGAAGCGCGCGCTCTGCCACAATGCGGCAGCGCCGATAGCCAATGCCAGTGCGGCGGCCACCGCCAGAAGTCGGCGGCGGATACGCAAGGCGCGCCCCGCCACCTTTTCTTTCCGCTCGCGGTGCGAAATCTCTTCATCGACGGAATGCGGTACCCGTCTCCTCACGGTGTCGGCGATATCGAGACGGACGACGTTTTCTCCGGACCGTGCGTACGCGATCAGCGCATCAAGATCCAGCGAGCCCGCGATTTTAAGCGTGGGAAGCTCGACATAAGTCTTCGCGATCTCCATGTAGGCGCGGATGTGCTCAGGGGAGCGACGCAGCCACTCGTCGAAGCGCTCGCGGGCTGCGGCGTCAACGTCGCCCACACGAAAATCGACGAACCACTCCGAAGCTTCTTCCAAGATCAGGCGATCTGCCTTTGAAGGCGGGGTTTTATGTTTCATGGATCGTCCTTGTCCGCCTCATTCTCTTCGGCGTCCCGACAGTGAGCCAACGCGCGAGCGAGGTACGTCTTGGCGGTTGGCCGAGAGACGCCCAGCTGCTGGCCAATCTCCTCGATGGAAAAGCCAGCATATCGGTGCAGCATGAGCGTCGTGGAAATCTTAGGAGGCAGTTGCTTAAGCGAATGCTCCAATTTTTTGATTCTCTGCGCGACATCTACATTCGCCGCTGGATCGTCAGTCGAGGTCAGCTGAAGTTCGGAGAAGAGTTCTGAAATATCCACTGAGACCGGCGTCATCGATTGACGCAAGGTATGCTGGTGCAGCACGTGACTCGCTACCGTAAACAGATATGCCTCGGGACTGCGAATGGTCTCATGATGCTCGACGCGCAGGAGGCGCAAGAACACCTCTTGGGCGAGATCCGGTGCGTCCGACACGTTGCGCAGCCGCCGCGATAGGAACCGTCGCAAGCGATCGCCATAGCGGTTAGCGATGTTCGAAACGAAGCGCTGGCGAAGGTCTTTTGACAATATGCGAGTCCTAGGTGCGTGCGTCCCACGGTATAAGAGCGCCGCGGAACGAAAAGTGGACATGATCTATGGCATGTATTTTACGCCGTGCGGAAACTTAGGTGCATCAATGAGTTACATGACTGAGAGAGTCTTTTTTCGGCGCGGCAATCCGACCGGCAGGGAGAAAATGGGGCCGCGACAGCATCTAGGATAGCCACTTTGCTCGCCTCGTCGCTCTTACACGATCGGCGGGACAAGCCGTGGGGACGCAAAAACGAAACTCGGTTCGGGAGCGGACCCCATTCGTGCTCCGCTCAATCTTGGATTGGAGCAGAGCGGCGAATCTCTTGCGAGGACCTGCCAAGCGGCAGCAGCCCCAACATTCGCTGCAGCGGCGAAGGATCACTCACCGTAAAATCGGCAAATGGACCGGATAAACGAGCGTACCGTGGACAGAGTTAAAATTAGCGCAGGAGCGTTTACATTCTTCGCTACGTGGGAGCGCGAGTTATCGCCGAATACCTGCGCGGCGTTTAAATCGATACTTCCGTTCTCGCGGAAGCTTATACATGCTCGTTGGAGTGGCGAAGCATGTTGGATTCCATTGGGCACACTCGACCTGGGAATTGCTCCGGAAAGTCCGATCAGCCACCCACAGCCGGGTCAAATTCTGTTTTACTCAGCCGATATCAGCGAGACTGAAATATTGATCCCTTATGGAGCGGCACGGTTTTGTAGCTCAGCTGGCGCACTTGCCGGCAATCGCATTTTGACAATTGCAGACAACTTGGATGAGTTGGCGCTCTTGGGCGAGAGCATTCTGTGGAATGGCGCGTGCGAAATTGTCTTCGAGAATTTGAATTTACCGTAACTAATTAGATGCGGCATTGCCTAAAACGACTGCCTCGTGGTTCGCTGAACAAAAAGAGGGGCCCGGAAGGACAGGCGCTGCCGCGCCAAGAGTAGGAGGTGTTATTCGGCGAAGCGCCTCACCCTTCGCTTTCGCTCAGGGCCGCCCTGCGGGCGTTCTACGTCGATGCAACGTAGTCAGGGGTGAGTCGCCGACCAGGCGTGATTCGAGCGCTGCTTGCCACACGGAAGTGGCAACGGATCGACGCACGCTTCGTGCGAGATCCGGAAGGCGAGGTGGAGTCACGCCGCTAACTTGCCGTGCCGGGCGAGTGCGTGGACGCACGAACAGCCCGGCCGACGGAGAATACCCGGCCCACCAAGAAGACTAGCTGAGCCACTGATGCGCAACGACTGCCTTTGCGAAAGCGATCGCTGACATGTTCGGGTGAGACTGCAGCGCGAAGAGATATCCGAGGGCGCTCAAAATCAAGCCGTTCATGGCGAGGGCGGCTGCGAAGGCGGTGAGTTTGGAAGAGAGGGTGTTCATGTGTGTCTCGCAAGTGGTAGTTATCGTCGATGGCGTAATCTTGAACGCGATCCTGCGGGTGCTCACGCGATATTCGGCGAATGATCGGCGATTCCCGGTGAATGACTGGTCGCTATCGGCGGAGGCGTCCCCCGGCCGGCGGGACCTCAAAGGGTGCAAGGTGCCACGGGAGCGACCGGCGGATAGGGGCCGCAGGGCAGGCGCTAAAGGCACCGGCGCGACGCGCTTTGAAGTCGTACGGCGCGTCGTTCGCAAGTATCATGGTCGTGATGTCGTTTTCACCTCCCGTTTCCGCATTGTTGAGTTCCTTGGCACGTGTCCCTCGTGGTGGCTCATTTGCGCTGCCGTTGCTGGTCATTTCGATTTGCTCGGGATGTATCTCCTCGGGGGGCCGAATCGAGCCAGTAGACGACCCACCGGTCGTCTCAGATACCGCTCCAGCACCCCTTTTGCACGATGTGCCGATGGCTGCGAGCGAGGCAAAGAGCGAGGGTGACAGTGAAGTTCCGGTGGCCGTTGCCGAGTCGGAACAGCACGAGGCGCCGCCTAAGCCTGGAGACTTGACTGAGTTGATCGTCAAGGGGCGCACGCGCGACCTCATCATCCGCGACTTGGTTGCCGAGGGCCAGGCGCAGCTGCGGGATGTGGAGCTGCAATACGTCTTTACCGGTAAGGAGGGACACGAGGTGCTGCGCGGCCGGCCGGTCGCCTTCGCGTTGTGGAGCGAAGCGCAGAAGAATTGGACCATTGCCCACCTGGAGATCCCCCGCCCACCCGTGAAATGGAAGCCTGGCCGCGGCGAACTGCCCTTCACCGTGCGCACTTCCGGAATTGAGGCGCGGCATGTCAAGGGAACGGGGGCCGAGCGGCTCATGTTCACATTCTCGCGCGATGGCGAGGAGCTGAAGGTGTACGGCCGCAAGTTCCCGGTGTTCGACAACACCCTCATCAAAAAGAAACGCTGGCGCGAGGCGGCGGCGACGGCACGATCCATTGTCTACTTGCCCTACACGGCCGATACCCTTGACCCGCGCTTCACGACCGGCGGCAGGGACTTTCTGCTCGCCACCGCACGGGGCGCCATCGACGAACTTCGTGTGGCAAGCGTGCCGAGCGAGGCCTTCCCGGGCGAGCTGCTCGCGGACGTGATACCTGCGGAGGTTATTGCGACGCTCGCGGTTATCGAACAGACCGACGACGAGGACTTCCTCGAGAAGGGCACCGAAGCATTCGACGAAGTGCTCAGCCAGTACGGACTGAAGCGCGAAGAAGCCTATCGCTATAGCGTCTCGAGCGCGAAGGCGCTGGGCCCGATGCAGTTCACCGATCGGCGCGGCCATGGCACCTATTCGTTCGTCGTGCGCAGCTGTCGCGGCGCGCAGCTGGACCCGAACTTCGAGCGCGGCTCGACCCGTCTGCGCAATGCGATGAAGGCAGCCGTTTGCCTGCTAGACCTTGATCTGTCACAGATGAACAGCGAAATCCGCGCCGCCTATCGCGCCAAACCCGATGTGCTCGGCATCTTTCCTGTCGCTGCCTACAATGGCGGTGGGCGCAACGTCGCCAAGCTTTATCGGGCGCTCAACCGCATGGGTGTCCAACTTGCCGAACTGCGACGCGCCGGCAAGCTGCCGCCGGGATCCGCGGTTGTTTGCCCCTGTGTCTGGCGTGAGGAGGGTTCTTTGGTGCAAGCGGTCAGCATTCCACGTTACAACAGCGAAAATAGCGGCTACATAGAAAAGTATCAAAGCATTCTCAGTCTGTTCGACTGAGCGCGTCGCAGCGGGTCGGAGCGCACATGGCCCAGCCGACGAAGAATCCTAACCCAGCTTATTCCACACGATATCCCAGCTCTCGCGCCGTTCGATAAAGCCGGTGATTCTGCCAGTCGCATCGTACTGGAAAATCTTGCGGATGCGGGAGTCGCCCTTGATGAAAAACACGTCGCGGGTCTCGGCATTCCACTCCGAGGCCGCCTTGCCGGTGCGCGCGCCCATTAGCTTTCCGTCGCTTAGAGTGATCGTGTAAGTTGGATCGGAATCCTTGAGTTTGTAGGTTCCCGTAAATTTCTGTAGATCGGCAGGTGGCAGCGCGATCGGGGGCGGGTCGGTTTTTTCGGCGAGAACCTGTCCCTCAATCTGCTTCCAGCCGTCGGCGCGCTTCTTCCATACTGTGCTCAGGAGATAGCTCGCGTGGATCGTCTGCCCGTAATAGCGCTCAATCTCGTGCTGGCGGAAGAGCGCCACCGCAGTGTCACCGTTCTCGTGATAAGAGAGAAGTTCGACCCTGATCTCTCCGCCGAGACCTCGCGGCAGCGGATGGACTTCCTTGACCATCGCGTCCTTGCCTTTGTAGCTGTCGTCCTCTTCGGCGTAAATTACATCGGGGTCGAGATAGTTGTCCCACACGGCAGGTGTGCCGTTGGTGATGGCGTCGGACAATTCCTGTTCGTATTGCGTGATCCGCACGCGATCATCGGCCAGCGCAGGCGTCGCGAGAGCCGTTAGTATCGCTACGGTGATATTTCTCTTTGCATTTGCGCGTGCGGCGGTAAAGATCCCGCGAACCCGTTGTTCAATCCGTGTCATAGACGCTTCTCCACGTGAATAGGCTGCCGGCCGGAGTGATACATGCGTTAATATAGCGCAGCCACGCTTTCGTACGAATAAGCGCAGGTATCTTGGGAAACAATTGATGTTTGAGGCAATTCGTGGCATCGCGGATCGATTTTTAGCGCTGCCTTCTTATGGCATTGCGGCCACGTCGCTGATTCTGCTTTACGTGTGCGGGAAAGTGGCCAGGGGATCAGTGCCCCGGTACTTCGGCAATAGCTCTCATACGCTTCTCCGAACGCCTTTATCAACATGGCGTCTTCCGCGTGCGCAGGGCAGACTAGAGCTTGGGAACCCATCGCAGCCGGAAAGCCATTTTGGGGGAAATTGTGAGTAGTTTTGAGCGCTGGAGGGTCTGTCTTGCACGCGCGGCGACCCCGGTCTTGGCGGTGGCAATCGCCAGCGGCTGTGTCATGCAGAATGCGGCACGGGGTCCGCGACCTGAACGTTGGAGCACTGCGTGGGGCGCTAGCGAGACCCTGCCATCGCCGGATTCGCCGACTCTTAGCAATCAAACATTGCGCTTGATTGTCCATGCGAGTAGCGGCGGCAATCAAGTTCGCATAAAACTCACCAACATCTTCGGCAGCCGGCCTTTAATCATCGGCGGCGCGAGCATCGGATCGCAAGAGTCGGGAGCGAGGCTTAAGGCGGGTTCCAATCACGCGCTGACATTCAGCGGGCGACCGTCAATCCTCATTCCAATCGGGGCGTATGTATTGAGTGACCCGGTGCCGATGTCCATCGTTACGCAACAGGATCTCGCGGTTAGTATCTTCGTTAACGGTGATTCTGGAGAGGTGACAGTGCATCCGCTTGCGCTAGAGACATCCTTCGTTTCGACCCCTGGTGATTTCGTAGCGCGAGAAGATAGCGGTCCGTTTCAAACTGTTATTCAAAATTGGCCGTATCTTGTCGCGGTGGAAGTGAGTTCGACCGATAATTCACGCTCGATTGTGGCATTTGGTGATTCGATTACAGACGGTTATCGATCCACGACGGGAGCCAATCATCGATGGCCCGACTATTTCGCAGAGCGTCTGACAGCCGCTCACCGCAACCTTGGGGTGGTGAATGAGGGCATCTCGGGCAACAGAATCTGGCACGATGCAATTGCTGGACGGCTCTTCTTCGGGCCCAACGGACTATCGAGATTCGATCGCGACGCGATAACCGTTTCGGGCGTTTCGCATATTGTCGTGCTGCTCGGCATTAACGACATCGGGCAGGCGGGTCCCACCTCCCATCCCGAGGAGCAAGTAAGCGCGGAAGACATCATTGCGGGACTCAAGCAATTCGCATTGCGTGCGCACGCTCGCGGCATCCGAATAATCGGCGGCACGCTCACGCCCTATGGGGGTGCTGCGTATTTCAGCATGCAGGGTGAAGAGAAGCGCGAGCAAGTGAACGCTTGGATTCGAACGGCAAAGGAATTCGATGGGTTCATCGACTTTGATGCGGCGATTCGCGATCCAGCGATGCCCACCCTGATAAAGGCTGCTTTCGACAGCGGCGATCATTTGCATCCGAGCGATGAGGGTTACAAGGCAATGGCGGGGGCCATTGACCTGTCGCTGTTCGACTAGCGCACATGCGCCCTCGGCAATGCAACGGCGCCTAAACCCGACAGGAGAGGGTTGACGCATCCCGTGAAAGCTGGCGCGAAAGCCGTATTACTTTCCAAGAAGCATATTGAACTCACGGGGCAACCCAAATCTGTAAATCTGTGACCAGGCGAGTACGCTAGACGTTGATGATCGGAAATGAGTTCGCCGTTTCCGCGTTTCCGTACGGGCGGTCAAGGGCAATCAGGTAAGACTAGGTGCAGGCGCACCGAAGGACGTCGCAGTACACCGCGAAAAGATCAGACGAAGAATACCCGACCTACGGAGATGGGAAAACCGTGTTCGGCTCACCCGTCTTCACCGTGTAGGTGATCAGAAACTTCATGAGCTTGGTGTCGCTGCCATTGCCTGCGATGCGGTGATAACTGGCGCGATCGACGAAGCTCTGGCCGGCGACGAACGTCTCCTCCGCATCATCGTCGAAGGCAGAGACCATGACGCCTTCGAGGACGAAGCCGACCCCCACCACCGGATGCGAGTGATTGTTGGCATCGGCACCCGGCGGATAGGTAATGAGGAATAGGCGCATTTCCCATCCGGGTAAGTCCGCCAGCGGGGTCGTCTGCAACAATTCACGCGTGATTTCTGCGCTCATCGATGCCTCGCCTGAAAAATCAAGATTGCGACCAGGACCGTCCGCTCACCAAATTACTTTGCGCTCGCGGGTGCCGCGGTACCTGAATCATTGGCTCGTGCGGCCTCTAGCATGTCCCGCATGGAGTAGTTGCCCTCGTGGCAGGCGAACTCGAACATCCTCTTCGTCGAGCGCAGCAGATGTGTTTCGCCCGTCCAGGAGCGAGTGTAATAAGTTGGGTCGGTGACAGTAAACACATAGTTCAGCTCGCGGTCAGAAACACGTGTGAATCGCTCAACCACGATGGTTTGGGGCGATACGAGGAAGACGTTGTTTCGGCTTCTTAGGCGGACGGCACTACTGGGCGAAAAATACTTTGTTTCCACTACCAAAGTTTCTTTCTCCCACCAACCGACGGAGTCCCCGAGCCAGGAGGTGAGCGCGGCCGGCGAATGCATTCCATTCATGCGAATCATGCGTGCATCGTGGATCAATTCAGACACAATCACAGCGACCGCAGGCGTTTGCGAAATTTGGTACATATTGGCGTCGAGTGTCGGTTGCATGGGAGGGGCGCCCGTCGAGCTCAAACAACGCTCAGCACCCGGCCGCTGTTCCGGATTATCAAACGCGCTCAATACCGCGCGCAGGAGCACCGCGGGTTTTTCTCGGTACGCTTCATTCCAAGGTATTTTTCCGTCTTCCGGGTCGATGATCTGTGAGCTGCGTAGTTCACCGCGAATCGGCTCAATGGTTCGTTCTTCGAGAGCCCGATCTGGATCGTCGGGCTGATTCTGATTGCCGGAAGTATTTAAATATTGTTCTTTGAGCCTTTTTGCGTCCGCTGGGGTAATTGCCAATTGGGCGAACTCCGGCGGACGCTCCAGCGATGTGAGATTGGAGTTCCTCCATATGCCTTGCATGTCGACATGCCCGTCAGGCAGGCGAGGCGGATGGTAGGGCTTCGTTTTTTCTGCGGCATGAGCGGTCGCGATCAACACCAGTAGAGGCC
>Ga0302325_10010473_pt1 | contig 20099 bp, 28 predicted proteins | sample Palsa_T0_2_FD_201948 | JGI IMG/M metagenome (GOLD analysis project Ga0302325, IMG submission 201948) | Peat permafrost microbial communities from Stordalen Mire near Abisko, Sweden - Palsa_T0_2 | ecosystem: Environmental > Terrestrial > Soil > Palsa > Peat permafrost | place: Sweden: Abisko...
ACCGGCTCCAACTCCCGGGTTCAACCTGAACTGGGTTAGGGTTTCACAATATGGACTACGAGACAAGTCAAATTCCTCTGTGAAAGGAGATCTCTTCTCCGACGCTGCGACCGAAACGGAAAAGACAGAAAAACAAACAGAGCAATTTTCGGACATCCGTGCCCCATCGTCTTCTTTCACGAGTCTCTGAATAGTCTTTATTCCGGGAAAGAGAAGGCGTTTTTCGCAGCCTTTTCGACTCTTCAAGAGAGCCTCAATTCCCTTTCTTCTGTTTCCTCTGCATGTGCATGTCCACATCCCCTTAGATTCTGTGCAGGACGGATACTCTCAAGATCAGCCATCGTATAGCTTCTCACCACCGCGTAGCCATCGGATTCGTCCGGTCAACACAACTACATGTCCAACATGAATGGCGACAGCGCACCGCCTTCCGAAATCAAGCTCGAGCCTGATGAACTGAATAAAGCTTCAACGGAATCCTCTTCATCCACAGCGACAATGAAATCTCCCTCGCTGCCACCGCAAGCAATACTCTCTGGTCCTTCCGGTCCCACAAAGTCCATTCCCGGTCGATCATCCGCAGCGCCGCCCGCTTCCTTGGATGTGCTTCCTGACTCTTCTCGAGCTCCTTCACATGCATCCACTCCAGATGTTTACTCGGTGAAATCGCCCTCTGCAGACCGTCCCTCGCTCTCTCCTCCAGCTACAAGAAACTCTCTTGCTTCACTGCCTTCTGCAAAGCGGAAGCGCTTGCCTCAAGATAAAGTTGGACAGTTAGAGGATAGAATTGCTTTAGATGCTAGAGATGCTGATGCTTGGTTGGCGTTGATTGGGGAACATCAGGCAAAGGGGAAAGTTAGTGATGCAAGAAATACATATGAACGATTCTTTAGAGTGTTTCCTGATTTGGTTCGAACTCAGCTTAAGCTTGTAAACTAATTTTAGGCTTCGATCTGGAAAAGGTATGCGGATATGGAGTTGACGGATGGAGAATTCCAGAAGGTGGAGGAGATCTTTCAGAAATGTCTTCCTGTGGCTTGGAGCGTCGATATGTTCAATTTCTACCTGGATTACATTCGGAGAATGAACAATGTTCTTACGGGAGGCGAACAAGCTCGCACGACTATCTCACAAGCTTACGAGTTCGTGATCTCCGTCGTCGGTATCGATAAGGATAGTGGAGACATATGGGCCGATTATTTAAATTTCGTAAAGTCAAGTCAGGTACTCTCTCTTCCTCTTCCTCTACGCAATGAACATGACTTACATCAGGCCGACGCAAAATGGAAGGAACAACAGAAAATGGATCAAACGAGAAAGATATACCAACGTGCGGTCTGTATGCCTCTTGAAAACCTCGAAACTCTTTGGCAGAGTTATAATCAGTTTGAAAATGATCTCAACAAGGCCACCGCTCGGAAATTTGTTGCAGAAAAGTCTCCCGCTTATATGCAAGCTCGATCAGCATTGCGACAGATGAGAACCATCATGGGTGGATTAGACAGGAACAAGATACCCCGACCACCGACCTGGAGCCCTGCTGAACGACAAGAACTGGATAAATGGAAGGCATGGATTGAATGGGAGAAGTCCAATCCGCTAATACTGGATAATGAGAATCTTGTTTATACGCGGGTTATCTACGCTTACAAACAAGCGATGATGAACATGCGCTTTTACCCAGAATTATGGTATTACTCTCAGAAACGTGACTTACAGCAGGTACTCTGCCGCTGAGTATGCGAAAGCCAAAGGTCGTGAATCCGAAGCCATAGAGATCATGAAGAACGGCATCAAAGCCAACAAGCTGAGTTTCCTCCTCCACTACCAATTCGTCGAAAACGAAGAAGCCAACCATCGCATCTCCGAAGTCCGCACCACTCTCGAATCTCTAATCAATAACGTAAGTCAAGAATACGAGAAGATGAACAAAATGGCCGATTTCATGAAATTGCAATTATCCGCAGAAGAGGAAGCTGATACGAAAATGTTATCCGAAGTCCCTGAGGCGGAAAGAATTGCTATTGTGGAGAGACAGCGGAAACGGAAGGTACAGCGGGAGATGATTGATCGGGAACATGACATTCGCGTGGAGAAGATTGCGGAGGAGGCTACTAATGCATGGATCGCGTTGATGCAGGCTATTCGAAGGGCGGAGGGGATTAAATCTGCACGGCAGGTGTTTGCGAAAGCACGCAAGGCGAAACCGTTATCGCATCAAATATTCGTGGCATCTGGTATTCCCTTTCTCTAAACTATATTCTAAACCTAGCGTTGATGGAATTCCATTGCAATGATGATAAAGTAATAGCAACGAAAGTGTTTGAACTTGGATTGAAGACATATGCCGAAAAATCCGAATTCGTACTGCATTATCTCAACTTCCTAATCCAAATTAACGACGAGCCAAGTAGACCCTCCTAAACAAAGCACACTAACAGCTAGATGCAAGAGCGTTGTTTGAAAGAACGGTGTCGAAACTATCGCCACAAGCTGCAAGGCCACTATTCGATCGATTCTTCAAATATGAATGCGAATACGGCGACACAGCAGCAATCCGAAAACTAAGTAAACGCATGGCTGATTTATACCCCGAGGAATCCAGTCTCTCGCGCTTCACGTATCGTCACACTCTATTCGGCATCAACCCAATTGCAGCATACGACCTTCCCCCTCCCCTTCCCCCGGCAATCCAGGCACTGCCACAACCCACAACAAATGGCGACGACGATGCCGCATCCATAACTTCCTCCAGAGCAAACAGTGTGCAACCCGCCGATATTGACGAATCGAATCGACAACGCCAAAAGCTCGATCGTTTCGGTCGTCACACAGGCGATCGGACAAATTCGCCAGATCCAAGAACACTACCAACCAAGAAGAAGGCGAAAGATAAGCGGGAGTTGCCTGCTGTGGTGATCGACTTTATAGCGGCTTTACCACCCGCGAGTATGTTTGACGGGGCATTGTTTCATGTAGACGAGTTGGTCAAGTTGATCAGGGATGTTAATCTCCCGCTTCCAGCGGGGTTTATGGCGAATGGCAAGAGAGCGAGGGGAATGGACGATGATGATGGGCCTGCCAGAGGGAATAAGAAGTATAGAGATGATTAGGATAATGAATTGAGATGGAAGCATTTAAATGATACATAGATACTTCAAATGGTGTTTTCCGGCTCGTGTTGCTTTGAAACTCCGATCAACGCCGATCGCTTTTTACAGAACTGAAATTTCTCTCCACCACGTCCATCGACTTCCACCGGCCGCTGCCATGCCCAAAAGGAAACGTAATAATGCTTCCCAGACGAAGTATACTGCTGGACGTATGAGTGAGAATAGTGGACAACGATCTGCATTCCCGGAAGTTGCTCCTCAATCATCAATAAGGGACACAGAATGGCGGTACGACGATGAAGGAGTTCACGAACCCGAGGGAAACAGGCACAATGGAGAGAACGAGCCATACGAAGAAGACATGCTGGTAGGACAGACTTTCAGCTTTGATCAGCTGGATTTCGGTGAAGAGGAAGATGAAGAGGTCGAAGAGGACGAGGAGGAAGATGGAGGGCCGGGTGCTGTAATCGGAGAGGTAGAGGACGACGAATGGGATGTTGAGCCGCAGACTGAAGCTCTCGCGTACCTTCAAACAGTTCGTAACGAAGCAGAGTCACTACCGGCCTTGCGTTATGTGCCTACGGAAGTCCAAAAAGCGAATGGCGTCAACGGTGTTAGCGGAGTCAACGGGTCAGAGAGCCCACCCACGGCATCTGCAACAAACTCAACAAGAACAGACTCCTGGAGAGCACAATTTTTGCAATACTACAAAACCCTCCGCACCACAATCGCCAACGCCGAAACCCCAAACTACACACAAGATGAACTAGATTCCCTATTAAATATCAACCCGTATAGACGCCCCACCACCTCCTCCGAAGAAGACAGTCTATGGCGACTCAAAACTCTCGACACACCATCCGTAGCCTTATTATCAATGCTAGATCACCAGCGCACACTTCACTTGCTCACCCATCTGCGGAAGAAAATGTCCCCGAAGGTTAAAGAAGAACAATGCATGTGGTTGGTGTTCTTATTGGCGAGATTGGGGGATCCGGGGGTGTTGAGTGGGGAGGAAATGGACTTGTTGAGACGGATCGGGAGGAAGTGTATCGGTGTTAGGAAGGAGGAGGGTGGACGAGAGGTGGTGTTGGGGACAATTGATATGGTTGTTTGTATAATAACGGAGTATTATGCACAGCGGGATTTGGAGGAGACGGTTTAAAGCTGTCTTAGGCTTAAGAAAGGTGGTATACTTATACAAGTACCTTTGTCGATCCAGTAGAATCTAATCTCGTCGACTTAACCTTGTATAGGAGAAGCGGCAGCAAAAGATGATTCATCTTTATATTGAGATGGGCCAAGAACCTAATTCACTGGATCTCTGCACCTCTCTCAACTTTTACATGATTCCCACATGTATCCATATTCACGGCATGGCATTTTGGTTGCCACGTCATTTTGGAGTGACAAGGTTTCTTCTCAACCCAAGTTTTCGCGTCCCAAACCTTATAGAAAACAAGGTTACTACTCTTCAGATACCGGGATCTGCATCCTCAGTCGCAACCAAAATCGCACATGTGACTCGGTCACCTCGCCCGAAATAAGAATGCGCTCATCACCGCGTAGCAAGGATTAATTTCCCACCGGCACCAACTTCACGTTACAACGACGTAATTCCTTGTCTGTATCTGCTCAGCCCATACAGTCACATCCATCGCGCCCATTCCACCGCTACGTATATACAAAGTTAGGTGTATCTTGTGAAAAAGATGGGCGGCGCGGATATTGGCCATTTCGCGGTTCGTGTCCCTGAAGGAATGACGCGCTGATCCGAAACAGGTCGGATCGATTTGGATCTCGTATGCGATCGTCGTTGCGGTGCTGTTCCTCTTTGCAATTGGGTTTGTGAAGCTCTATCAACATCGCACGGAGAAGGATGCGTTTGTCACGACTGTCGCTGTGTTGGCGTTAACTACGGTACATATCTCCCGGGACTCGTGGGAGGCTTATGATAGGTGTTGGCGACGATATGTTTGTTTCCGGTGGATATTGCGCTTGTTTCGACGACGGTGGATCGAAATCTGGGATTACGGAAACCGTGGGCTTCGCCGGAAAGGGTGGCGAATATTGTGTTCAGCTTGAAAATCGTTTACTACAGTATTTATCCTCTCATGGAAGTGCCTGACAGTAGTCTTGTATGGAGTAGACGCACTATTCTGTCTCCTCATTATACCCTTCAGTTACTTCTGGTATGAGGAATGGGATGAGGAGTCCACTCTTGGGTCTCGAGTAAGAGGCGCATTGAAGTACAGTATCCTATTCCTTGTGATCACGGTTGCATTGCTGCTGACCGGATTTTTCATTCCGCTGAGCCATGATCTCACAGGCCACGTCGATCTGGACTACCTCAAGCATCTCCTGTCTGAAAATCGTATGACAGTCAGCTTTTGCAATACTGATTGTAGATGGCGAGAAAGCTCTTTCCTTTGTCCTTGGGGTACTACTGTCCGTGGGTATGATTTTCTACGTCGTCTACACGGCTCCTGGACTTGCCTTATTCCCCATCACTTTGATCAAACGTATCCCATCGCTACAAATCAGCGATGAGGACACAGCACGTCAAGCGCTTCAACACAATCAGGAATCTCAAAGACGAATTGAAGTGAAATACCAAGGAACAGGTCAACAAATGTCTATTAAAGACAGGAGGGAGTTGGAAGCGCTACAGCGGGAGGAAAGGACTTTGGCAAGACGAGTAAGGCTGGCTGAAGAAAGCGGCAACCGACGACGATGGTGGGAGAAACTTGGATCTGCTTTAAGACCTTTTAAAGTTGCTTTCGGGATTATCTTGGCGGTATTGGGGATACTTATAGTTATCTCGATGCTGTTGACCCTGTATTCTCGATTGTCAATGGGCGCTGATTGTAGGGTTGATAAATTGAAGAACTCGATTTGTGGAAATAAGTGTGGATACATCCTGTCGAATCCTCAGGTGTTCAATCCTTTGAACTATATTTTCCTGCAATCTTCGAAAGTCTATCCGATCGACTATGTTTTCATGGTCATCCTCATCTTATACTTCTTCATCTCAACTGTGGTTGGAATGATATTTGTCGGGATCCGTTTCCTCTGGTACTCTATCCTTCATTGTGTTACTTATTCCAGGGTGGATTTATGGAATATCAAAAGGAACAGGACAAAACCACAGGGTCTGCTAATGGGAACCATATTCCTCATGCTCGCTGTCTTGGCGCTAAACTACTCTCTTACGATGATAGTCGCTCCACAGTATGCCCATTTCGGTAACCAACGGTATTGTAACCATACGATCGGTGATTTCGGCGAAGTTCGCGACTGCTCCAGTTTCCCGGAACTTATTTTCCCCTGTACTGCCTCAGCAGACGCAGAAGAAGTATGCACGCCCGCAGTAGTATCGACATTCATCAATCGAATAACATTTGCATTCCCCTTCTTCGGGGAAGTCGCGTTCTGGGGACAATTCGTTTTCTTGGGGACATGGCTAGTATCAGGCATTGCAGGAATGCTCAAACGGCCAAAACTTGACGAACAAAGTACTAGTGATGACGAGGACGATGAACATACGGGATTATTGGAGCATTAATTGTGGATTGATTCTTGTATTCGCGTCTGGGATAGGAGTTTGTGATATTTATTTATATGGCTGGGTGAAAAAGGACAAAAGCACTCGATATGAGATATCTGTTGCAATAGTGCATATATATTTGATCTGAGGAAATTGTAACAGTATACACAGGCATGATGTATGTGAAGTTTCAGACGTTGTGAGCCGCAGTTAGGTGTTCGGACGGTAGATGCACGAGGATGACCCCCTTAATATGGCTTTGACGCTTTGAATGATTGGCTAATATGATAAGATCCGTGACTAAAAGTGGTCCATTTTTAACCATCACCTAATTCGTTCAAAAAGCTTAGCCCTCCCACGCATCTGTTTCCCCGTCCATCACCGGAGCCTCCAAAGCTTCACAAGAAACAAAGGTATGTTTTGACTTTTTGCGGGAGATTGACCGGTAGAAGGGCCGAGTGTCTTGGTGCTTCTGAGCGCGACTGCCTGCTGGCTCCAGGGAATCCCGCGCCTGTCCCAACTTTTCGAACGCGATATGGCTCGACGGAAAATTCGTCCCATCGGCATTCTCGCCTGTGTTGCCGTGTTTTTATTGTTTCAACTTCTCAGAAAGGGAGGCTCAGAGGTATTTACATTTGATTCCTTGCCACCGTATACCGATGATGGCAAGTACGTGAAAAAAACACCTCCTCCGTCTGTCCCTTGGACGCAACCCCCTCCACCGCCTCCAGAATGGGGCCAATCCCGACATTCCGAGGGCAGTCCCAAGCAGGACAAAGCACCTTCCAAAAATTACGATAAGCAGACTGTCCCGAAACCAAAACCGCCTCCGAACGACAATTTCCGTCCAGATCTTGCGAAACCGAAACCCGAAACGGTCGAGAGGCCAAAAGTCCAGGAGAAACCGAAAGTTGCCGATAATACTCCAAAGAAGAATGAGCCAGTGATACAGAAGGAGAACAAAGAACATCCTTTCGCCGAACCTCCCGTGACAGGGCTGGATGATCCCAAATTTCATCACCCTGCACAACCTCCTTCGACTGGCGACTTCCACCGCAACAATCCCGGTCCAGAATTCTTTTACACTGCCGATGAGTTGGCTCCACGAGTGGAGAAACACCCTCTCCGTCCAGAAGATATCATCAAACTACCTAAAATGAAACCCGTCAACTTTCCAAAAATACAAGCTCGATTTCCTACCGAATCAGCTGAACAGAAACGCATTCGCACGCAGCGGCAGGCCGCTATTAAGAGGGCAATGACGCGTAGTTGGGAAGCATATTCAACCTACGCCATGGGCCATGATGAATTACGTCCCATATCAGGAAGACACGTTGATCCGTTCTGTGGATGGGGAGCCACCCTTATCGACTCGCTTGATACATTACAAATCATGGGAATGCAAGCTGAATATGAGGAGGCTCTTACATATGTTGCCAAAATTGATTTTTCACATACCAGGAGCTACAGTATTCCGCTTTTCGAGACCGTGATCCGATACTTGGGTGGACTGCTCGGTGCTTTGGATATGTCTGGTGGGAAAGATGTGATGCTCTTGGATAAGGCGAAGGAATTAGGTGATATGCTGATGGGCGCTTTTGATACGCATAATAGGATGCCAATCTTGAGATACGATTGGCGTCCGCAGGCTGCACGGGAGAATCAACGAGCAAGTGAAGATTCGTGTCTCGCTGAGATCGGAACCCTGACCATGGAGTTCACAAGGTTGGCTCAGCTTACCGGAAACCATACCTATTACGATGCGGTATTATATTACTATAGCTTATCTGACTTTAGGTGCAACGGATTACCGACCAATTCGAAGACTTCAAGTTTTCTCATGTCCCTGGATTATTCCCACTCCATGTCGACGCATCAGGATGCAAATATCAAGAAGTCCCCGTCGCAGCTGGAACAGGCCAAGTCATTGATGCGCCCGTGACAGACGAGCAAGTAATAGATACAGGTGGATCGCAACTTCAGAAGCGCGCCGCCATCGAAACTCATCAGCATCAGAAGGAAGAAGGACATCTGGAAGATGCCGGACGCGCCAATATGGGGAACGCAATGAGAGAATCCCTTGCGGATCAAACTACCATGCCTGAAGGACAGAAAGTTAATTCCGTGGAACAGGTTCAAGCTCAAACTATCTGTGAGCCTCAGGGAATGATTCCCTCGATTTGTACATTCTCTTTATACGCATGGCTAATTTAGATCGATTGGAGCAGGAGTTCTCGTGGGGTGGAGAAGCAGATTCTACTTATGAATACTTTATCAAGGAACATATCCTCCTTGGCGGGGCAAAGGATCAGTATAAGAATCTGTATACCGCAAGTGTTGAGGCTGCGAAGAAATATTTGTTCTTTAGGCCTCTTGTCGAAGGAGATCCAGACATCCGATTCGTTGGCAAATACAAGAGCTACTATAATGAAGACGGAACTTCGTCTGGTGGAGAATTGCTAGGTGAAATGCAGCACCTCGTACATGCTCTCTGGAATTGAGTTAATGTAGACTTGCTTCGTGGGAGGAATGCTTGCTATGGGATCGAAACTCTTTAACCGTCCAGAGGATTTAGTCTTTGCGGAAAAGATCACAGATGGTTGTGTGGTATTTCGTGATAATTTTCTTCCTGATTGTTAGTGGGCGTACAATATCACGGCATCTGGTGTCATGGCTGAAAGTTTCGGAGTCAATATCTGTTATCAAGAACCATGTCATTTCATATCCCCAGCGACACTGAGAGTTATCGACACTGGCGTCGAACAAATCAAGCTCAATGGCAATCAACCAATTCCCGGCGCCTACGGAGACCATCAAGACATGGAATCCCTACATGTCAAACGCGCCCCACCAGAGACACAAGACCCTCCTCCAACACAAGATCAACACCGACAAGGCCCACCTCTCCCTGAACCTCCTCGAAGACACGACGTCGGGGAACCGGTAGAGGTCCAACATAATGCGATGGGAGATGTTGATCCGGAGGTCGCTCAGTTGGCATTGGATAGACAACAGGCCACTCAAGCACAGAAAAAGGTTACTCAACCAGCAAGTTTTCTTCACAGTGGGATGGATGGGCGATATATTCTGCGTCCAGAGGCCATTGAGAGTGTCTTCTATATGTATCGCGTAACAGGCGATCCCATTTGGCAAGAGAAAGGCTGGCAAATGTGGGAAGCCATTGAAAGAGTAAGTTGGACGGAATTGGCATACAGTGCCATCACCAATGTCAACGATGCCAACTCCACTCAAGCAGATTCCATGGAGAGGTAATTCCCTCTGCTCTGGTATTTTGGGCTGATGATAGTTTCTGGTTGGCCGAGACGTTGAAGTATTTCTATTTGTTATACAGCGAACCAAGTCTCGTTTCGTTAGATGAGTGGGTGTTTAATACTGAGGCACATCCGTTCAAGCGACCTAATCCGGGAGCAAGATAGGAGAGTTGAGCTTTTTGTTTTGGCGTACTGGCATTGATATAAAGGAAGATAGTATCCTGGGTTTCAGGTTCATGTATATTATGAATCAATTCATTTCTGGCAATCTCAATGTCTTCGACGTGGAAATGGCTTCCTAATTAAAAAAGGAATCGTCTTCATCTCGACACTGATAGACACGAAGTGTTGGAGGATGTCACCAGCTGTGACCATTTCATCAATATCCTTCAGCAAATGTATAGAACCATCACGAGTAAACCACCAACGCGTCGGGACAGACAAAAGGTATTAAACTTTATGGTACAAAGTCTTTACTAAATTACTCCCGTATGAACAAAATCAGCTCCAAACCGCTCTCCAGCGAATCTAAAAGTTTTCTCCAACCCGTCTCCAACGAGTCCATAGTCCACGCGAATCAACTCGTCCAACCTCCCGCCTCAGGCAAACATGACCATCCCACTCATAACCGCCATACATCCAATAATCGCAAACAATCCATACGGCCTAACCATATGCGCACTTGATTTTCCTTGGAAAGTCGGTAGGGCAGGAACCCCGCCGCCGCTGCTGCCACCCGTGGCAGTCGCTTTCGTTCCATTGTTGCAAGGACATGTAGTAACCGTTTGAGTCTGCAGCACAAATGTCTGTACGACAGTTCCGATCGTGGTGGTTGAGAGAATGAGGCTGTTGGTGGAATTTCCACCCGCGAGGACGTACGAGAAAAAGGCCACAAAGGCCACGAATAGTGATAAAACCTTCATATCGAATGACCCGAGAGAGTGCTCTCACCGATAAATTACGCGAAATACAGGGAATGCAGTGATGCCGGGAGACAAGAGTGAGGAACGACACAGGCCGGTATGTCTGGAGGGAACGAGACGGAGGGATCAAAGGAGTGACTTGGTGAGCTTCGGGGAAGTGTGTAGGAAAGGGCACGGAATCGACTAATATTATGGCCTGGGAGTCTTTTGGCGTGCGTGTGTGTATGAAAGGCAGTGGGAGCCTCGTGCAAGTCATCAAACAAAATTAGCAGCTGCGTGGGTTGGAGGCCTGAGCGACCAACGGCGGCGACGTTTCAGGGGCAAATTACCATTTAGGCGCCTGCGCTTCATTAAACGTCGGTAACAGTTGCGTTGGGACCTGGGATCATGTGATGTGCCGAAGGGGACTTTTTTGGCGAGGGTGCTTACAGGGGTGCGTGTCTGAGATCCATTGAAGAGGATTTGGGTATGGTGCTGCAAGAGAAGGAGATTCAGGGGTAAAGTGTCTCGAGCGACAGGGATCGCCGATCTTCAGATCTACGAAACATAGCAATTATCTCGGTCAACGGGCGAAAGGGCTTATTTCGGCAAAAGTCACACGATGACCTGATTGCTTGGCTTCGCCAAGACACATTATAAAGCCCACAAAGCCCAAGCTCCCGCATATGCAACTACAACACAACTTCCTCTAGAGTCCTCCCCAACTCCGCAACCTCATCATCTTCAATCTCAATCACCGTCCTCTCCTTCACCAGCTTTCCTTCCTCACTCATTCCCTTCCCACCACTCTCCGTCCCCATCTCCTTTTTCTCTTTATACATCCTAGACAATATCCCCATGACCTCCTTATGCGCAACCCCCGGATTCACCCTCCTAACCTCCGCAAAATTCTCCTTCACAAACATCCCAAAAATATTCACTCTTGCCTTCCCTCCCTCCGTCTTGATAACAGGCTTAGTCTGCGTCAAACGACTTTTACATCCCCCGCAACAAACTCTGTCTAAATCCAATTTTGTCTGTCTTTGGAAGTCGCGCCCGCAAAGCGGATTGGAGCAGGTGAAAATGTATTTATAGTTGATTTCGTAGGTGTGTTTTGTGGTTACTGTGATATCTGGAAAGGCAGCGGTGATCTTGGCGGCCCTACTTGTAAGATACTGAAAAGGGTTTGAGGAGGATGAGGGGAGAGAGAGGGAGGGGGGACCATTGTTTGAAGGGTTTTCCGTGGTGGGAACGAGGATCGTTGTTGATTACCCATAAGGCGCAGTGACAAATCTCATGAGCCAGCGTGTCCCTCAATTTCGCTACCGTCAACGCTATCCTCCTACCGTTCAAGATATCTTCAACCCAGGGAATAGGTTCGCGGATGATAGGAAAGGAGTGGGAAGGGGTACCCTCGTTGGTGATAATTTTCGTAGAAAGCTCAATTTGGAGGTTATGTTGACCTTCCACCCCCCTATGTCTCGTCCAATGTGCCCTCCCAGCCGCAGTCCTCAACCGTGTACTCCAAACCAATTTCACTCCCCCAGTAACTTCCGTCGCCGTCGCCAATTGCCCCTTCATAACCCTCGAATCGATCTCGTTCAAAAGCTCCTGCGCTAATTTCTCGCGCTGTTGACTGAATTCCCTCTTCTGTTTATTGAGCTGGTATTGAGAGGGTGTTGGAGGAGGGATGACGGCAGATGATTTGGGGGTCTTGGCTGGGGGTTTCAGGGGGGTGTTTTGATCGATCCAGGAGTAGTGAGAGTCTTTGTCCCAGAAGTTGGGGGAGGTGTCTTTGTGTGGGGAGAGAGGGTAGCGGAAACGAGATGGTGTGGAGGGAGGAGGTGGGATGTCTGTTGTTTTGGAGGTTTGTTTGCGTAGGTTGGTGGAGGGGTTACTACACGTTAGAGGAGAGAAATGGAGGACGGGTAGTACTAGACTAGGAGGGCGGGGGAGAGAAGCTCTTCGAGGGGTGTTGATTGACGACGAGGTCTGTGTGGAGAGGGTTGGAGCATTGGAGACGGTGAGATGTCGCCTAGACTGCTTTCTGAGCATACAGAGTCTTCTGCTTCTGAGAGTCAATGCCGCTTGTACAGGGAGAGACCTGTATTCTCGTCCGCAGATTGTTGTGCTTCGTCCTCGTCATCGCTATGAACGATGAATGAAGCCATAGATGATTCCTCAGTATATATATCTGAATCGTAATCATATGTCCCTACAGTCGTTGATTCAATTACCGTCTGTCGGACAACCTTTCTCACTGATCGTGGAGTCGCCGTCGGTTTGGGTGAACTTTCCGGGGACACATCGTCTGCGTTGTTCGACTCGGACTCGTCATACTCATCTCCTTTATCACCATTCACCGCTGGCGTCTCATCTTCGGACTCAAAATCCGAATCCGGAGCAATCCTAATCACCATCCTGTCACTCGTCAACTTTCCCAACTCTCACCAACAAATGTCGCAGTTCAAATGTTTACGCCTAATCCCTGATCCGTCGTCCCAGCAACGCCACAGGAACGCACGCGAATCCATCACTATCACTTTGACCGTGCTTGAACTTCCTATACCACATAGAATGATGTCCTTCTCACCCAGTACGCCGTCTCCACTGCCGTCCACTGCATCCTCCAACCGTCTCTCCTTCATCGATTCCTCCGCCTCACCGCTCTTCTCGCCCTCCGCCGCCGCCCGCTACGCCCACCAAACCGAGCAATGGAAACAGGTCCCCCCCCCCCAACCCAATCTCCCTCCCCGCCGTCCCAATCATAGTATCCCTATCCCTATTCTCCATATTACCTCCGTTGCTGTTGCTTTGCTGTGGTGTGTTCGAGGACTCATGCGTGTAGGTCGACAAATGGCTGTCTCGAGTGTTTTTCCCGAACCGCGTCCCGGAATATGAAAAAACAGAAGAGACATTAAAGTATTTATACCAATTAAGTTGTCTCAGCACACAGAGGACAAAAGAACTCCAGGCATTGACATTAGTTCAAGACCTCATGGTCAGGGAGTACCGTTCCCGCGCCGCCCGCACAAAAGCCGTTACAGATCTCGTTCTGGGCCCCCAAACGGGTTTAAGTCACCCTGCGGAGGAAGTCCTGAACGAGTTAACCGACTTGGCCATGACACTTAAACTCGATCCGTTGGATGTGGGCTGGTTTGAGCTGGCGAGGGGACTTTCAGGACAGTGTGATCGGGAGTTGGAGGTGCTGTTGCGGGTGAGTGAGATGCAAGGGATGGAGATCAAGTTGCAGGGGGAATTGGAGAGGTTGATGGGGTTGAAAGGGAGATTGGAGCTTGCGACGCGGAATCAGGAGATTAAAGCCGATGGTGTGGATGAGAAAATCGCGGAGTGGACGAGGGGGATTAAACTTACTCAAGCCAAGACGGAGGAATATCAATCGCGTAGTACAAACGCAAAGGTCTTCTTCCCATCCCGTCGCAGCTCCCTTTATTACTCCCTGTTTGAATATCCCCGAGTAATTGTGGTGGGCAGTGTTGACGCATAGGATGTCCCCCCAGAGATCCAAATACGTACTTTAGTCGAGGAGGAAGAGAAAGTGGTACGATTAAAAGAGAGAGTGAAAGAGGTTCAGAAACGGGTTGATGGGTATGCTATGTTGCCTTGTGATGAGAGGGGGGCGAGGAGGGAGGTCGAGAAGTTGCGTGGTGAATTGGATCGGTTGAGGAGGAAGAGGGATATCCTGTGGGAGGACGCGACGGGGGGATAGAAGCGCTACTGGAATGTAGGGTCCTCGCAGTATTTTTCGGTTTATTTAGTGTACGGGATATCAGGAATGGCATATATCTACTTGTATTCGAAAACCTCATTCCAATAGAGTTTGGTAGCATGGATCCAGCGATAGCTCACTGAGATCGTCAATCTGAAGCCACTCTCAATCTAGTAGCAGAAAATTTGACTCCCAACCACCTCGATCCGCATCCCGACAAACTCGATTTTCCCCCTCTGTCTGATCCACCCATTTTTCCCCAGCCATGCCGCTGCCCAAATCCCTTCCCAAACCCCTTCCCAAAGCAAAAGTCCCGCTGCACACTCCGCGAACATGGAAACAAAACACACGAATCCTGAAACCGGGTCTTCCGTCCATACAAAGAGAGGAATATCGGGAACGAATTATCACGCCAAAGGTTGAGCCTTTATGGTCGAGGGCGGTTCAATTTGCCAATCTGTTTATTTGTGCTGGTACACACTTCCTTGAGTCCTTGTACTGTTATTCTGTTGTGCTGTTGTTCTGGGGGAGCGCGATTGTCCTCGTGTGGGAGGGTTTTCTGCCATCCTTCATGTTTTATCCCAGGATCCCCTCCTTGCTTCAATGCCAATGTACCCATCGGCTTATGCCTTCCCAGCGTTTCATGGACGTGGGTATATATACTGACCCTTGTTTGTAGCCGTGGCGTCATACATGGCCTTCTTCGTCGACTTTGGCGTAAAAGACCACGTCTTCCAAAACATGCGGAGTAAAGTCGACAACCTGTATGCCGAGTACTGGTACATCAATTCCGCCGAGCGGCGGAAGATGAATGAGATGCGGGCGAAGCAGGATGAGAAACTCAGGGAGCAGGAGAGGTTGTTGGATGAGAAGATTGCTGCGAGGAGGGCGGCTGAAGCGGCGGCCGCGGCGGGGGGACGTGCGCAGACTGCCTGACCACCACCCTGGAGCACGGTGGTCGATGGGGAGGATACATATATACCTGGAGCTGGTGAATTGGTTCGTGGCGGTGGAGGAGGATAGATTGGTTGTTTGGGGAGTGGTGTCAGGGGATGTGAGATGTTCTTTTACGAGATACTCTATCCTTCTTCTACTAAATGCATACTCCTACTCGATCCCTCGCTCTCATCCATGCTACCAACATACCCCTTCCAGACCTACACATGCACCCATCCCATCTACGTCGCCCCGTCACCTCCCCTCTGTCCTACAAATCCCTCCCCACCCAATCCATCCAACACCCAAAAGCATTCGCCAACCCCCCTTTATGCCGTGGCTCAAACCCCGTCCTCCTAACCCCCGGAAAACACCGTGGCACCAACTCCTCCATCTTCCCCCCCGTACACACCATTGTCCTTGCTCCCTCCTTCGTACGTAAGGCCCTGACAGTGACGGCCGTCTTGGTGAGACACTCGTCACTTAAAAAGGGCGGGTCTGCGAGAATGACGTCCACTTTTGCGAGTAATCGGGGCGGAAGACCGCGCAGGAAGTTATTGAAGTCGTAGAAGATGAAGTGTTCTAGGGGGGAGGGACACAGGCGGGAGAATCGGGTGTCGTATTCGAAGAGGTAGATGTGTTGGGTTATGGGGGAGAGGGTCTTCTTGTGGGTTAGATATTGTGGATAAAAAGATTGAAGGGATTGAAAGCAAGGGGGGCCAAGGGGAGCGGGGGCGGGTGAAGGGAGGGAACCCGTATTTTGGCGTAGACGCTGGGAGCACTGATTATTGCTATGACTGTATCTTCCGTGGCATCGTATAATAGCTCCTTAGCCAACTTCTCAGCCGTCTCATCATCATACCAAAACTGCGATAACTAGACCCAAACATCAGCCAAGTCCTTTACTCAAACACAGAAAATCTGAGCTTTCGTGTCTGTTGACCATAGTGGTGGTATACGGGGGGGAGGACCTGCCAATCTTCAGGGAACGAGTCAATTGAAATTGGTCCCTCCGAGTCATCGGGAAGGGAAACCTCCTTCTCCTCCTTCTCAGCCAGAAACTCCGCCAACGCAGCCTGTGTCGCCGCCGAGAGAGTTAGTTCCTCGTCCTCCTCTCCCTGGTGGTGGTCACTTACTGGCTCCATTTACGATGATCACGAAAACAATTTTCATCCTGTCTGAATTTTACCACCCTCGTCGATCACCCGTCATCATCGCACGCTAAAGTCCACTTGACTAGTTCGCCCTTTGTCTTTGGTAGATATTGTCGGTCGGTCGGTGAGATGAGTATGAATGGCCAGGGACACGAACGCGAGCTGTTTGGCGGGTCAATTCAAGCGTCCATCCCAACTCACTTCCTAGACGTCAGGTACCCCCCGGTCCGCTGTCCTCCGCTGTCCTCCCTTTATCCCTTTCACCCTAGTTATGTTATTATACTTCAGATGGCTGTTGTGCATTTGTTAATAACAGCAACTTCCGCGAAATCCCCGACAACCAAGAAGTCTTCGTCTCGAACCAGGATGAAACGTCCCTCATGTTCGATATCCTCGAACGGGTCGAGTGTCCTGATCTGGGCGCCGCGGAGTTCCATTTCGATGCCCTGGGGACGGATAATGAGGTCGATGAGGAGGATTTGGATGTTTCGAGGGTGTTTTCTATGAGGCCTATTGATGTGCCGCATTTACCGTATCCCCCCTGGTGTCTGCTTCCCCTGTTTGTTCCCCTTATGATTTCCATTTATTTGATGGTTACTTGATGTTTATTGACGTTTACTTGATGTTCACTTGATGTTCACTTGACTCGGGGATGTTAGTTGGCTTACCAGACGCAAGACTAATCCCAGGGCCATATCATCTTTCTTCCTCTCCGGCTACCAAAGAGTCCTAAAAGGCCACTACCGCGCCCGATCCACCTCCTCCTCCACCACCACCACCACCACCGTCCCTCGGGGTGCCTCCGACCAAGCGGAATACGTGCTTATATTCCTCGTCGTGATGCGCCTGGCAACACAAGCCACCGACGTGGTCATCAGCGTGAACTACCCTGTCCGCGACATCGGGGGGATAAATGCGATTCACGCAGATAGGGAGACACTGGAACAGTATTTGGCGGGGGAGAAGGGGGTACGGGAGGCGGAGGCCGTGTTGAGGGGGGTGGTGGGGAGTTTTGAGGTTAGGGATTGGGGGTTGTTTGATGATGATGATGATGATGATGATGATGAGGAGGAGGAGGAGGACGATGGGGAATAGGTGGAGAGGGGTGGGATGGATGGGTAATGGGTCGATGAGTCTGAGTGGACTTGGGTCATGGATGGGATTGGATGGGGACGGGGACGGGGCTTGATGCATTGATATATGTATGGCATAATGAATGAGACTGTAGTAGAAGTGATGCGCTATTTAAAATGTCGTCACCCGGCAGCTACTGCAATCCTAACTCCCTGTCATCCTAGATTTGAATGTAATTGTAGAGCTCGCATGTCAGGATATCGTGCGATGATAAGAGCCAACGCACGATATCGCTGTCTTCGATATTAAGACACGGGGAAAGGGGTTTTGTGACCACAAGCCGAGAACATAACTCCATACACAACCAGAAGGTCCGTCAGCATCATATGTCATCATAGAAATTCAGCCTCTGACAAAACTGAATCCCCGGCGGGAGATTTGGTTTTTCAAGATACACAACTTGCCTACCCCGTGTTTGCGGGGAATGCTGTTGAATGCGGGCTGGGGCTGATGTTGATGCTTGTTGTGGGAATAAAAGTTTGTTTGTTGATGCAGAAACGTTCAGGGGTTTATATAACAGATAACACGGCGCGACATGACATAAATTTAGCACGCCATGGCGCCAGTGGACTGATTGGCTTGAGAGGCTGCATGCATGCCTTTGTGGCATGTTAAGACGGATAATCAGGAGCTGCGATAACACGGGCCATCATTTAGTTCTATTGATGCCCATTTTAGCGCTGGACCACACTTAAATTAATAATGGAGCACTAGACGCCACTAGAAGAAGGGGCGACTCGCGAGTAGGGACGGGGGACTTCGATTCGATTGAATCGGCCTGTCATCCGGGTTGCATCAATTACCCGCGCCGGATGTCAGGAGCGCCGATGTGTGGTGGCGGTGGTGCCGTGGTGGTGCCTGTGGGAAGGACCGATGGAATGCTGAGCCGGGTGTGGCGATCCCGGACCGGCTCGTGGACCCAACAGCCCCGCCTGTTGGCTGGGCTCAGCCTGGGCTGCCAGTCGCGTTGCAGCGATTGTCCCCGAGGATGATGTGTCACTCGACTTTCAAGGGGGGACTCACCCGGGCCAGACGCCGCAGGACTGTGATTTAATTTCTGCGTAACGTTGGGGAATGGCCCGTCGTCCAATCGCCGAGACTGAATGGGGACGATTGATAAGCTTGGCTGTCCAATAATAGCAGCGCGTGTGAAATCCTGCGCGAGACAAAGGGGGTTCAGCGCCACCCTCGGATCGGAATTATCCCTTCAACCCAAAACACGGCCAATCAGACGCCGTGCACAGCCTAATCCCACATGCAAATGGCCAATCACGGTCAATCCGGGCCTGACCGCAATCACAAAATCCGAAAAAAATTTCACATTCAGCAAAATTTCAGGCTCAGCGATATAAGAGCAGGCACACCGCACACACCGCCCAGAAAAAAATTCTCCCCCCTCTTCACCCACTGCCCACGACTTCTTCACAAGACATAACGCTTCAGTCTTCTGGTCGTCTGCACGCTTAGAGCCCACACAAGGTCCTGTTCAAAGACCAGGCTCGCCTCTCCACTCACTCTTTTCTCCTGCACCGATTCCGGTCAAACACACCCGAACACACAAAAAATCTTCACCGACCACCATTTCTCCTCACACAATGCCAGGTCTAGTACAGCCCGCATCTTCAGTCCCTGCTCAGCCGGCAACGGTTGTTCAGCTCAAACAGGCTCAGAAAGAGTCTAGGTATCCTTCACTCACTGAGTCCGCTGACGTGTGTAGTGGCAACATCTTCGCTCAGTTTGCCGCCGCCATGAAAGGCAAGGATCAAGCCCTCAAGGTCGAGATCCTCAAAGACATCGAGAACGTAGCTTCCAACAAGCCCACTCCAGACGTGGCCCCATATCTGCTCAGCATCCTCAAGGATGTCGTATCAAAGGTCAGCGACATGAAGGGCGGAGTCAACAAGCAAGCCGAACTCACCGCCAAGGCCATCGTCAAGGCCATGGATCCCAACGCCATCAAGGCAGTGCTTCCCATCATTGCTGAGCGTATCGGTGCCACCGACACCAAATGGCAAGAGAAGAAGCTCGCCATCGGTCTCCTCGATGTTCTCGTCGAATCCGCTCCTGCGCAGCTCCCATCGCAGCTGTCCACCTTTTACCAACCCCTCGTCGATGCCATGTGGGACACCAAGGCCGAGGTCAAGAAGGCTGCCAAGTCCACCATGGAGAATGTCTGCGCCTTGATCGACAACCCCGATATCCAACCCAAGATCCCTCTCCTCATCGACTCGATGGCAAACCCCACCACCATCCCCAAGACCGTCCACGCTCTCGGCTCAGTCGTCTTCGTCCGATCCGTCACCTCTTCAGT
>Ga0302325_10010476_pt1 | contig 20097 bp, 22 predicted proteins | sample Palsa_T0_2_FD_201948 | JGI IMG/M metagenome (GOLD analysis project Ga0302325, IMG submission 201948) | Peat permafrost microbial communities from Stordalen Mire near Abisko, Sweden - Palsa_T0_2 | ecosystem: Environmental > Terrestrial > Soil > Palsa > Peat permafrost | place: Sweden: Abisko...
TGAGACATGACATTCTCCTCACCTCAATCTGAATACAACGTGCGGAGTACTACCCTCACGCGATTGGATTTTCCTCGAACAGACGCGCCACCATCGCAGAGTCGAGATAGGAACGACCGCAGACGATGGTTTCGCCATCGAATGCGAGCACCATGCAGTAGCGGTTGTCGAACCGCATCCCGTTGGTCGCCGTCGCCAGAGACCGAAGCTCGACGACCGCTTCGTCGTCTTTCACCACGAGATGCTCGACATGTAACTGGGCGCCCTGCGGCAAGACTTTGCTCAGCTTGGTGAACGTGCCGGCATAGGCGGCCTTGGTGTGGTAGTGACCCGCCAGCGGGTGCGTGCCCATCACCGTCCAGTCGACGTCGTCGGCGACGTGGGCGAAAAAGGCGGCGCCGTCGCCGGTCTCGAGACTCTTAAAGATTTGGCGGATGCGGTCGGGGGTCATGGTGCTGCTCCTCGTTTCCGTCTGCGGTATCAGCCGCGCTACTTCTGTGAATGCTGCGGGGCGGGTGCGACATCGGCCTGCTCAGCACGAGTATGTGGTTCGCCGAAATAGGGGAACCCGCTACGAATGCGCGCCTTGTCGGGCACTACGCCGTCACCTAGCGCGGTGTTCGATGCCAATGTCAGGATCACGTCTACGACATCGTCCCCCAGCGCGCGTCCGTTGAAGCTCGCGAAATTGAAGGCGCCTGGGGTGCCGATGACGTAAGGCAGCATCGTCGGGCAAAGGCGCGCGATCAGCTTGCGGGCATAATCGCTGGGCCTGGTCGCGGAGCCGGCAAGCGCGGACAGCTTCTCGACAACCCCGCCGATTTGTCCGGAGAAGTGCGCAAGATCGTCAGCCGGTACCGCCCGGTTATATTGCTCGCGCATCTGCTGGTCCGGAATGAACAGGTGGGTGATCAGTGGCAATCCCCAGCGGGACACCTGCACCTCCGGTGCGTGTCCATGCAACGACGTGGATGCCCAGGCATGGACCAAGCCGTTGCCGATCATCGCGTTGGGCAGTTCGATGACAATGGCGGTTACATTGCGCTTTGCAAAAAAGCGTTCGCGATTGAGAGACGTGGGCGGTTCGAACCTGTTCTCGTTGAACAGCGCCGCTCTGAAGACATTGAAGGCGTCGGCGTCCACCGCGAACAAATCGGGCGCCAGACCGGCGAACACCGTGACACCCGATTTGGACTTGACCACCGCACCGGTCGTACCCGCGGCAATGAGATCGCCGTTCGCCCCTTTCAAAGCGGCCGCGCCAGGCGAACGGCAGACCTCGAAGGTCTGATCGTGCTTATGGTCGTCGCCATGGGCATGGGACGGCGGGCCAAATGTCACCTTGAATGCGAGCTCCTCACGCGCATCGCCGTCGAGGTCGAACCGGAAGGCGTAAATCCCTTCCTCGCGGAATGTGTCCGGAGCGGACAGTCCGGCGTCGGGATTGACGGTCATCGCCATCACCGTCGAAGCCGGCCCGCCGGAGAAGAGATAAAAGTCGCAGAGGTTGATGCGCGGATCTTCGCGTGCGGTCGGCGTGTCGAAATGATGAGACATCGGCGACTTCGCTTCTGTTATGCTCGAGACGCGCCCAACACACGCGTCCACACGCCTTCCAATAGCGCAGGCACCCACTTTTCGGCGGGACAGCGACTCCAACTCTGACTGAGGAAGACGATGTCACGATTCGCTGCGCCTTTGCTTGCGCTTCCCAGCTCAAGGACGAAGAGCGAACCTCTTCTAAAGGGACAACCACCGACCTCGCCCGAGGTTTTCGCCTGGCGTAAAACGGTAGCTGGTGCAAAGAGGCATTCGTCCGCGGCAGCATCCGTCGTTATTGAAGATCGAAGCGCTGGGTCGGCAGCAAGTTGCCGCATTTTATGCAGCCCATCAACAATGAGCTGCCGAGCTGTAATCATCGCGATAACGCCGACCAGATCGCCATTCACCTGGGAAGCAAGTAGGGCTTTGGCCCGCTCGAGCCTGCCGCTGATGCGCCACAAAAGCATTTTCAAGACATTGGAGGAGGTCGCAGCTTCGAGCACCATATGGGCCGCTGCCAAACTCTCCGCAGTGGCCGTGAACGTTTCCACGAACAATCTTCCTATGCTCTGCTGCACAAGCAGATCGAGCTTCTCCGCAGTTCCGATCCCTCTGACCCATTCGGCCAGCGGCTCCAATTGAAAGGGTCCGCCTTTCACCTCGTCGGCTTTGACGCTTAGTCTCGACCATAGTTCATCTTGCGCGGCAGCGCGGCTAGGGTCGGTGCGCGGCAGCAAAGGTTCGAATAATCTGCCATCGAGCGAGAAAATACGGAGCATTTTTCGGAGACGCTGCAGGTTGCGAACAGGACCATGCAATATGAAGTCGCGGTCGAACCTTGAATCGTTTGAAATTGTCCGGATCTCGGCGGGATCCGTGACGACGACAATATCAATGAGACCGGGAAAATACGTGCGTTTCATGCCGTGATTACTCATCCTATGCGCTGAGATCGTTTCAAAACCCGATTGCTGTGTTATTTCCTTCAACATTTTCGTTGTTCTCCTGTAAGCGTTCGCCGTAGCGGCAGGATTTATGCTCAACGCATGGCGCTCAGTATCTGGCGAAGAGAGGCACCTTCTGCCGTTTGCGTGTGTTCCCATTTGGGGAACGCGTTTACTCATGGTGCGCCGGCGGACGTCGAACGTCGTGCCGAGTTCAGAATTCCACGGCGACAATCACGCGGGCTGCATATGCGTGTTATCGTCGTCGGCCTGCCCGAACGATGGGAGGTATCGTCCGAAGTTCAATTCGAAGTCGCTCGGAACCCCGTAACCGATGTTGCGGATCTTGGCACGGCGCGCCTGCGCAGCGGGCAAAGTCAGCATTGGGAAGATCATGTCATTGCTCGACTGAAAGTCAGTGCCTGTCGGTGTCCCGAAACGGTTGATCTGCGCCTTGGCCGCGGCTAGGACTTCGCGGTCGAATGAGGCCAGACGCCGGACGAGCGTATCGACAAACGAGTCAAGGTCGTCATCGTCTAGTGTGCGGTTCACCCAGCCGTAGCGCTCTGCGATATCAGCATCGAAATCGTCGGCGCTGAGCACGATCTCAAGTGCGCGTGAGCGGCCGACCAAGCGCGGCAGCCACTCCAGCGCTCCGCCGCCCGGTATCAGTCCGACGCCGACCTCAGGATTGCCGAATAGCGCGCTCTGCCGGCTCGCAAAGCGCATGTCGCAGGCTAGTGCGAACTCGTTACCGATACCGCGGGTGCGGCCGCGAATCTGAGCGATGCTCACGACCGCCGTGGATGAGAGGCGCAGCACAAAGTCGCGCCAAAGGTCCAACACCCCTGGCTGCGCAGCAGCCTTAGCTACGTCGAGATGGGCGATGAAAAAATCCGGATTCGCCGACTGGAACACTACGACCTTCACGGACGGATCCGCCTCGAGGTCGGTCATCAACGCTCCCAATTCAACGATCGTCTTAGGAATAAACATGTTGATCGGCGGGTTATTGAATGTGATCGTCCACCGGCCCGAAAAGGTGCGGTCGGTGTTGAACTGCGAAGGGTCAGTCATGGCGCATCTCCTACGTCGATTGCCAGGTTACTCAACGTGCCCAGCAAAACTGCGAGAATTCTAACGGCGACGCTATTGCACGATGGTATCGGCGATACTTTTGGATCGATCGAAGCGAGCGGCATCCACACCCCGTTCCCGCTAACAACTCCGAATGCGCACGCTCAAGCTCGCGCAGAAATCAACCGCCACTGGCTGCTCCATTGGGTGTAAACAAATGCTGTACTCGCGACGACGAGGCAGAATTCGGCACTAACCCTAGTTCACGTGATCAGGATGCTGAGGGATGGCGGGGCTTCGCCGACAAATGATTTCGCGGCTTGTCGAGTTGGCGCGCAGTTGAACGAATGGTCAAAGTCAATTTCAACGGAGGGCAACGTGCAGAAGAGCCAAGACCGCATCCTTGTGACACACGCCGGCAGTCTGCCGCGTGGTGAGCCGCTGGGAAGCATGCTGATCGATCAAGAAGCTGGCGAGGCGACAGACGCCGTCGCGTTGAAAAAGGCCATCGACGCCCGAGTCGGCCACGTCCTCAAAAAGCAGCTGGAGGTTGGCATCGACGAGGTCAACGACGGCGAACAGGGAAGGGTGGGGTTCCAGACCTATGTGGCGCAACGAATGAGCGGCTTCGGGGGTGTTTCGAACCGACCCAGCGGAAAGGATTGGACTACATTTCCGCAATACGCGGAAAGATTCCTCCAACGCTTGCCCTCTCGTATGGGCAAAGTCAGCAACGCTCCGCAAGCCATCGCCGACCTAAAGTATCAGGGCACGGATCACATAGCCGGTGAGATCGAGCGTTTGGCGAAGATGGCAGCGCCGATTAGGCTAAGCGTCGCGAACATTTTCATGAATACTGCGTCACCCGGAATCATCGCAACGACAATGCTCAACGCGCATTATAAAACTCACGAGGATTACCTGGCGGCCATCGCACGTGAGATGCATAAGGAATACGCCGCGGTGATCAACGCCGGATTCATCCTTCAACTCGACGCGCCGGACTTGGCGATGGAGCGTACCCTGCTGTTCCAGGACAAGACCGACGCCGAGTTTGTCAAGTTTTTGGAGCAGCATATCGCCGCGATTAACCTGGCGCTTGAGGACATACCGGCGGATCGGGTACGGCTACATGTATGCTGGGGGAACTGGGAGGGGCCACACGTGCACGACGTGCCGATGGAAGTTATCCTGCCCACCCTCTACAAGGCAAAAGTTGGCGCGCTTGGGCTCGAATTTGGCAACTCTCGCAAGCAGCATGAGACGGCAGCGATCTGGAAGCACAAGCTGCCCGACAGCATGATGCTGATAGCCGGCGTCATCGACTCGAAGAGCAATATTGTCGAGCACCCCGAGGTCGTGGCGCAACGGATCGAGGCCGTGGTCGCCGCGGTTGGCGATCGGGAGCGGGTTATCGCGGGCGTCGATTGCGGCTTCGGCACCTTCGTCGGCTATGAGTGGGTCACCGAGGACGTTGTGTGGGCGAAACTCAAAACGCTGCGCGTGGGCGCCGACATCGCGTCAACTCGCCTCTGGGGCAAGAAGGCCGCCCTGAACTAAGCCAAACCCCAACAACGGTCTCGATCGATCCGAGCAGCGCACGCCCGTTGCTATAAAGATCACGCCTGCCGCGCAGCGGCCGAAGCTCGCGTGCGCGAATACATGCCGGCCGCGACAAGGATCAACAGCCCCGGCAGCCAATACTGCCAGGCGGTCCCAAGGCCGAGAAATCCGGTGGCGGTGGTAATTTCCTGAATCAAAACCGCGCCCGCCAGCGTTCCCAAAAACGAGCCACGACCGCCAAAGATGCTGGCACCGCCAAGCACGACCGCCGAAATGCTTTGCAGCGAATAGTTGACGCCTACAGCCGGATCGCCGATGCCGACCTGGGCTGACAGCAACAGTCCACCTACAGCCGTGAACAGCGAGCACAGGACGTAGGCGAGAATTACCGTTCGGTTGACCCGGGCGCCAAGCCGGTGCGCAGCGATCTCGCTGGAGCCGATCGCGCGCAACTCCATTCCGAACCGAGTTCGGCGTAGCACCCATTCAGCGCCAAGCGCGACGACAACAACTATCAGAAAAGCGATCGGGAATGGGCCGACCTTTGCCGCCAGTCGGTCGACGATCTCGGAGCGAAAGTACCCTCCCGGCGTTGGGCGCAGCAGAAGCGCTACTCCCTGTAACGCGATATAAGTGGTCAGTGTGGCAATGACCGCGGTGAGCCTAATGCCACGTACGAGAATGCCGTTCGCGAAGCCGACCGCCATAGCCGTCGCCGCCGCAACGCCAAGTCCGAAAATGAACTCGACCGCACCCTGATCGTCACCGGCGAAGAAAGACAGGATTACAACGGTAAGTCCGGTGAGCGGTCCAACCGACAGGTCGATCCCGCCGGTGAGCAGCACGATGAGCTGGCCCATGCTGACAAAGGCGAGCGCGCTCACCAGGAAAAGCGCTCCATTGATGCTTCGAGTAGTCAGAAAGAACTCGCTGACCGACGCGGTATAAAGGCCGAGTAGTATGATCAGAGCTAATAAAATGAGAAATGGCGCGTAGTCGCCGGAAATGAATCGCCGCAGCCACGCACGGCGGGTGTCGTAATGAGATCCGGTTCGCTCGCGTTGCACATCTGAATTGATGGCGGCGCCCGTGATATTCTCTTCGGTAATCTCGTCGCCGATCAGCATTTTGGCGATTTGCCCGCGCGAAAACACCAACACGCGATCGCAGAGGCCCTGCAATTCGATCACGTCGGACGAGAGGACGACGACCGCCCCGCCACGCGCGGCAGTTTCGCGGAGAATACGATAGAGTTCCATGCGGGCGCCGGCATCGACGCCACGGGTAGGTTCGTCGGCCAGCAGCACCGCGGGCTCGCGAGAAAGCGAGCGCGCAAACAATACCTTTTGCTGATTGCCACCTGACAGCGATGCAATGCGAGCGTCCGGGGACGGAGTCTTGATTGCCAGGGCTGCTATCTGCCCCGCCACCAGCGAGCTCTCCCGCGGCGGCGAAACGAAGCCCAGACGCGACAGAGCGTCGAGCACAAGCACTACGATATTCTCACGCACTGAGAGCGACATGAATAGGCCCTCGGAATGCCTGTCGCCGGGCAGGTAAACGACACCCGCGTCCTGAATTCTGGTTGGTTCGCCGAGCGCCGTTTGCTTTCCGTTTATACGGAATTCGCCTACCGCCGGCGCGAGACCAGCGAGCGAGCGAATGAATTCGCGTTGGCCGTTTCCCTCGATACCTGCAAGCCCGACCACTTCACCCGGCGCAAGCTCGAGATCTATGCCCTGCAAAACGCCGTTTGAGATCTTGCGCGCAACTAGAAGGGGCGCCTTGCCACTGCGCAATTTGCCCTTTTCCGGGAATGCGTGATCGACCGGACGGCCGATGATCGAACTCAGAATCTCGCTCTCGGAAATACCGTCGGCCAAAAAAGTGCCACGCACCTTGCCGTCGCGCAGGACGGTGATGCGGTCCGCCACGCGCTTCACTTCGGGCAGGCGGTGGGAAATGTAAACTACGGCTGTCCCGAGCGCGGTGATCCGCTCGATATTAACGAATAGCTGTTCGGTTTCCTTGGCAGTCAATGCCTCGGTGGGCTCGTCGAGCACAAGAACTTTGGGTTGGAGGGCCAAAGCCTTAGCGATTTCGACGAGTTGACGCTCCGCTACGCTAAGCTCGCCGACGCGCGTACGTCTGTCAAAGACAGCGCCCACGAGTGCAAGTTGGGCGCTGATCCACTGATAGGCGTTGATCGTCGCAGAGCGCCGCTCTTTGGGGACGCAGTAGAGAAGGTTCTCGGCCACCGTAAGTTCGTGGAGAACCGAGGTGTGCTGGTAGACAACGGCGATACCGAGTTCCTGAGCCCGGCTTGGCGAAGCAGCATCGAGGGAAATCCCACCAATCTCGACAGTTCCCGAGTTGGCGGCCATCGCCCCGGCTGCGATCGCCATTAATGTCGACTTTCCCGCGCCGTTCTCGCCTAACAGAGCGTGCACTTCGCCTTCAGAAACTTCCAGAGATACACTCTCTAAAGCAACAACCCCTGGAAAAGTTTTTGAAACGCCTTTCAGACCGAGAACGGCGCGATCTGTCATAGGACAGCGCCTTATTCAGTTTTGCCGTAGGTTTCTAATTCCTCTGGCGTAAACTGTGCGGAAATGTAGGCGTCGGGCGGCTGTTTCTGATCGCATATCGGCATCTTGCCGGCGAGCGTGTCTTCGTAGATCGGTAGACTGTAAACGTCCGGCTCGTCGTTAGGCAGCCCCTCCGCGGCGGCGATGGCCTTGCGCGCGGCGATGCGGCCAAGCCAGTTTCGTGCCGTTAGCGTGCCAAGCTCAAACTTTGGATTACTCGATTTCATCTTGGTGTAGTCGCAGGCTAGTTGATTACCCTCTAGTAGCGTGAAGGGAACCATCGGGCGGTTGCCGCTCTGGTACGCACGCAGCACACCAAGGCCGGAGAAACCGTCCTGATCATCGATGATGCCGTCAATTTCGGAGTATTTAGCCAGCAAGGCAGTCATAGATTTTTGAGTAACCGCAGCATCCCAATTGGTGACCGGCCAGTCTTTGACCCCGGTCAGCAGGTGTATGTTCGGATACTGAGCGAGAACCTCTGTAGCGCCAGCTAGAACTTGCGCGCTCACTGGATTACCGGGAGGTCCTCCGAGGTAGACGATGTTGCCCTTCTCGTGAATCGCCTTGACCATCCACGTTCCGTTCGTGCGTCCGGTCGCCATAACGTCCTGGTCAATGTAAGCGACATAATCCTTTCCGGCGGTACCGCCTGGATCGGCAGCCCAAGGTATCACTTTGACGCCTGCCTGAGTCGCGTTGCGAAGCGACGGCAACTGGGACTTGCCGAAGTCGGGAATGATCACCAAGGCGTTGATGCCTTGCGCGACCATTCCGTTGACGTCAGCGATCGACTTCTGCAGATCGCCTTGCCCAATCCGAACGATCTGTTTGACGTTCGGACATTTGGCGGCTTCGGAGCGGACTGCAGCCATCGACGACTTGGACCAACCATTTATGCCAAACCCATCGTGAATACCAAGTATGATCGGCTTGGTACCGCAGAACGACTTGTCGTTCGTCTTGCCAGCCGCTTCAATGATCCGATCAATGGTTGCCTGATCTGCTGCTAACGACGCGCTTGGGCTGGCCCAGATCGTACCGATCCCGATCGCAGCTGCTGCGATTGTAGTGCGAGGAGTCTTTAGCGAAACAGACATTCTGACCATAGCGCTTCTCCTTATCCTCTTCCCGGCGCGGTGGATTCAATTTCTCTGTTTCATTTTCTGATTTTTAGTGGCACTCAACAGCGACAGATTTCTCAAGGCGTTTAAGGATTCACCTCCCGCCGGCCCCGAGTTGAATTGTCGAACAGCCGCCGCCAGGGGAGCAAACGCAGGCCCATGCCAACTGCGATGATGGCGGCTTCGATGATATCCTGCACAGCTGACGGCGCCCCCATGCCAAGCGTCACCTGCTGCAACTGAATAAGAAACAAAGCTCCGATAGCGCTTGCCGCTACACTGCCTGCGCCGCCAAGCAGTGAGGTGCCGCCGAGAACTACTGCGGCGATGGTCGGCAGCAAATAGGAGTTCCCAACCAGCAGGCTGGGAATGCCTAGATAGCCGGCAAGAAGCACGCCGGCCAAAGCGTACAGCGCGCCTGCCACAACATAAGTAGCGATGTGAAAACCGACGACACGCATGCCAGCCACACGCGCCGCACGTTCATTGTCACCAATCGCGACAAAACGGCGACCGATTGCTGTTGCGCGAATAGCAATCTCGAATAAGACAACCACTATTATCGCGACGATCGCCAAGTTGGGGAATCCGGCGACTCTACCTACGGCGAAGTCGCCCAACAAGGCAGGTACCGCTTGGGTCGAGGTACCCTTGGTCATGAAGAGGACGGCGCCATATAGCAGCGCGTTGACAGACAGTGTCGCGACAAATGGCGTGATGCGGAAATACGTGTTCGCTACTCCGCAAACCAAACCGGATAGCGCTCCCGAGACGATGGCGATCACGAGCCACTGCAGGAGTTCACCGTTTTGGCCGCCCGGGTATTTCGAGACAATAACGGCGGCTACCGACATCACGCCGGGAACAGTGAGGTCGAGGCCACCCTGCTGGATTACCAACGTCTGACCGACAGCCGCAATGGCTAGAATGGAGGCGAAGGAGAAGACGATTAAAATCGAGCTGTCGGAAACGCTGCCCCGCGCGAGGATAGGACTCAGAATGAACAACAAGATCGTCGCGAGCCAGATGGCTAGAAACTGAGGCTGACGGGTCTTCCAGGACTTGAGAAATGTCATTCCTCTCTCGTTCTGCGCAATAAAGCTAATAAGCGATCAACAAATCAGGTGATGGAAGCAGGGTTATGACCTTACAACACGCATCATTCGCCTGTAAAATGGGCCATCCTGTCACGGTAGCGTCAAGAAAGGACCGGGATGGAGAACGATCTTAACCGCATCGTCGATACGCTTCCTGGACTGGTGTGGACTGCGCTCCCTAACGGACACGTCGACTTCCTCAATCAACGCTGGTGCGAATATACCGGCCTTAGCGTCGCCGAAGCTTGCGGCGAGGGGTGGCAGACTGCGATCCACCCCGATGACTTGCCTGAGTTGCTCAACCGCTGGCGCTCCATTCTGGCTTCTAACGCTTCAGGTGAAATGGAAGCGCGCCTGCGGCGGTCCGACGGCCAGTATCGCTGGTTTCTCTTCCGGACACGTCCATTAACCGACGTATCCGGACAGGTCACCAAATGGTGCGGACTAAACATCGATATCGAGGAGGTGAGGCAGGCCGAGGAAGCCCTGGACGCGCGCGAGCGCCATTTCAAATTGATCTTCGATGGCCTTCCCGCCCTCATCATCCTCATGAATCCGGACGGCGACCTGGTGCGCGCCAACCGCCACTGTCTGGAATTTTTCCGCGCCACACTCGAGGAACTGCAAAGTCGAGGGCAAGTCCACAGCTATCATCCGGATGATCGCCCACGCGTGCTCGCCGCCTGGAGGAAGTCACTCGAAACTGGCCAGCCATACATAAGCGAGGGCCGCCGTCGTCGCGCGGATGGGGTTTACCGCTGGTTCCACACGCGCGGCCTTCCATTGCGAGATACAGAAGGGCGCATCGTCCTTTGGTACTCCTTGGCGACTGACGTCGACGACCAGAAACGGGCTGAAGCGCTGCTCGCTGGCGAAAAGCGAGTGCTTGAAATGGTGGCGGGCCGCCAAGCCATGCCGGAAATACTCGAAGCGCTGTGTCAGCTTGTCGAAAACACGTCAACCGGATGTTACTGCAGTGTCGCGTTGGTCGACGCGAGCGGCACGCGTCTCGAGCACGGAGCAGCACCGAGCCTTCCGGCCAGCTTCATCACCTCCATTGTTGGCCGCCCCGTAAATGTCGGTTCAGACCCAAGCTCGATGGCGGTCTATCTAAACGAACAAGTCCTTGCGGCTGACCTCAGGTCGGAGACACGATGGGCATCGCACGCGTGGTACCCAATGGCCTTGACGCAAGGGCTGCAGGCGTCCTGGGCAACGCCGATCTCATCTGCCGCCGGCAAGGTCTTGGGCGCGTTCGCGATCTACCACAACGAGCCCAGAACGCCCACGTCACTCGATCAAGACCTAATCGAGCAGATTACGCACATTGCAAGCATCGCAATCGAGCGGACGCAACGTGACGCAATGCTGAGGCGAAGTGAGGCCCTTCTCACTCAAGCCCAGCGTCTGAGTTCAACTTGCAGCTTTTCCTGGCGTGGGGCGACTGAGGAAATGACTCGGTCGGAGGAGGCAACTCGTATTTTTGAACTTGATCAGGCCGCGCCCGTGACGAAGGAGCTGTTCCGTTCTCGAGTCCACCCGGAGGACTTCCCGGCTTTGCGAGAGATGATGGATCAAGCGCGCGGAGGCAATGGCATCGATTTTGAGTACGAGCACCGGCTGCTGATGCCCGACCAATCGGTCAAGTACGTGACCATGGTCTGTGAAGGGATCCAGGATCAGGATGGTCAACTGGAGTATATCGCAGCGGTTCAGGATGTGACGCAGCGCCGGCGCTCGGAAGAAGCGCTTGCCAAGGCCCGATCTGAGCTCGCACATGTGGCCAGGGTCACGACCATGGGAGCGTTGACAGCGTCAATCGCGCACGAGGTCAACCAACCACTGTCTGGCATCATTACCAACGCCAGCACCTGTCTGCGGATGCTCGCCGCTGACCCTCCAAACGTCGACGGCGCGATCGAAACCGCGCGGCGCACGATTCGCGATGGCAACCGTGCGTCTGATGTGATCACGCGATTGCGCGCGCTCTTTAGCAAGAAGGACACGACGACCGAACCGGTGGACCTGAACGAGGCCACACGCGAGGTGATTGCGCTGTTGCGGAGTGACCTTCAGAGAAGCCGGGTTATTCTGCAGGCGGAACTCAGCGACGACCTCCCGTTGGTCATAGGCGATCGTGTCCAGCTTCAGCAGGTCATCCTCAACCTACTCCGGAACGCTTCAGACGCGATGAGCGGTGTCGACGATCGTCCGAGGCAGTTGGTACTAAGAACCGCAAGAGACGAAGAAGACCGTCTGCGCCTGACTGTGCAAGATGCGGGGGTCGGTTTCGACCCTCAAGCTGCGGACCGACTCTTCGATGCATTTTACACAACTAAGAATGACGGCATGGGAATCGGATTATCCGTTAGCCGCTCCATAATAGAAAGTCATCATGGCCGTCTATGGGCGGAGCCTAACGATGGTCCGGGAGCCACTTTTTCATTTTCTATTCCCCAGCGAAGCGAGAGTATGAAGGGGGCGCACAATCTTGGGGGCTTGCGGACGCCCGCTACGGCGGATACGCAGCATGTTATGAGGAATCAGTAATGGTCACACGCTATCCGACTTATCGAGTTTGCCTGCAGACGCGAACGACGCGCTGATGATGAGGCGGACGTACACACAATTCTACTGGACGAAGATGTCGCCGATACTTTTGGATCGGCGCGGACAAAAGCGAACGTGCCGCTGACGTCGGGCATCCGGACAAATACCAAAGTGCGTCAAAGCATTGAGGCCTGCTGGATTAAAGGCGCCGCCAAGCAGCTGACCAATCCCAAAGTATCGACGACACTATCGTCCAATAGATTTACTTTCACGCCTCGCGCATGTGTCTCTCGTATCCAGATCGAAGCGAGGTGAACATCATGTCTGCAATCCGACCGAGCCGGCGAGATGTTCTTGCCATCTCCGCAGCTGCTGCTACCGCCATTGTGGCCTACATCGCGACAATCGATCCGGCCGTCGCACGCACACCTTATGACGGGGATTGGAGCGTTGTGATCGTCGCCCATGGCGGAGCGTGCGATTCTAGCTTTCGCTTTGGCGTGCAAGTTGCGGACGGGCTAGTCATCAACGACGGCGGTCTTGCCACCGTACAAGGACGAGTTACTCCGACGGGGCTCGTGAGGGTCAGCGTTCGGGCCGGTAGCCGGTGGGCCAACGGCTCCGGCCGTCTCACCGGAAAACGCGGCGGCGGCGTTTGGAGAGGCCAGGGTATGAATGGAAACTGCGGCGGCACCTGGATAGCAGAACGGCGCGAATAAAGGCGCCTCGGCGGAGAGCAAATCGTGTGATGCGCCGACAGGCCACGACAGAAAAGTCTCAAGAGCGCGGAGACGTCAATATGATCCCAAATCCCCGAGAGTCGCCACAGTCCGCATCCGCCACACGATGCCTATCTACAGACAGCATCACGCCGAGCAGGCACGTGAGACTTAAACTTCGGCTAGAGGCATTTGCCAACGACTGGTGGCAAAGATTCGTTGAGCTCACCTTTGGCGCATTCATGGCCGGTCTCATTGTCCTGCTCATCCTGCTTTATGCCGGTGTGCCGATAGTTTGACCATGGCGTTGGCTACAGATGTCTCTGGATACTGATAAGGCGCAACAATCACACCTTGCGACATACGCCAAGAACAGTTGTCCGCAGTGCTGCGAATTTTCTTCCCCCCAATGGTCATACCCGCACTCTTGTCCGCCGTTGACGACGGCGGGTCCGTGCGCGAGTTGCTATCCGACTCGCCGATGCAATCCGACTTTGCGTGCAGAAGCGAATTTCGATCGCCGCTTTGCAATGCGAAAGTGATTGCGCCGGGCAATCGGACGCGTGTACAACCCCGTTGGGATCCTTATCTCCATCATTCACCGTCGTTCGCCCGCGAGAGGTTCAGTCCCGGCGGGCGAACGCGGGCTGATGTCGTCAGACTTCGGCAACGTCGACGATCGCTTCCGCAAAGGCTTGCGGCGCTTCCTGCGGCAGATTGTGCCCGACGCCGCCCTTGATGAGCCGGTGCGAATATTTACCGGAGAATTTGCCGCGATAAGCGCTGGGATCCGGATGCGGAGCGCCGTTGGCGTCACCTTCCATGGTGATGGTGGGCACGGCGATAACCGGAGCTTCGGCTAGCCGTTTTTCTAGATCATCGTATTTCGATTCGCCTTGCGCAAGATCGAGCCGCCAGCGATAATTATGGATTACGATGGCGACATGATCCGGGTTGTCGAACGACGCCGCGGTGCGATCGAAAGTGGCATCGTCGAAGTCCCATTTCGGTGAGGCGAGCTGCCAGATGAGCTTCGAAAAGTCCTGTCGATATTTGTCGTAACCTTCCCGGCCCCGTTCTGTGGCAAAATAATATTGGTACCACCATTGCAGCTCGGCCTTCGGCGGCAATGGCTCCTTGCCGCCTGCCTGCCTGCCGATCAGATATCCGCTCACCGAAACCAGCGCCTTGCAGCGCTGCGGCCAAAGGGCTGCGATGATGTCAGCGGTCCGCGCGCCCCAATCAAAGCCGCCGATGGTTGCCTTCTCGATTTGAAGCGCATCCATCAGGGCGATGACGTCGATCGCGACCACCGATTGTTGGCCGTTTCGGGGCGTTTCGCTTGAAAGAAAGCGCGTCGTGCCATAGCCGCGGAGATATGGCACGATCACCCGATAGCCCGCCGACGCCAGCAAAGGCGCGACGTCAACAAAGCTGTAGATGTCGTAGGGCCAACCGTGCAGAAGAATGACCGCGGGGCCGTCGAGCGGGCCGGCTTCGGCGTAGCCGACATTAAGAGTGCCGGCCTTGATCTGCTTCAGCGGACCAAACGACGTGTGCGAGCCCGGTCTGACCGCAGGCAGTTTTGCCCTGCCGGGTTGCGCGACCGCGAAACCAGCTATGCCGAACTGCGCGGCAGCAACGGCCGTGGCCGCCATGCCGAAAAATCGGCGACGATGATGATCGATATCTTCCGACGTCTTGATCGTATCCATGGTTAGTCTCCGAGTTTCGATGGTTGGTCTGAAAACTGGCGCCTCGAGCGAGGTGCCCAACTATTTTTCAGTTGAGTCTTCCGTGGGCTGGAGGACGCAAATATCTCCCACACGACGGTCCTCCGTGGTTGCATACAACCTGTGGACCCCCGGCAGGTCACTCAGATGCGGCAAGGAAACGGCTGAATCTATTGTACGATGGTGTCGGCGATACCTTTGGATCGGTCGGCGCAACGAGCGGCGTTTCCGGCATCGCTACGAACAGCACCCGAATGTGATCGCGATTCACGAGTACAAGCTAATCTTTCCAAAATCCTTTGAACCGGTCGGGCGCAAGCGCAGTGTAGCGCGTAGTGTTCTGGATATTGCGGTGGCCGAGATAAGCCTGCAACGAGCGCGTATCGACGCCGTCATTTGCCAGCTTGTAACCGCAGGCGTGGCGCAACATATGCGCGTGCGCTTTGATGCCCAAGTCGGCAGCGACCGCGGCGCGCTCGACCATGCGCGAGAATCCCGGCGCGCTCAGTGCCGCGCCGCGCTCGGATACAAACACGGCGCCACTCTCGAATTGCGCCGCGGTAGCGTAATCCAACGTACCTTCCGCGATCCAAACGACGCGTGTGTAACGCGCTTGCCCGATGTCCTTCGCCAAGGCCGACTTGCCGCAGCCCGACTCCCCGACCAGAAAGCATGCGCGCTTTTGCTCAAGGCTCGTCTGGATCGTTGCGCGTGCTGCGGCACGCGGCAGCTCAGGAAGCCCGCCGATCTGCGTCCGAACATCCAACATGAGGTCCTGGCTGGACCGCTGCAAGGTTTCCCAGTCGCGCCGGTAGTCGGGATGGTCGCGGAGGTCGAATTCGCCCCGTAGCTCGTCAAGCTGTCGCTAATTGCTGTCGCTAATGTCGCTAATCATATGCCGTAAGCTATTGATTTTATGGGGCTGGCGGAGAGGGAGGGATTCGAAAGACTCATTTGAATAGGGACTTCATTCGGCAAGCGGACTTTCATCTCGTCCGGCCTTGGGGATGTTTAGTAGCGCGACGAGCGGTCGATCAAGGAAGGATGTCACGTGCACCTGGTGCCCTGCCGCCACAGCCGCCGCCGGTCGGGCCGCCGCGCTAGCGTTGCGGACGCGCGCCAGACCGAATCAAAAACAGAAAACGGTCCAATTTCTGGTGGGCTAAAGTTCAGCCGTCAGCGACGCAATGGCCGATGAAACAGGGACGGATCATCAGAGTCTCCGAGCGCCAGGGTTACACGACGTATATCGTGGCTGAAGAGGACACAGCAAAAGCAGTAGCGTTAATCAGAAAGGTCGTGGGACCGGGACCGGTCATGCAGTCAATCGGCCGCGCTTCGTTGAAGCTGCTCGACGCTGTCGGTTTGTCGGCCGGCGAATACAATGAGACGCAAAATTACTAAGATCACTAATAGGTCGCAGTGGCGATCACAAACTTGCGCTGGCGCTCTGTGAGCGCTTGCATCGGCGCACTAAGTTCGCCCGGGCTTCCGGGTCAGTGTCCCTCGCCGTCACTGCTTGTGCCTTTCCGGCTCGGACGGCTCGAGCTAAACACCAAGCCGTTCCGCGACCTACCCGCCCGACTGCGCGCGTTCCGACATGCGGTACTCGAAACCGCATGGACAATCGAACATTATCCGATGGTGATTGTGCGGCACCAGCGGTTCTGTCCTAGCTAGGCGCATGTGCTCGCCACACTGCGGGCAGGTGACTCTAGGAATATAGTAGCTGTTTTCGCTCTGAGAGGGACTGACCAACATTGGCAAGCTCCTGCATGGCAGTACCGCACTGGCCCAAAAAGAAAGCTTCGCTCCCGGTGCGAGGCTAGGCGGACGACGAGTGCCAACAGCGTCCATCCGCAGGCACAATTCGTTAAGGCTGCCTTGGTTCCCCGTTCACGCCCTTTGGAACGAATATCCGGTGTCTGCTTTCCGACGGAAAAGGGCGATATCGTGTGCCAGTCGTGCGTAGACATCGACAACCGAATTGAGCAGCAGCGGAAGCTGTTGCATTCGACCATGGACCCTGCGGAGGTGGAGCGCATCTATCGGCTGATTAAGCAACTCTACGGGGATCGAGTTCGCTTGCATGAAAATTCCTAGCGGTAGCAAACGAAAGCCCCGCTATGCGGGGCTTGTACGGAGAATCGAAGCTGCGAGCCGATTTAATCGCGGCGGGATAAGCACTCTTAAGGTGCGGCACGGCACTGATGCCGTCTCTGGCGCGTCTTTGATCGCATCCGGGATCGCATCTGATCCAGAACGCGCTCAATCAAGAGCGCGCGACACGTCCGGTCCTCTTCAAGCCGCAGCGAACACTTCATCCAGACGCCAAGCATGTTCGTTGCCGCAGGCCGGGCAGACGGGTATCGTGACGATCGCCTTTTGCCCGGCCAGCTCTCCCAAGGTCGCCGCAACCGGTAAGGTAAAATGCGCGCCGGTCGCGGGGCACCTCGCTTGCGGCGGAACGGGTATGTAGCGCGGCGTTCGTTCGCGGAGGCCTTCATTGCAAAGCGGTACCGCCAGCCGAGGTGTTACGGCGTCCTCGACCCAAGATCCGCCGACGTCGCAGGACGCGCCGATAAGTGTTACCGTTGGCTTCCTTATCGAGCGCGCGCAGCGCTTCCATAATCTCGTCGAACCGGACGAGCCGGCCCGAGGGCGCGGCCCGCAAATCCGGCGCGGCCTCAAGGGCGCAGGCATCCGAAGCCCATGAGGCGAGGATTGCGCGCTTTTCGTTAATGGTCAGATCGGGGTCTTCAAGAACGGCGGCCGGGGATTCAAACGCCTGCGCCGGATGAAGCAAATCGTTAAGGTCCCATTCTCCGAGAACCTCGTCACGACGTGGCAATTCGCGCTTCATGGTTTTCCTCCTTTGTTTGGAGAGGCGACCCGGCGAGATGGGGGCTCAGGCCACCTCTAAAAAGCGCGTGGGTTAATTTGGTTTGAAGGCCGCAAGCGTCAAGACGGCAATCAAAAAAATTTTGGCCTCCCCCTTGACCAGAGACGACCCTTTTCTAAATCGATCAACGTCGCGCTAAGGCGTGGCTCCGGGTGCCCTTCGGGGCCCGGATCGGGCGGGCGCTCTGGCATGGTGCCTGGGCGTTTCTCGTACCCCTTTGCTCTAAGGAGGATCGGTTATGAGAACTTATGATCTGTCTCCCCTCTGGCGGTCGACCATCGGCTTCGACCACGTCTTCAATCTTCTCGACGACGCGGCGCACTGGTCCGGCGAGGACCAGCACTATCCGCCTTACAATATCGAACGCACCGGCGAGGACCATTACCAGATCGCCCTGGCGCTGGCCGGCTTCGCTCCGGCGGACGTTGCGATCACGGCTGAGCAAAACGTGCTCACCGTCGAAGGCAGTAAGGCCGATAAAGGCGAGCGCCAATATCTCTATCAGGGCATATCGGCCCGTCCCTTTAAGCGGGTCTTCAAGCTCGCCGATCATGTCCAAGTGACCGGCGCCTCGTTCGAGAACGGGTTGCTCAAAATTGATCTTGTGCGCGAGGTGCCTGAGGCCATGAAGCCCCGGCGCATCGCTATCAACGGGAACGCCGGCCCGCAGATCGTGGATCAGAAAAAAGCCGCGTAAAGCGCAGTTTCGGCACGAGGGGAAGAAAGGGGCACACCGCCAAGACGCGGTGCGCCCCGTGGCACCGCGTCCTCACCCCAGGGCTCAGGCAGCGTCGATCGCGACGGACGCCGCCCGCGGTCAATTTTCGGCGGACGACGTTGCGGCGGCGCTCAAGATGGTGCTGCAGCTCGAAGGCATTGTCTGCCGCCGATGAAGGACTTGTCGCCCTATGAATAACGATTGGTCCGACGAGGAAACAGACAATCCTCTTCTCGCGGACGATCGTAATTTTTACAAGGTCGAAAAGTGGACCACGGACGGCGTGAAAATCGACCGCCTGCTCTACGCCGGCAATAATCTCAAGAAGGCGCAAGAGGTGTTCGTGAAGGCCATCAAGCATAGTCCGCGCATCAGACTAACGATACGACAGCGGACTCGCGTACTCTGGCGGTGGCCAGAGGAATGACCCAACACGGGGGGCGCTCCTGGTCCGCCGGAGCGCCGCCAACACCGGAGCTGCTGGACGCCGCTCTTACGCCAACCAAAAAGGCCCGCGTCAGACACCGGAGTGCCTAAATAGGGCAGCTTTATAACGCAGGGGGTCGATTGGCTTAGCGGAGGCCGACCGCTTCGAAGCTAGAGTTCAGCGATTTGCTCAACCAAAGCTACGATACTGCGCCGAATCTTGGTGTCCGTGATATTGATGAACGCCTTTGAAAGAGCAATGCCATCCCGCGAGGAAATAAAGCCCTCAATGATGGCCGTCTCCCTAGAGCCGGAGTTACCGACTGCCTTTGCTGACGCTTCCCCGAAAAAGAAATCCGGCCTGACCTTTAAGACGTTGGCGATTTCTTGCAGCCGGCTGGCGCTGACGCGATTAACGCCCTTCTCGTATTTCTGCACTTGCTGAAAGGTCACGCCGACCGCTTTGCCTAACCCGGTCTGTGAGAAGCCGCACACCATGCGCTGCATGCGTATCCGCGCGCCGACGTGCCGATCTACTGGATTTGCGATCTTCTTTGCCATTAGGAAAAACGCCACATACAGCTTGCGCTTTAGATAATTGACGTCGTCAATCGGTGTGCCCATCCAAGCTCACGAGGAGCCGCCGGAACTGTTGCGGTAGGAATAAACGCGCCAACGGCAAAGAGTAAACTGCCGACAATATTTTTCAAGCAATCGCGACGATGCGAACCAAAAGGCCCAATGTGGGTTCGTCCAGCATGAACAGACAATCAGGAAAGCCGGCACCCGATCCGTGGATCGCGAAAGTTCTTTTCGGCCTGCTGCTGACCGTCCTCATTGTCAGCGAGGTGGTGTTGTTTTCCGGCTTGGCGACCATACCAGATAGCTGGCCTTAGAATAATTGAAGTCCCGTCCGCCTTGGCGCGATATCCACGTAAGCAGCGCGACTCGACTGCCTGGGGCCGGGGCCGGTGTCGCGATCGGGCTGCGCTTGCCTTGATGCTGGAGAACGTCGAGTTCCTCCCGCAATGAACCAGCGTAGATTTCCGCCGCCTGGTGCAGAGCTTCTTGAGCGCTGATATTTGAGCAGAGTGCAGGCAATTAGGGCGCGCCT
>Ga0302325_10010479_pt1 | contig 20093 bp, 21 predicted proteins | sample Palsa_T0_2_FD_201948 | JGI IMG/M metagenome (GOLD analysis project Ga0302325, IMG submission 201948) | Peat permafrost microbial communities from Stordalen Mire near Abisko, Sweden - Palsa_T0_2 | ecosystem: Environmental > Terrestrial > Soil > Palsa > Peat permafrost | place: Sweden: Abisko...
TGAGCCTGCTGGCTTACAACCTGGGGAATTTGTGGCGGCGACTGACACTGCCCCGACGAATCGAGAACTGGACGTTGACGAGTCTGCAGCAACGGCTGGTGAAGACCGGAGGACGGCTGGTAAAACATGCGCGTTATTACTGGCTACTGCTGGTGGAATGACACCTGAACCGGCGGCGGTTCGGGGCGATGCTAGGCCGGATTGCGCTGTTGCAGATACTGACTGGATAGATGGTGGTCAGTATAGCAGCGGAACCCGTTTTACCAGCGGGTGAGGTAAGGAGAGGTGTTGCAAAAGTGGCTGAATACGGGCAATTTTCGGAGGCGCTTGGTACGGATCTCGGTCTGTTGGGGGCGGTTCGTATGAAAATTGTTTCACATTGGCAGCGAAGAGCGGGACGGGTGTATGATCGGTGCGGTTTTTGAAGCAAAAGGAGATTCCGGTTAAGGCTTACTTTTGCGGTCGGGACTCTGCATCTTGTTAGTATGCAAGGAATTGCACTCGCCCTGGGAGTGGGTCTGACACTTCTGGCCTCCCGCATAAGACATCACTCCCGCAAACCTGATCAGTACCAAATCGGCGTTAGGAGACCCTATGAAAGCGCGCATAGTCCTAGTGTTTGTGTTTCTGGCCGCAGTGAGCCTCGCGGCGCAGACCTTCCGCGGCACGATTCTCGGCTCGGTCACCGACGCTGAGGGCGCGGTGGTCGCCGGAGCCAAGGTAACCGTGAAGAACGTAGGCACGGGATTGGAGCGCACCACCGAGACCAGCGCCGACGGCAGCTACGCGCTGCCGGAACTACCCATTGGCACCTACACGGTTACGATCGCACTCACCGGCTTTCAGACCGCTGTGACCAGCGGCGTAACGGTGGACGTGGCCACGGAGCGCCGCGTGGATGCGGCAATGAAGCCAGGCGAAGTGTCCACTAGAGTCGAGGTCGCAGGAGATCTCCTGCCCCAGGTGGAAACTACCACCAACGATCTTGGGGGCGTGATCACTCAGGAAACAGTCAAGGATCTTCCCGTCAACGGCCGCGACTACACTAAGCTGATTTACCTGAATCCAGGCGTCGCGGGCTCTCCCGATGAGATTTCTGATTCCCCCGGCTCCTTCGGCGAGTTCTCCATGAACGGCGCGCGCGGCCGGTCTAACAACTACTTGCTCGACGGCACTGATATGAACGACGGTTTCCGTAACGACCCGGCAATAAACGAGGCGGGTGTGTTCGGAACCCCCGCCACGATTTTGCCCCTCGATGCAGTCGCCGAAGTACACGTGATCTCCAACTTTCAGCCGGAATATGGGCGCAACGCGGGCGGCGTAGTCAATATCGTAACCAAGAGCGGAACCAACCAGATACACGGAAGCGCCGGCGAGTATTTCCGCAATGACGCACTGGATGCGCGCAATTATTTCAACATTGCCGGCCAGCCCAAGGCGCCCTTCCATAACAACCAATACGGCGCCTCTATCGGGGGGCCGATCATAAAGGACAAAACATTCTTCTTCTTCGACTACGAAGGCCAGCGAGAACCGGTGGGGGTGGTTACGATCGCGAATGTTCCAAATACCGGAACCGGGCCAAATGGCCAACTGGCTCCGGCAGATTCGACCAATCCCGTCATACAAGCGCTCCTCGCTCGCGACCCCTGGCCGGCGCCGAACCTACCGGCCAATCCGAATTTGATCTACGGACAGGCGTCCGTCGTCTCTCCGTCGTTCAACAATCTAACCAGCCTCATCGCCAAGATCGACCATAGCTTCAACCCGAACAATTTGCTCACAGGCCGCTATTTCTTCGGTGACAGCGTTCAGTCTTTCCCGCTGGCTCTGACGGCCAGCGGCGGTCAGCTTCCCGGCTTCAATACCTACACGCCGACGCGGGTTCAGCTTGTCTCCTTGTCTTACGTCCACACCATTGGCTCAAACAAGGTGAACGAGATCCGCTACGGCTGGAACCGGTTCGCAGAAGGCTTCTTCCCTGCGGATCAGGCCTTTCATCCCAGCTCGATCGGTCTTTGCGCCGCAAGTACTCTGGCGGCATGCCCCGGGTCAGGCCCTTCCGACTCCGGCCTCCCCATTATTGTCTTGAGCGGCGGCTTTTCCCAACTCGGCGCGAGTTCCAGCGATCCGCGCCATCGCGTCGACAGCAACAATCAGTTCGTCGATAACTTTGGGTGGAAGATCAACAAGCACGACGTGAAGATGGGTTTCGATTTCCATCGCACTACTGTCGATCAAGGCATCGACGGCCACTGGTTCAGGGGAAGATTGAAATTCACCGGCGGCGACACTGGAACCGCGATCAGCGATTTTCTGGCGGGAGATCCCCACGTTTCCAACAGCCTCCAATACAGCGGCAACTCGGCCCGCACTACCGTTGAAAACAACTATGGGCTTTATATTCAGGATAGTTTCCGCGCCACGCCCAGAGTGACCTTCAATTACGGTCTGCGCTGGGATTATGCCGGCGTCGTGGGAGAAAAGAACAATCTGTTGAGCAACATCACCAGCATGTCGCCGGCGACCGGAACCGGAACTTTCACGCTCACACAAGTCGGGCAGCCCGGCTTGAGCGGCTTGTACAATCCGCAGTACCACAATTTCGCCCCGCGCTTCAGCGTCGCCTGGGATGTCTCCGGTAAAGGCAAGACGGTGGTTCGCGCCGGTTACGGCATCTTCTTCGACGCATTTTCGCAGGATATGGTCATGGGTCACCTGCCCTATCCGCCTTACTTCGATCCCGGACCAGCCTACAACCCCGTGGGGCCCAGCCAGTATCAGATCATATCCGCCACCGCCACAGGGTCTATCGCATCAGCCGTCCCGGTTTACTCCGCGCCGAGTTGCGCCAGCCTGGAATGCGACACTTTTGCTTTCGACCGTAACATCAAGACTCCCTACATGGAAAACTACAACCTGAACCTCCAGCAGCAGTTGACCAGCAAGATGATGGTGCAAGTCGCCTATGTCGGGGCGCAAGGGCATCATCTGTGGCGGTTTTTCGACCTCAATCAGCCCAACACCGCTACTATCAACAACTGCGATCTCGGCCTTTTGCCAGGGTGTTCCTTCGGAATTCAGGACTACGGGAGTGCGGCCCGCCCGTTTGGTGGTTACTGCACGGGCAATATTTACTGCTCGTACTACGTCCTGCAAGAGAACTCCAGCGGTCAGTCAAACTACAACGCCTTTCAGGGTAGCTTTCGAATTACGGGCTGGCACGGGGTCACATCGATCCTGAATTATGTCTGGTCTAAATCCTTGGACAACTCCAGCGACGGCGAAGACTTCGAACCCAACGCCGCTCAGCCCCAAGACAGCAACAATCCGAAGGCTGAATATGGTCCGTCAAACTTTGATTTGCCTCGCCGTCTCTCTTGGATATTTGCTTATGAAGTTCCCAAGATGGGTGGCGACATGCAAAAGTTGAAGAACGGCTGGGGAATCAATAGCACTCTCACGGTTCAGACGGGTCAGCCGTTCCAGTACAACTACAACGGCGAAGACGACTTCAGCGGCGGCGGCGGCGGCTATGACCGGCCGGACGTTGTCGGGCCAATCGTCCAAAACAATCACAATCCGTACCAGTTCATGCCGTTAAGCTCGTTTGCGATTCCGTGCACTGCGACAGCAGCGACTGAAGCCGCTGCCGACTGCACGCCCGGAACGCGGCACTACGGCAACGAAGCGCGTGATCAGTTCCGTGGGCCGAATTTCCGCCAATTCGACTTTGCCGTTTTCAAAAATACCGCTCTCACCGAGCACGTTACGATGCAACTTCGCGCCGATATCTTCAACATCCCAAACCATCCCAACTTTGCTAATCCATTTCTACCCGCGTTCATTGCCGATCCCGCCATCAACGGAACCCAGTTGGTCGGGAATCGCGAAGTGGGCACCGGCTATTACCAGATCACAGCCACCGGCGACGTGGGTATCGGCAACCCATTCCTCGGGGGCGGCGGCCCGCGCGGCATCCAGCTTGCCGCAAAATTCACCTTCTAGCCCAGAGGCTAGCCCAACTTTCGCAGTTGCGGACGTTTTCCGGCTTTTTTGCCCTGATTTTTATTGTTAAGCCGTCTGTTTTCATCGTCGCTCTCTGAAAAAACGGTAGAGTGGAGACCAAGCGTCTTCCCTTCGACGCTAGACTTCTGTCAATCTGCAGTCGGCATGTTTCTGCGCAGCAACAATCGCAAAAAAGACGGCAAGGATCATCGCTACTTCAGCATCGTCGAAAACCATCGCGCTGGGGTCTGGAGCGTCGCGCTTTCGACTGGCAGTGGCTGGCAACTTGAGTCGTGGAGCGGTGGTCAAGGACCGGCCCTCCCCGTGACCGGCGATTTTAACGGAGACGGTAAGACGGACATTGCTTGCTACACCGGCTTTGCCGGGGAAATTTGGAGTGTTTCCCTGTCGACAGGCAGTGAGTGGAACACTGAGTCGTGGAGCGGAGGCCCACTTCTTGCTACGGAATGGACCGTCGTGCCCATCCCTGGCCAATGCTTCGCGGCAGACTTTAACGGTGATGGAAAAACTGACTTGGCTTGTTCTGACGGTATCGATGATGTTTGGAGCGTCGCTCTTTCAACCGGCAGCGGGTGGAACACTGCGTCGTGGAGCGGAGGCCCACCGTGCCGCCCATGACGCAGCAGTGCATGGACGGCGATTTGAATGGAGATGGGAAAGCCGATCTCTTTTGCTGGACGGGCGAAGGCAAGATCATCCAAAGAATCTTGCGGCACTCGACCGTGGCGGTCACGCAGAGCTGCTACATCAAGACTGCAGACTCCGACGCTTCGGCGGCAATGCAGCAATTTGGGCGATCTCTCGAATATGCACCTAATATGCACCTCTCAGGTGCGAGAGACAGCGATTCATCGATCAGTAGAAGAACAGCCGTGAGGTAAACGACTATGGATACGGGACTTAAGACATCTGGCGGAGAGGGAGGGATTCGAACCCTCGGTACAGGTGTTAGCCCGTACAACGGTTTAGCAAAGCATCGGGCCTCTTTCCTGTGGCGTGTATTCAAGCACTTGGAATGTTCTGAGTGCTTCTCAGTCGTACGAAATACTTCCCACAATCACCTTAACTGACACCCAATGTGTCACCCAAAGGGACAGCCTGGAACACGGCTCCCCCTTTCGCGACCCATCAGATACTCTCTCGCCATTCCGCCGGCTATATTCTCCTCGACCTGGATCACCCCACTCCCGAGGTTCTTTCTCTCATGCGAATTATTGCGATGGATGTTCATGGCTCTGCGGGCCTCAACACCGCGCGGCTTAAACGGCCCATGAGGGTTCAAGTCCCTCCGCCCGCACTACGTTTCCGGACTAGTCTGCAGCATCACACAAGGCACCTGACCCGCATCCCAAATCCTATTCGCCCTTTGCACGACAAGGGAGCCGGGAACTTGTTCTTTGGCAACACCGCCATGGCCAGGCAAAGGGCAACCGATGTTGCGCTGGGGCCTCCAAGGTAAAATCCCGGCACCGCCCGAGTCGCAACGTCAATGGCCAAAGTTAACCAGGGTCTGCCGATCGGTTCGCGGTCAACCTCGTCGACTACCACGACATCAACCAACGTGTGATCCATTTGCATGAGTTGCAGCGGTTCCTTCACATGCGATCCTGCCTTTACAGGGGAGAGCCGCTGAGCCGGCTTGCTTTGGCCCCATGCGTCGCGTAATTACCTCCCGTGGATCGAAGTCTCGAACGCGCGACTGAATTGCCTTGTATGAGGAGGCGTCGCGCCGGCCTTGTGACACGCCTGCCGAACTTCTCGATGCAGGCTTGCCAGCGATGTTTTTTCTCGTCGTAGATAGAAGTCTTTGATCGCCGTTTCGATGATTTTCTCGAGACTCGGGACGAGGACACGGCTGCCGTATTTGCGCCCGCGCGGTTTCGGCTGGGGAAATGCGGTTCGCGCGGTGACTTAATTACGGAAAAACTGTACTCAATGAAGCAAAATTCCAGGGGTTCCTATGCATGGAAGTCTTTTTAAATCAGTAAGCCCAGTGCACTCAGGGTCGAAAATGTGGGTACTAGCACTAGCCCGGATGTGTCGCGGAGGGGGCCGGGAGCGATGGAAATTAGCTCGATCCACCGGCGAAGGAGCTCAAGATCCGGAAATCATCCGAGCGACCTCTTCGGGCGGTGTAGCTCGTCGTCTTAGCTCATGAAGATTCCGATTTTTTGTTGGGACAAGACACACCCCTCCCCGAACTTAGCGTGCTACCCATTTTCGTCTCGCTAGGCCGGAGTGGCTATTGCTTGCACCTCGTAGCCAAGGCTTCGGAGTTCCCGGATCATTCTTGCAGTGCGTGCTTGCTTCGACTTTGCGCACACAGCCGGGCCGCGTTCCTCGTAGCGGACCCCTTGGTGCAAGATGATCCAGATCAGCCGACAAAGCCGATGGGCAATGGCCCCAATGGTCGGCTTGTGTCCCAAGCGTACGACGAGGCGACGATACACCATCTCGAAGATGCTTCCTTTAGTTTTGACCGCAGCGTTGGCACATTGATTGAGAATGCGCCGCATATGACGGTTGCCCTTCGGGCAGCGGTGGCTCTTGGATACTCCGGCACTCTCGTCATCTCCAGGGCACGCGCCCACCCAGGACGACAAGTTCTTGGGCGAAGCAAAGGTCGTTGCTTGGGCCCCCACTTCGGCAATGATCTGCTGCGCTGAATCCACCCCCAGACCCGGCACCTCGGCCAGCCGTTGCACTGCCTCCTGGTGCTCACGCAGCAGGCTCGCCATCTCCTGGTCCAGTTTGACGATCTCCTGCTCGAGAAATTGCAATTCCTCTAGCACCATCTTCAGGAGCCGGCGGTAAACGGGGTGGAGCTCCGTGCACGCGCCCAGCGCGTCGCACAACTGCGCTGGCGTGGCGCGCAACTTCTTGTCGGCCAAGGCAGCCAGAACCGTGGGGTTGGTTTCCCCGTCGGCCAGCGCTTGCAGCATACGCCGTGCACTCACGCCCAGCAGGTCCGAAACCAAACTGGACAATTTAATGTGAGCCTCTTCCAGCAGACTCTCCAGTCGGTTCCGTAACTGTACCTGGTTGCGAGTCACCTGGTACTTTCTGCGCATCACCGTCCGCCACAGTCGCTGTTCGGCATCGGGCACAAAGCTCAAGATCAGCTCCTGCGCCACCAGTCGCTTCACCAGTCGTTCCGCATCGGGAAAATCTTTCTTCCGTCCCCGCGGCCCGCGATTCGACTGCGCCTGCGCCAGATGCAGCGCTCCCGACATCGAGCCGGCGCCTTCTCGTTTTTGACAACCGGGCTTCCAGTACCGTTCCAGCGTTCCCCAGACCGGTTGCCAATATTGCGCTGTGGATTCCATCACCACTTCCTCCACTCCTTGCTCAACCAACCATTCCGCCAGCAATTGCAGATACTCGGGGGTGCTACCAAACTGGCGTCGCTCAAACTGATACTCACCGTCGATTTCGACATCGGCCACGACCACAGCCAGCATCTTCTTATGTACATCAATTCCCGCTATCTTGTACGACATGAGCTTCCTCCTGGCGGGAGCGGAGAGCGTGCCCGACGTTACCTTAATCAGGGTCACGGGCTATCGCCGTTCCCACAGGGGGAGACAACGCCCAATTATTCGCTTCAACACGCACGCTCCGGATCAGACAATAAGACGGCCTCGACTTCTCCATTGAGTACTCGATCTCCTCGCTCCGAACCGTTCCTATCTTGCCATTTTCATGAACTTTCCTGGGCCGCTAGGCCCCAAAAAGACAATAAGGCAACTACGGTCTTCCAGGCTCCAGAGGCGGTCCGTTACACCAGCAGCCATGGCCGGGAGGTGCGAAGTGTACGATGAATCTTGATGAAGTTGCAGGCGAAATAATTGAGTCCTGTGGCAGCCGCATGGTTTTCCATCTTGCGGCTGAAGCCATTCGATATGGGATCGGGATGTGTGATCCTAAGCGAGGAGGGTCCGATGGAAGATCGGGGTGCGGGACGTAAGGCAAGCCATACTCGGAAGTTGAAAAAGAAACAGACTGAACTTGGCCCAACAACTCGGCAGGTAATATCGCACAAGGGGAGGCAGCAGAAGGCTGGTGGTGTCAACCTTCCTTCTCGTTTTGAAAAGGCCATATCGCAGATGCAGGGTCTGAATGACTTGTTGCTTTCAGAAGACTTGGACCCTCGTATTCTGACAGACTTCCGGGACGCATTGAATCGACTCAGGACTGCCGCATGGGCTGCCCAGCAATATGTCGCCCGCAAGGAAACTGACGAGGGTTCGAGTAGCGTGCTGTCCTTGGTAGCTGGGGAGAGGATTCGTAACATTTACCAGCTATGCCAAGCGGTCAGCAAAGACTTGAAACGAAGTGACATCGAATTCCAAGCAGGCAGCCTTGTTCAACTCTACGAGGTCATGCGTGCCCTGACCGAGCAACTAAAGGAAGTAGTCAACAGGTTGGGATAACAGCGCAGTGGCTCCTTGGAATTTTGGTCACGCTCTAACTACGCGTAGAGTTAGGACCTATCACTCATGGCCGGAAACACTAAGCGTCCACCAAAATCGCACCCCACCTGGACCGATGTCAAAGCAAAACTCGCGGATTTTGACCGTGCAGCGTTGCTCGACTTGATCCGGAATCTCTACAGTGCGCACAAGGACAATCAGATGTTTCTTCATTCTCGCTTTGGTTTGGGCGGGGATGTGCTGGAACCGTACAAGAAAATCATCGATCGGTGGCTTTGGCCTGATGTGTTCCGGAGGCAGGACACCTCTGTCTCCCAAGCCAAGCAGGCCATTTCTGATTACAAGAATGCAGTTGGCGATCCCGAGGGCCTTGCTGAGTTGATGGTTTTCTACTGCGAGCGGGCCGCAGGGTTCTGCAGCGACATTTCCAGCGATGATGAGGGATACTTTAATGCACTGGTGCGCATGTTCGAGCAGGTCCTCAAGTTCGCCGACACACTATCGCCCGACCGCCGGGATGACCTGGTCTCCAGGTTAGATCGTGTGCGGACCATCAGCCATAAGATCGGCTATGGCGTCGGAGAGGACATGGATTTCCTTCTTTCGAAGTATCTCCGGAGTTAGTTAACCCTCATCGTCCTTGAATCCTGAATCACTGCTTCGCTTTTGTACCAGGGTTCCGCAAGCTTGCCCGAAAACACACCCCGGTCGCGGGGCTGCTGGTCGCGGGGCTGGTGTTGGTGCTTCCCAGCTCTGAGGTTCTTACATCAGTTGTTGTACCATGCGACGAACGCCAGGAGAACCTTACGGATTTGGAACTATTGTCCTTTCGGACAGGGGGTTCCAGTACTATCGGAACCTAGCCCTCTCGCGGCGCAGCGTTCAATCTGAACGGTATGCGACGCCCCCAGCCCATCATCGAATCTCTTCACATCCGCACCGTCCACTTTCTAACAATCGGGATAGCCATCGCGCTCCTCGGCATGTTTCCGGTGAGCGCCGGCGCGAGTTCTCCACAGCTCACGTGTACACCCGCGAACCTTGCATTTGGCTGGGTAGTTGTCGGTCAGACCGAAACCTTGCTGGTTACCCTGACCAATAACGGACAGACGAGTGTGACGGTCTCGGGAATTGCGATGAGTAGCTCCCAATTCGCGGTCTCCAACTTGGGCCTACCGCTGGTCCTGCCAGCAGGACAGAGTGTCGATTTGAATGTGAGCTTCACAGCCACGGCGGGATCGACGGTCGGAACCGTCCAATTCTCCAGCAACGCCTCGAACGCCAGCCTTGTGCTGGACGTCCGGGGGGGCGGCGTGAGCAGCGAGTCCCTGATCGCCAGTCCTTCTACCGTGCCATTTGGCCCGGTAGCAATAGGATCCAGTTCCACCGTGCCCGTCATGCTCACGAACGATCGTTCCTGGAAACTAACCCTTGGGGCCGCCCAGACAACGGGTAGCGGATTCTCGGTCAGCGGCGCCTCATTCCCTTTGACCCTGAACGCAGGACAAAGCGTCACGTTGATCGTCAGCTTCACCCCCCATTCTGCCGGAACCGTCGGAGGCAGCCTGTTTGTTTCTGGTGTCGCGCTGACCGTACCCCTCACGGGCACGGGAACCACGGGCACGCCCACGCCCACGCCCGCGCCCACGCCCACGCCCGCGCCCACGCCCACGCCCACGCCCACGCCCGCGCCCACGCCCACGCCCACGCCCACGCCCGCGCCCATCGGCACTCTGAGCGTCAGTCCCAGCATTGCAGTGGGTAACACCGTAGTGGGCACGAGTGGTACTGCGACCGGAACCCTCACCGCCAGTGGGGCCAGTGTGACGGTGTCCTCGGTGACTTTGGGCGGCGCCAATCCTTCGGAGTTTTCGATCAGCGGCGTCAACTTCCCGGTCACGGTCACCACGAGCCAGCCTGTGCCGTTCACCGTGACGTTTATCCCGGGGGCTTCGGGTGCCGCATCGGCCATGGCTTCGTTTGCCAGCAATGCTTCGAACACGCCCAGCGTAGCCAACTTAACGGGCACCGGCACGGCGGCGCCTGTTCACACTGTGACCCTCAACTGGTCTGCGAGCACGACCACGGGCATCACAAACTATAATGTCTACCGCGCCAACTTCACGAGTGGTGCTTGCAGCGCTTTTCCAATCGGGTCGCCGTACGGTTCGACGGCGAGTACGGTCACGACATTCACCGACCCGACGGTTACGAACGGGAATACGTACTGTTACGCGACCACGACAGTGGTTCCGAGCGGCGAGAGCGGGGTTTCAAACGTTGTTCAGATAACGATTCCCTAGTTGCTAGGCCTACGCCTTCGGAGAAGATGTCTTTCGGTGGTTGGTTTGCACCGGTTGAACCGGCGCATTGGGATCAGGTATCAGGCGGTAGACTCGAGCAATGTGGCTCACGGCTTCCTGCGCTCTAAAAAGGGCAGCATCAACCCGCCGGGAGATATCATGAGATACTACGTGGTAATGGTCTGCGCGGACAATTGAACTGGGATCGCCGGCGCGGCAGCCCACTGTTCCAAGAGCAGCTCGCCCCACCCGCAAAGATGTACAGGAAATTCCGTATTGCAACCCCCTACGGTCCCGTGGTCCCATGAGGAAACTAGGCTCGGGTGTGGTGCCTATGAATATCCTCACCGCCGATGACAAACGGCATATGCGGCGAGTGCTTCGCAGTTTGATCGAAGGGCACGAGGGCTGGGAAGTCTGCGCGGAAGCGGCAGACGGTGTTCAAGCCGTTAATCGAGCAAAGCAATTCCAGCCGGACCTGATCATTCTCGACCTCGCGATGCCCGAACTGAACGGCATCGAAGCGGCCGGCCAGATTTCCCCGGCGCTTCCCGGCGTTCCGATCCTCATATTCACGCTCTACGCCTCTCCCCAGATCGAAAAGGAAGCCGAAAAGGTCGGCGTGCAACGAGTCATATCAAAGTCAACGGGCTACATACTCGTTCCAGCCATTGAGGAGGTATGGGCGCAGTCTCATCACCAAAAAGCGGTATGATCGCGATACCGTTTGGCCAGATTTCTTGGGCTGCTCTTGGGTTGCCCACCTGCAGAAGATAAGGCGTTTGAGTCTAAGCCGGAAGTATCCCCGGTCAACTGTTGAAATCGGACAAAACCGCTCGCAGCGCTAGTCGGTACCGGTAACTGCACGGTGCCAATGACTTCGGTAATCTCCTATTCTTCGTGAGCACGGTGGCATACTGAAGCTAACCTCCCCCTTACCAGATGTACGCCAGCAGACGGGCCTCCCGATTCCGACTCGCCGAGACAGCTCCGGCAATCCTCCGATTCCAGGACTCTTCCTCCACAGCATGCGAACTACACACAATTTCTCGAACCGGCGGGGTGCTGTCCATGTCCAAAGTCCTGGATCAGGGTTCCGTTGCGACGTTAATGTTCCGGACCCACAAGGGATTGGTTTTTGCGACAACAGAAATGCTGCCACCGCTCTCTTGGAATCATCAACCGTTCCGCTTTGTGGAGCTTGAAGAGGACGACGAGCGCAGACTGCTGGCCGCATTTCAGTCAGGGCTCTATCGAAACATTCGGGAAGAAGAGTGGATCGAAGAGTTCCGGGCGGCGTTTGCGAATTGGAATCCGCCCGAGCGGGGACATATCTTCAGGCCCGTCCTGGCGGCGGCTACCCTAGCGACCCTGTGCTGTGGTGTCCTCTACGTCCTCGGCGCTTACTTAAGATAGACTCGTCGTCTACCCGTGGTACGATTCGCACAGACTGCTTCAACCTGGTTCAACTCATCTTTCCGCCGGTGCTCTGCAGAGCGTCTCCGTGAATGGGCCAATATCCTGGTGACGATCCCTCGGCTACGTCAGTAGTCATCTACTTTCACAACTATTGCAACGGGAAGCGCCGACTATGAAGTCTACGTGCCGGCCGGAAATCCGTTCGCTGGAGCGTTCCTTCCGAATGGAGGGACAACCGCTTGTCCTGTCAGTGGTTCCAGAGCTTTCCCTCTGTGCTTCAAGCTGCAGGGCCTCGTCTTTCCGCCCGCTACGGCGGAGAAGATCGGCAAGCGCCGTCCACGTACGGGAAATACAGGTCGCGTCGCGGAGATCGCCACGGGCGGCTCGATCTGTTTCCCGCGAATCTGTTTCCGTGAATCACCAGCCCTTCCCGGTACACATTGGGAGCGGTGCACCCAGACTGGCTTAGCTCCCTTCCCAATAGTGCGAGATTGTCAGGGAACGTTTCAGGAAACCATGAGAGTGAACCTGCCGCTGCTTCCTTGGACCGGTACTTAGAACCCTGTCTCCGAAGCCGGGCTTAGGAATCGTTCCTCTCCCCGAATGTCCCGTCATCCTCGCCGGGCGCGAACGGTTTAAGCACAAGAGTCTTTGGTTAGAACGCCCGATTAGTCGGGTGTCCACCCCAAGAATTCCTCGTGACCTTCGAAGACCTCGCGCAGCAGCGCTTCGATCCGCTGGCGCAGACCTGTGAGTTTCAGCTCACTGGGTTCTGAAGCGGTCTGCTGCGCATGAAGACTTAAACTGGGGTTGGCGATATTCGGATTAGCAGCCATAACGTTACCTCCTTTGTGGCTCATTGCCCACGCAGGCGTGCTTCGGAATCCATTCATCCACTATTGGAACCCTGCTCAGCAACTCTGCGTCTACAGCGTGGCCCTCTATTTAATGAAATCGGAAACGGCAGGCAAAAGACGACAAGGCGGAGAAAGAAATCTCACCCGGATGCGTATGCAGGGTTGCCGGTCAGTGCTTTTGAGACAATCTTCTCTAATGTTTGGCGACGCGGAGGAAAGAAATCGCGTTTGCGCTCATCAACCGAGAAACCAAAAGACCACGTCGCAGACACGATTGAGAACCTCACCAATCGCGGCGCTGCTCAACCGTGTAGTTCCTCTGGTTCCTCTGACGTTTACGGACAACCTACCAGCAGAACACGGCGCTGTCTAGGATGCAGGGGAAGGGGGCTCATGTCTCGGCGGATGAGTGGCCCACTCAAGCCCCCCCCTTCCCCTGCACCCCATCCCCCAAGCGCACATATTCACAGACTGGTTGAGATCACACTCTGTGGAAATCCCTCCTTCAAAATTTCTCGGTAAAAAATTACTATAAGGATAGGGAGGGTTCAATACGGCTAGCTCTAACCGAGTTCCGCCGACCGTGACCAACCCGACCTCAGGCGACACGAAGAAGTATTGCGGGTTGGACTTTCGCGTCTATCTGGATCTGAAGAACGCAATCCATCGCTACCTGCTAAATAAGGTAGACCTGGAAAGAGTTGCTGCCACCCCGGACGACCAGACCCGAGAGCAAGTTTTGGCGGTGATTCAGGATGCCGTATCGCAAGTCAAGGCGCCTTCCAGTGATTCCGAAAAAGAGCGTTTATCGCTCGAGATCCTGGATGAAATCTTCGGTCTGGGGCCGCTTGCGCCATTGCTGCAAGACCCGACGATCAGCGACATTTTGGTGAATGGCGCCAGGGAAGTTTACGTTGAGCGCGCCGGCCTTCTGGAAGAAACCAAAATCATCTTCAAGGATGACGCGCACCTGATGCGCATCATCAATAAGATTGTTTCGGCGATCGGACGGCACGTGGACGAATCGTCGCCCATGGTTGACGCCCGACTCGCCGACGGATCCCGCGTCAATGTGGTCGTTCCGCCCCTGGCGATTGACGGCCCTCATCTTTCGGTCCGGCGTTTTGGCCACATTCCGATCACTAAAGAGAACCTCCTGGCAAATCAGACCCTTACTGCGCCGATGCTTGCGTTGTTGAAGGCGGCAGTTGCGGCACGTCTTAACATCGTGATCTCCGGCGGGACTGGCGCCGGGAAGACCACATTCCTGAATGTGCTCTCCGGCTTCATTTCCTCTAAAGAACGCATCGTCACAATTGAAGACTCGGCGGAACTGCACCTGAAGCAACGCCACGTCGTCCGGTTGGAATCCCGGCCCGCCAATGCGGATGGCAAGGGCGCAGTTCACGCGCGGCAACTGGTGATCAACAGCCTGAGGATGCGACCCAACCGGATCGTGATCGGCGAGGTGCGCGGCGAGGAAGTTCTCGATATGCTGCAAGCCATGAACACCGGCCATAACGGGTCCCTGACCACGGTTCACGCTAACAGCCCTCGTGACGCTCTCACCCGCATGGAGACCATGGCGATGATGGCGAACCTGAACCTGCAGGAGAGGACCGTTCGAAGACAGATCGTGTCCGCGGTTTCTTTAGTCATTCAGCTGGAACGCTTCAGCGACGGAACGCGCCGTGTCACCCATATCTCAGAAATCACCGGCATGGAAGGTGACGTGGTCAGCATGCAGAATCTATTTGTGTTTGAGCAGCAGGGAGTTTCATCCGAGGGGCGATTGCTCGGAACTTTCAATGCCGAGGGCATCCGGCCCAAGTTCGCCGAAAAACTCAAAGCCGTCGGCTTTGACCTGCCGCTAAATATGTTCGACCCACCTTGACAACCGATTCTTATGATCCATGGGGAGACTTTAGTCTCTGTCCAAAAACACCCTTGTTCGGAAGCAAATCAATGCCATTCCCCAGACGGTCGCGCGGCCGGATACCCGATGCCTGAGAATGCGCACTGGGGCGTTTGGGCCGAGTTGAGCCAGCCTGGGGAAACAGGACTCGATAGCGCAGAATGAGGCAGGGGATTCGTCTGGACCCGCGAACGTCTGTGCAAATGCAGCTTTCGAGCCAATCAACTTACTGGATCCATTTGTTTACACTCGCGTCTCGGCAGGTTCTTCTTTTGCAAACAGCCTCCACTGTTACCAAGGCCAACCGCCGATCTTATTCGGACCGGCGCGGTCTAACTCACGGTTGCAGAGCGACTTAGCTCCCATCGGATCCTCAGGCGGCGGAAGCGCAGATGGCACTGATCGTGCACCACCTATTAGGTGGTCGTCCCTGCGGACATTCTAAGTCGCAGGGCGAAGCTGTACCCCAAACCCGGTGCCCGGTAGGAAATAAGATCCAAACTTCTCACCCATATCCCAGCCGACTCTGTAAGTCGCGGGGCGAAGCTGCACCCCAAACCCGGTGTGCCGCAGGAAACAAGGTCCCGACTTCTTATCGACAAATGCTCCCGGCGGCGCACCCATCCGCTTACGAAGGCGGTGGTTTTTTCCCACTCCGATTGCCTTCGGTCGCCCCTATCCAACAGATTTCGCAGTCACAGCTCCACGCCTTCAACGGGATCTCTATGGACCAGACTGTGGAGGGCATCCAATAAGTGGAAAACGAACCTGGGCCTTCGGTCGTGACGGAACAGATATCCACCGGCCTCTCGCTCGTGGCCCTCCACCGAGACCTCGCTGTAGTTAGGCCGGAGGACAAGGATACCGCCATGCGGCTGATTGTTGAACGGGCATCACGCCTCACTTTCTCGACCGGTGCGGCCATCGCCCTATCGCAAGGCGAGGAAATGGTTTGCCGGGCGACGGCCGGTTCCCATGTTCCCGGATTGGGTGACTGGCTGCAGGTCCTATCGGGTTTCGCGGGGGAGTGTCTGCGGGCTGGCAAATTGCTTCGCTGTGATGATTCCCAAGCCGATGCTCGGGCGGATCGCCAGAGCTTTTTTCGGCTTGGCGTCCGCTCCATGGTTGGGGTACCGATCCGCTCAGGAGACAAAGTCGTCGGGCTCTTGGCGGTTTTTTCTTCCCATCCGAATCATTACGGCAGGCAGAACGACTGGGTGCTGAGGCAACTTGCGGAAGCTACTAAAATTGCGCTGTGTCTTTCTGCCCCAACTCCAGCGGCAAGAAACGACTTGCCGCGCCCGCCGGCCCCCGGCATCTCCGCAACCGGACGGGTTACTGACGAGGAAGTTCGGTCATGGTATTCGCCCCCAGCCGAACCCGAGGATGTAGACCAACCACAGTTTCTCGAGAAGCTAGCCGCCGCCTGCTCCAAGGAGAATCTGCTTCTGGTGCTGAGCGTGGCAATCTTGGCGGTTGCCGTTTGGCTATCGCCTTGGGCTCGAGCCCGTGGAGGTGCCTCCAAGCCGACCACGACGACTGCAAATCCTAGTCAATCAACAGCTGGTGCTCCCACTTCCAATCCTCTCGAAACAGCTGATTCGATTCGGCCCTATGCTGACGATCTAGCCAGCGTGCGCGAAATGGCGGAACGGGGCGATCCGGCGGCGCAGTTTGCCCTCGGAACAAGGTATGCCACGGGGGAAGAAGTTCCCAAGGATGATCGCGAAGCGACTCGCTGGTTTTCCACAGCAGCCCAGCAGGGGCACACCGAGGCGCAGGCGATGCTGGGCACGTATTACATGCTGGGCCGAGGCGTCCCGCAAGATTTGGATAAAGCTTACTTTTGGTCGATTTTGGCCCAGGCCGGCGGCGATCCAGGCAGCACGTACCGGCTTAAGGTCCTATCCTCACGAATGACCCAGAGTCGGATTCGGGCGGCTCAGGGGCAGGTGAACGCATGGCTCAGACAACGTCAAGCGATTGCTGCCAAGCCTCGAACTTGATGATGGGAGCTTTTTGGGGAGATCCCGGGGGCCGTAGAAGTCGACGCAACCATCGTGGAGCGAGTCTGTACCCCGAAGCCGCGTTTCGCGCTACGATTTTTGCCAATGAACGCTCTCGCCCGCAGTTGAGGGGGTCCCCACTTTGGCGGCGCTCCCCCCAAGTTCTGCCGTGGCTCGCCCGCGGGCGCTACCGTTGGACCACAAAGAGGTGCCCACGCCGTGAGTATTAGAATCTCTGCAATTCCTATAAGGCCAGAGGCTCGACCGCGCGCTTCCATCACGGTCCTATTGGCGATAGCCATGGGACTTGGCCTGGCCGGCGCCAACCGCCTGCAAGCGCAGCAGTCTGCGACTCCACAGTCAAAGAGTGGCGTTCCAGCATCTCCCGTGCCACTTCTTCCACTTCCTGTTCTGTGTTCACGATCGGGTCGGGAAGGATATGGACTACCGCTTCCGAAACACCTTCATGGATCAGGATTTCGCAGTCGTATTCCTCTTCGCCGACAAAGTGGATTCCAAGTTTTTCAAGGTTGCTCGCCGGACTCTCTGGCCGGCTTACCCAGACTGCGGGTGCATAAAGCCCATCCCAAAGACTTTCCCGGCTTCTTGTGCACGGTACGGCATCCCGCCACTTAAAACGAAAATTACGTCCGCTGATGAAAGAGGATCTTCGCGCGTAAGCCATCGGCCCGCGTTGCGAAATCCAGCTAGCGTCGCAACAAGGATCATTAGGGTGAATAAACAGAGCAAGCTGAGCTTCGCGGTTTTCAATGTCCGCATAGTATCCTCTCCTACATTTGTCGAAACCAACGTGCAGCTGCCACCGATGTAGGTTAAAAGAAAAGACCAGCGTCACCACTCTCGCATTTTATGCTCTCATTAGGCTTGTCATCGTTCAAGCACGACACGGCGGCAGCCCTGCTTGAAGACGGAATCATTAAAGCGGCCATCGAAGAGGACAAGCTCACCCGCTCCCGAAGCACCGGGCTTCCCGAAAACGCAATCCGGTTCTGCCTGGAGAGCGCTGGGGCAACCTGGAGCGATCTGGACGGGATCGCGATGGCGACGCGGCCCTTCGAGGGTTGGCGGACTCGGTCTCTCTTGTCGGCGCGGTTGGGACCCTCGTCGCCGGTGACCGCTGTCTTTCACCAAGCCAATGAAATTGGTGTGTTCGCGCGCGAACTGAGCGAACTTCGCATCTTGCGCTCAAAGGTCAACGGCACGGGATCAAAGGTCCAAAACTTCGAGCATCACCTTTGCCACGCCGCCAGCGCCTTTTTTCTCTCGCCTTTCGACCAAGCCCTGATCCTGACCATGGATGAAGAGGGCGATGGCACCTCCGGCATGATCGCAGTTGGACAAGGTACGCGTATTCGCGTGTTGCGGAAGATTCCCTTCCCGCACTCGCTGGCGTGGGTCTACACACAAATCACTGAGTTGCTCGGATTCGATCCACACCGCGATGAGAACAAGACACAATGGCTCAGTTTGGAAGGCGAGCCAGTCTTCAAGGATGTATTTCTTGAAATGCTCCGAAGCCGGCACAGCCCTCTGCCTCATGTAAACAGTGGATATGTGAATTTGGCGGGCATGAGCCTCTCCCGAAAATTTTATCGCCAGATTGGCCTGCAAGAAGAAAAGAAGGAACTGAGTGATGACCTTCGACGCAATCTGGCCCGCAGCCTCCAGGATGCTTACGAAGAAATAGTAGGCTCAATGATTGAGCACTACCGCAAGCGGGAAGGCATCCAGTCGGTTTGCCTGGCTGGTGGCCTGTTTCAAAACGCGCTCCTGGTTGCAAATCTGGAGAAGCGACTGGGGATCAATGAGATTTTTATCCCTCCTGCTCCGGGCAATTCTGGTAGCGCCTTGGGCGCCGGCATGCTCGTCTGGCATCACGTGATGCGGAAGCCACGCCTTCCTGCTGTGCGGTACCTGTACACTGGACCCGCGTGCAACCGCGTCGAAGTGAAGGACGTGCTCGACAATTGCAAGGCCCGCTACTCCCTGCAAAGCACCGTAGAACGGCGGCTCGATGCTACCTTGCAGTTCTTGGACTCGGGGAAGATCGTGGGTTGGTTCCAGGGGGGCGCTGAGTTTGGACCGCGAGCACTTGGAAACCGCAGCTTGCTAGCCTCACCGTGGGCTTCCTACGTGAAGGAGAATCTGAACGATTACATCAAACACCGTGAATGGTTCCGTCCGTTTGCCGTGGCCGTACCGGAAGAAGATTGTGCACGCTATTTCGAGTGCTCTGAGCTGTGTCAGTCGATGAACTCGCTAGCCAGGGTCAAGCCCGGCGTAAACGTGCTGCCGGAAGGGTTTGTGCTTCCCGGCAACTTGGTGCGTCTGCAGGTGGTACAACAGCAAGGCAACCCTCTGCTGTGGCGCCTGCTGAAACGGTTCGGAGAACAGGCGCCGGCCCCGCTCCTCGTGAACACGTCGTTTAATCTATTTGGCGAACCTTTGGTGGTCAAACCGAGGGATGCGGTGCGAAGCTATTTCTGCTCCGGCATCGATGCTCTGGTGATCGACAATTTCGTGTTGTCGAAAGCTCTGGCGAAAATTGTCCCCGATTCAGTGGCTCTTCCGAAGGCGGTCTTGATCTGACTTGCTGTCGAGGATCCGGCGAAGACTGAACGAGTTTCTGGGATGGACCGCCCAGCGCAATCTCGCGGACATCGTCGCGAGTGCCTGGGCGTGGATGCAGAATTTGTATTTTTCAGTGATGGATGCCGGCATGGCACTGGGCGCAGAGCGTGATTAGGTTGTCTTCGGAATCGTGGCCGGAGTGGCTGCGAAACTGGTTGTGGTGAACCTCCAAGTTTGACATCGCACCGCACAATTGACACCTCCAGCCATCGCGACGCAGCACCTGCTGCCGCTGCCTCTCGTACGACAACGCATCCAGTCGCAAGCCGCGAGGGTCGGGACGCGTCGGGCTCATGAAGCCCCCCGCCGACGTCTCCAAGAAACGCCTGCTGCTGCGCCAGGAAGTCCGCACAGATCATTTCCAAGCAGTAGCCGCGGGAGCGGTCGCTTCCCAACATCAGAGCTGCCGTCTCGATCGCCCGCTGACTGGCGTCTGGCTCTCTTGACATCCTCCCCGTCCTAAAAGGACGGAGATT
>Ga0302325_10010483_pt1 | contig 20088 bp, 12 predicted proteins | sample Palsa_T0_2_FD_201948 | JGI IMG/M metagenome (GOLD analysis project Ga0302325, IMG submission 201948) | Peat permafrost microbial communities from Stordalen Mire near Abisko, Sweden - Palsa_T0_2 | ecosystem: Environmental > Terrestrial > Soil > Palsa > Peat permafrost | place: Sweden: Abisko...
AGCCTACGCCTACGCCCAATCCCCTAAAGAGCCGAGTCGTAAAACATCGGCCAAACCAGTTCCGCGAGGGAGCAATAAGTAAAGAAGAACTCTCCGCCATCAAGAACGCCATAAAGACTATTCAATGGAGCCGAAATGCGGATCCTAAAGCAGCTGCAGACGAAGATTATGCAGCCATCGCAAAAGAATGCAATAAACGTAGTGCGCACTATCTCTTGTTAGATCTAATAACTGAAGCGGCAGGCAACGACTACCAACCGCATAACGAGGCAGCTAACAGTGCCTATATCACCGAGCTAAACTCCGTTTTTGAAAAGGGAGTTAAAGACGAACCAGAAGCGCAAAAACCCAGTTCCAAGCGACAATAGCGGCAACAGACAAGCATTGGGTGATCCCTCTGCCCGATCAATCGCCTTTCTGCTGGGACGGTGACGGAGCGATCTGCCTGATCAAGTTCCATCGTTATCGAGACCAAATCGCCAGCCTTCGCTTTGGCTCCCTCCTTGCAATTCCTTGTTGACCGGCATCGGATGCGTATTGTCTGATAAATCCGTGCCGAAGCGGAACGCGTGGGCCATGTCAGAAAGAATGCATGCCACAATTTCGACGCTGGTCTTCTATGGATGCTTGCCATAAACTGCTTCTCGCCCGGATTAGAGAGAAACGTCGAACCCCACGCTGCAAACATCCATGCTATCCCATCGTTTTTCACCTTCGTCCATTTGCTTGATTGTGAGGCGTTTACGATCCACCTACGTCTGCCAATCCCCCCTCTGTTGATCTATGAAATCGAAGCACGCCCCCAATCCTCGCCAGTTTTCAGGACCGATGTTAGATGGACCGGAGCGAGCTCCCAGTCGCGGAATGTTGTACGCGGTCGGGTTCAAGAAAGAGGATTTTCAGAAGACAATCGTCGGAGTGGCGTCCACCTGGAGCATGGTCACGCCGTGCAACGTCCATATCGACGGGCTAGCCCGGGAATCGGCGAAGGGCGTGGACGAAGCCGGTGGGAAATCGATCATCTTCAACACGATCACGGTTTCGGATGGCATCTCGATGGGAACCGAAGGGATGAAATACTCCCTTGTCTCCAGGGAAGTGATCGCAGATTCGATTGAAACCGTCGCGGGCTGCGAGGGGTTCGATGGGCTAGTCGCAATTGGTGGCTGCGACAAAAACATGCCGGCTTGCCTGATAGCCCTTGCACGGTTGAACCGACCTTCGGTGTTTGTCTATGGGGGAACGATCCTCCCGGGCTGTATAGGGAATCAGAACATCGATATCGTCTCGATTTTTGAAGCCGTTGGTGCCCATTCCAACGGAAAGATTTCTGATCGCGAACTCGAACAAGTCGAATCATGCGCGATTCCGGGCCCCGGTTCGTGCGGCGGGATGTATACCGCAAATACAATGGCCTCTGCGATCGAGGCGCTGGGCATGAGTTTGCCCAATAGCTCTGCCCAAGCAGCGATTTCAAAGGAAAAGCTGGCCGATGCGGCTGCAGCCGGGGCGGCTGTCGTGGAGTTGATCAAACGCGGAATTCGTCCTTCTGATATCATGACGAAGGAAGCGTTTGAGAACGCAATGACAGTGGCCATCGCGCTCGGTGGTTCGACCAATGCCGTTTTGCACCTACTCGCGATGGCTAATGCGGCAGGCATCAAACTGAAGCTCGACGACTGGACACGCATTGGCAAAAGAGTTCCGGTCTTGGCCGATCTCAAACCGAGCGGTAAGCACGTGATGTGGGAACTTGTACAGATCGGCGGGATCATGCCACTGATGAAAATGCTGCTTGGCAACGGTCTCTTACATGGCGACTGCCTGACGGTGAGCGGGAAAACACTGGAACAGAACCTCGCGAAAGTAGAGGATTATCCGACAGGGCAGACGATCATCCGCGGGTTCGACGATCCGATCAAGTCGAGCAGCCACCTTGTGGTGCTTTATGGAAATCTGGCCCCGAATGGCGCTGTCGCCAAAATTTCTGGTAAAGAAGGGCTCCGTTTCGCAGGGAAGGCCCGAGTTTTTGAGTCCGAAGAAAAGGCGCTCCGAGCAATCCTGGATGATAAGATTCGGAAAGGGGACGTCATCGTCATTCGCTACGAAGGTCCAAAAGGAGGACCTGGAATGCGCGAGATGCTGGCGCCGACCTCCGCAATCATGGGCAAAGGACTTGGAAAAGATGTTGCGTTGATGACCGATGGAAGGTTCTCAGGGGGCAGCCACGGGTTTGTGATCGGACATGTGACACCGGAAGCGTTTGTCGGCGGGCCCATCGCGCTCATCAAGAATGGTGATCCGATCGAAATCGATGGGGAGAAGAAGGTGATCGACCTTAAGATTTCGAAGGCCGAATTTGCCGCACGCCACAAAAAATGGAAGCAACCAAAACCAAAATACGTAAAGGGTGTTCTGGCGAAGTACGCAGCCCAAGTTAGTTCGGCGTCGCTTGGGGCGGTGACAGATTAGCCCAAATTTCCTATGGCCTCTGACCCTATCCGCCTCGCGGTCGTCGTCATTGCGATCCTCGCATTGATTATTCTCATTACGAAATTCCGCATTCACCCGTTCATCGCATTGATTCTTGCGTCATGGTTTCTCGGAATTGCCTGCGGCTTGCCGCTCGTGGACGTCATCAAACATTTTGAAAAGGGCTTTGGTGATGTTCTTAGCTTTGTCGGGATTGTCATCGGACTTGGCGCAATGTTAGGAGGGATTCTGATCTCTTCGGGGGGCGCCGATGTCTTGGCAAATGATCTGATCGCTCTCGGTGGGAAAAAATGGATCCCGTGGACGATGTTTTTGGCCTCCTTGCTGATTGGACTTCCTTTGTTTTTTGAGGTTGGTTTCGTTCTCCTGGTGCCGCTCGCTTTCGTTATCTCAAAGCGGATGGATACACCCATTTTGCGGGTTGGGTTACCGATGTTAGCAGGCCTCTCGGTCGCGCACGCTCTTGTTCCACCTCATCCCGCCCCGACTCTGGCAGTCGCCACTTATCATGCCGACGCCGGAAAAACGATTCTTTACGCAATCTTAGTCGGGATCCCGACCGGCATTTTAGCCGGCCCTATCTTCGCCAACTTCGCAGCGGGATGGGTTCATTCCGGATCCACCGCTGGCGCCCTCTTCCCTGGCCCGGAATCGGCCGCGGCGGAGACGACCCGAGCAGAACCGCGCTCGTTGGCTGCGCCAGGACCCTCCCTTCGTGCCGTGCTGACCACGATCCTTCTGCCGCCCGCCCTCATGATGTCTCGCTCGATAGCCGACGCTTTCCTTCCCGGGCAAAGTTTTCTGAAGAGCTTGATCGATTTCGTGGGTGATCCAGTCGCTGCTCTCTTGATTGCCCTCTTCTTCGGGATGTACGCTCTCGAATTGAGGCGGGGACTCTCCATGGATCGTCTCGACGGAATTTTGAATAAGAGTCTGGGCGCGATCGCTGCTGTGGTCCTCATCGTCGGAGCAGGCGGCGGTTTTAAGGAGATGCTGATCGCCACCAAAATCAGCGAACTCATTGGCCAGTGGGCTACGCAAGCGCACATCTCGCCACTTTTACTTGGCTGGGCCGCCGCAGCGGTAGTCAGGATCGCAACTGGTTCTGCCACTGTGGCAACCATCACCGGGGCAGGAATCATGGCCCCGATCGTGCAGGCAAACCCAGCCGTGAGCAAGGAGTTGATGGTCCTTGCGACCGGGTCCGGATCGATCATCCTATCTCACGTCAACGACGCGGGCTTCTGGCTGGTAAAGGAGTACTTCCAGTTGAGCCTTCCCGACACCTTCAAATCCTGGACCCTGATGGAGACCCTGTTGTCGGTACTGGGCCTAATCTTCGTACTTCTGCTTAGTCTAGTTGTCTGATTACCGCGCGACTTTTCAACCCAGACACCGAAGAAAACAGATAAACCACAGATTTCACCGATCACACAGACGACTGAGGTCAAGGAGTTTGGCTGCGGAGCTTTAACCCACGCATGCAGATTTTAGAGAGTTATTTTCCGCTTTCGAACTCGTCAATCCCTGAGTTCCTGGAAGATGTCCCTGAGATCGATAGTCTGCTGGGTTCCGACCGCTCTCAATGGATCGCCCGCGAGGTCGGCGATGGTAATCTCAACGCCGTTTACATCGTACGCGGCGAGGTCGGGAGCCTGGTCGTCAAACAGGCGTTACCCTATCTTCGTCTGGTTGGCGACGCGTGGCCGTTGCCCCTCGAGCGGAGCTATTTCGAGTATCTTGCTTTGACGGAAGAGGCTGCTTATGCCGGCAAGCTGGTGCCTAAAATATACCACTTCGACAAAGCGATGGCCGCTATCGTGATGGAGTACCTGTCTCCTCATATCATTCTCAGGAAAGGATTCATTCGTGGCATTATCTACCCACAACTTGCCGACGATCTCGCAGAATTTGCGGCTCAAACCCTTTTCAAAACATCGGATCTCCATCTCCCAGCGGCTACGAAAAAAGCTCGCATGCAAATATTCTGTGCGAATACGGAACTTTGCAAAATCACGGAGGACCTCGTTTTCACTGACCCGTACCGGCACGCAAAACTCAATCGATGGACTTCTCCAGAACTCGACGAAACCGCGGCAAATTTCCGCCGGGACACTGACCTTAAGGTAGCTGTGCAGAGATTGAAGTTTAAATTTCTGACCGCCGCCGAGGCGCTGATCCACGGCGATCTACATTCCGGTTCCGTGATGGTGACGCCCGGCGAGACTAGAATAATCGATCCCGAGTTTGCATTTTACGGCCCGATGAGTTTCGACGTAGGCGCCCTCATCGGGAATCTGCTTCTCGCCTACTTTTCTCAGACGGGGCACGAAAGCGCGCCTGGGATACGGGATGGATACCGCGAATGGCTCTTGACGCTTATCGAGAAGTTCTGGAACGGATTTTCCTCCAGATTTCTTGTTTTGTGGGCGACAAATCCACTGGGTGACGCCTTTACCGGTGGGCTATTTGACTCATCCGATGAACGCCGGGCGATCGAAACGGAGCGTCACAGATTCGTCTCTAACCTGTTCGAGGACTCTCTCCGTTTCGCAGGAGCGAAGATGATTCGGCGAATTTTGGGACTCGCGCATGTGGAAGACTTGGAATCGATAGGGAACAGCCGGGTCCGGGCTGTATGCGAATTGAATGCGCTGGCGTTAGCGCGGAAATTGGTTCTCGATGCGTCCTCGTTCGGTCAGGTCAATCACGTCACTGCCGCGGCGCGGGCGATCTACGACAATCGATGAACATAGAGGGCAAACATTACCGGACGATCTGGTCAGACGGCGAATCGGTTTTTGTGATCGATCAGACGAAACTCCCTCACAAATTTGAGGTAGTCGTATGGCGTTCCGTCGAGGATGCCGCTCACGGGATTCGGTCGATGATTGTTCGCGGCGCACCACTCATCGGCGCCGCAGCGGCTTACGGGATGGCGTTAGCGATGAGGGCGAAGCCTTCGGATGAAGCGCTTCAACACGCATACGATTTACTTGTTCGGTCGCGACCTACCGCGGTCAATCTGCGATGGGCACTCGACCGGATGTCTGGGCTTCTCAAGGCCCTTTCCCCTTCTGAACGCACCGACGCCGGCTATCGCGAGGCTCTTTCGATTGCTGATGAGGATGCCAAAAATTGCTCCGTACTCGGCGAGCGTGGATTACTGCTGTTTAGCGAAGCGTGGAATCGCCTGGATCAAAAGCGACCACTTCAGATCCTGACCCATTGCAACGCCGGATGGTTGGCGGCAGTCGATTGGGGAACCGCGCTCGCGCCAATTTACAAAGCTTTCAATGCCGGGATTCCTCTCCACGTCTGGGTCGACGAGACTCGGCCCCGCAACCAGGGAGCATCGCTGACCGCATGGGAATTGTCGCATCACGGAGTTCCGCATACGTTGATTGCTGATAACACGGGTGGACATTTGATGCAGCACGGTATGGTTGATTTGTGCATCGTTGGGAGCGACCGCACCACAGCTGCAGGTGATGTATGCAATAAGATCGGAACCTACCTGAAGGCGCTCGCCGCGCACGCTAACGGTGTTCCATTCTATGTAGCACTTCCATTTTCGAGCATTGATTGGGAACTCCAAGATGGATTGAAAGAAATCCCGATCGAGGAGAGATCCTCGGAGGAAGTCACTCGGATCACCGGGAAAACGGCAGCTGGGGAGGTTGTAACCGTCACGATCGGCCCGGAGGGAACCCGAGCGGCGAATTTTGCGTTTGATGTGACCCCCGCTCGCTATGTAACCGCGTTAATTACCGAACGGGGAATCTGCACTGCTTCGGCGAAAGGACTGGCCCAGTTGCGAGATCGATAATCTGTGGTTCATCTCTTAATTCCGGTTTTTGGGTTTAGCCGCCTTCACCTTAAGAACGCCGCGACATTGCCTCCATCCACCGTGATAACATTTCCGGTCGTTTTCAGGGCAAGCGCCTGATGAACGAACGCTTGCGCGACGTCCTCAGCAGTCACTTCGCATCCGAGGAGATTGCCGGACATGTACTCGTTTTCTGTCATTCCTCGAGATTGCGCCCGTGACCGGATCATCTCGTCGTTCAGGAGACCACTACGGATTCGATCAGCATTCACCGCATTCACCCGAATTCTGTCGCGGCCATGCTCCAAGGCGTACTGCCGCGCCAAAGACAATGCAGCGCCCTTCGGGATACCGTACGCCCCAAAATCGGAACCGGGATTGATCGCCTGTTTGGAAATATTAAAGAGGATAGCACCGCCGGTTTCTTGCCAGCGCATCACGCGCACCGCATTCTGCGCAACCGATTGATGGGCAAAAAAGTTAATCTCGAAACTCGTTCGCAAAAGGTCATCCGAGATCGTCGCAATCGGTCCGGACCACGCCGCGCCGGCGTTCGACACTACGACATCGACACCTCCAAAGCGTTCGCAGACCCGATCAAAGAGCTCTCTGACAGACTCCGGGTTGGTCACGTCGCAGGCCACACCCAATGCGGTTTTATTGATCGCTTGGGCTACCTCCGAGGCCTTCTCTCCGTTCAAATCAGCCATGGCAATTTCTGCGCCTTCCCGCGCAAACGCTCTTCCGATCGCGCTACCGATCGTTCCGGCGCCGCCAGTAATCAGCACCACTTGTCGAGCAAGACGCGGTTCGGATAGGCCTCCCAATTTAGCCTGTTCGAGGGACCAGTATTCGATTTCAAATTGCTGGCTCTCATCCAATGAAGAGAACCGGCCAATCGATTCGGCTGCGGTCACGGTCTCTATCCAGGTTTCTGCGATATCGGCCACGATCGCGGCTTCCTTGGCCGATTTCCCGATCCCAAACAGGCCGCAGCCCGGTACTAGAGCGATTCGAGGATTTGGATCCAGCGGCGATTTCGATTGCGAACGTTGGGAATTGTAGCGATCAAAATAGTTTCGGTACCGAACGTTGTAGTTCGCGATTGCACTGACGGTTTCGCGCCGGAATTCCGGCAGGTCATCAGCCTCCGGGGAAGACAAAATAAGAGGAGCGCTTTTAGTCCAAATCAAGTGATCCGGTGTGACCGTTCCACGGCATCCGTAATCCGTTACATCCTTGCCGTTCACGAATTCCAGAATCTGGTTTGAAGAGCGGTAATCCAAGATCCAACGGATCGGACTGCTCGTTTGCCCTGCGTTTGCCAAGCATCCTCGGAGAACAGGAGCGATATCCGCGCTACGCCCGACTACTTTTTCCGACCAGGAACGCGGAATGAACACGAGGATCCGCCGGTTTTTTCGGACAAACTCGGCCGCCAAATTATTGAGATCGAGCGTACGAACGTAAGATTGTTGTGCGGTCTCACCGAAAGTGAACAATCCATGTTTCATGAGCGCCAGTCCTTCGACTTGCGGATTGCGGCGATACTCGTGCGCCGCTGCCTTGGCGAGAGAGAATCCCGGCGTGAGATAAGGAACATAAGCAACACGGTCCCCAAAAGCCTCGCGCGCTAACTTTTCACCGCTCTCTTGATCGACCAATGCCAAGACATCTGCCGCGTGAGAGTGATCAATGTATTTGTGCGGAAGAAAAGCATGCAGGAGAGTTTCAACCGATGGCGTGGGCGCCGAGGAGTCCATGAGGCAACCACGCAGATAGTTGACCATGGCTTCGTCGGACAGCTGTTCGAGTCGTTCCAGTTTAAGAAGTGGCTCCAGCCGCACCGCAGGCAGTCCAACCGGTTCGATTGCTGATAGATCCCACCCGTTGCCATTTACCCGCAGAACCGTGGTTTCGATCCCGAAGAGATCTTTTTCGGTTGTCTTGACGGAAGTGTTGCCTCCTCCATGCAGTACCAGCCGCGGTTCTCGGCCGAGCAGCCGAGAGCTATAGATTCGGAGAGCCACATCCGGATTCGTGTAACGGGTGACGTGGTCGGTTGCGTCGGCGTCACTCCATTGATTCTGGATCATTTGATTACCAAATCAGAAGTGCTCGGAGCTGTCGGACTTCAGGTTCTGGGTCTCGTTGAATGAATCCTGCCCTGGAGCCGGTTGACGACCATCACGGTGACAAGCAAAGCGCCATAGGTCAAATCGCGCGCATAGACGTTGACGGCCATGATGTTGAGGCCACTCGAAATGAACTGAAGCGACAAGACCGCCAGAATCAAACCGAACACAGTCCCCGATCCGCCATTCGGATTGACTCCCGCCAGAATATTAATGAGGACGCTCAATAAGAGGTACGATGTCCCGTAGTCTGCGTTGGCGCTATTTGCTCTTGCCAGGATGACAAGGCCTGCACATGAAGCAATGAATCCGCTCAATGTGTACGTCGTGACGACCACCCGAAATACCGGGATTCCGGCAAAAACCGCGGCACGCGAGTTAGTTCCAAAGAGGCGCATCTGCTTGCCCAACGGAGTGCGCGCCGTGATGACATAGATGAGAGCTCCGGTCAGCAGAAACGCGATCAACGGAGTGGGAACCCCGAATACCGAGCCATTCAAGATACTCGAATAGATCCCCGGAATACCGGTGACGGAAGCGCCGGAGTCGCCCGTTGAATAGGCTAGTACGACCGCGATACCAGCAAACAATTGCATTGTTCCCAGCGTCGCCAAAATCGCAGGAAGCCCACTTGCCACTAGAAGCCCGTTGATCGCCCCTGCCACACAGCCAATTAAGAGGCCGATGAACATCGCCAGCAAAATGAATTGCGGCGGCAAACTACGCATCGTCAGTGCGGCAATGATCGCGCTCAGATTAGCGACGCTCACGACGCTCAAATCGATTCCGCCGGTCAACATCGTCGGATGAATCGCCAGCGCCAGCATCGCGAACTCCGGCAATTGATAAGCCATCGAACTAAGGTTCGCCGTCGACAAAAAACCGGTCGGACTCAAGGTGCAAAAGAGAAGAAGAATCACGACCGCAAAAGCTCCCAGACGAATGAGATAGCGAGCTTCGGTATTCATGGATGAAGCAAAAGAGAAGGGGTGCCCTCTTTGTAACCAAAGAATGCACCAAGGCAATCATTAAAAGGAAGGAGTCAGGAGTTGCAGGAGTTGCAGGAGTTGCAGGAGTTGCAGGAGTTCAGGAGTTCAGGAGTTCAGGAGTTCAGGTCGCGACATGAAAACCCAGAATGTGAGGAAGAGGATGAGCGCTTTGTTTGAGATTGACGCTTGATGCGAGGCATTTCTGTTTCTCTGGCGCGTAGAAGATTTCATTCGACGGGCGACACGAAAATCCAGCGCCTGCAGGGCACGACGCACTGTAACCCCAATTCCCAATTCAGACTCCGGCCTTCAATCTGCGTAATCTGTGAAATCTGTGGTTAAACTTTCGGAACGCGTTGGTGAAATCGACGGGGCCGGTCGGGTTGGAAAGCTTGACAAGACGCCAAGTCACCGGATAGACGAAGGGACTCGCGAACGGATCTCCGGAAACTTTCGCGAACCCTCTCGGCCCCCCAAAAAAATGAAACATCCAATTTGTTTGCCCATCATTCTGGCGAGTTGTGCCCTCGCCTACCTGACGAACTCAAGTTCGGCAGAAGACAAAAAAGTCTACAATTTAGCCACTGTCGTCAAGATCAGCGGAATCAACTGGTTTAACTATATGGAAACCGGTGTGAAGAAATTTGCCCAGGACACCGGCAATAAAACCGTTCAACTTGGTCCTCCGACCACCGATTCCGCCCAACAAATTCAGATCGTCGAAGATCTGATAGCGAAAAAAGTGGATGCCATCTGTGTCGTCCCATTTCAACCGCCCGCCATGGAGCCTGTCCTCAAAAAGGCGATGGATAACCATATCGTCGTCATTACCCACGAAGCATCCAATATCCAGAATGCGAACTACGATCTCGAAGCATTCGATAATACGGCATTCGGCGAGCATCTCATGGAGAATCTGGCGCAACGGATGAATTACGAAGGAGAATACGCTGTTTTCGTCGGTAGTCTGACCTCAAAAACGCACAATGAATGGGCGGATGGCGCCATCGCGCTGCAGAAGAAAAAATATCCGAAGATGAAGCTGGTGGTCGACAAGATCGAGACAAATGACGATCAGCAAGTTTCCTATGCCAAGGCCAAAGAACTGCTGCGAGCGCACCCAACGATCAAAGGATTCCAGGGCAGCGCTTCGACAGACGCGCCAGGAATAGGGCTCGCAGTCGAAGAGGCGGGTCTGGAAGATAAGGTGGTCGTCGTTGGAACTGGTGTTCCTTCCCTGGTAAAAAAATACCTGCCAACAGGAGCGGTCCGAATGATCTCGTTCTGGGATTCCTCAATCGCAGGATATCTCATGAATAAGATTGCCGTGATGGTCTTAAACGGCCAGAAGATCACCGATGGTATGGACCTTGGCGAGCCTGGCTACGAAAAAATCCGCTTGGTGAACGACAAAATCATCTTTGGAAACGGCTGGATCGATTGCACCAAAGAAAACATGGATAAATTTGATTTTTAACGTTCCTCGGGCGGGAAACGTAACGGCGTTTGCAAGGCTTCATCAACTTCCCCGGGAGCCGATACGCTTCCCCTTCCAAACGCCGACCCGCCGACACGTTTCCCCTGCACGCCGACCCTTCGACATATTTGCCCTCTAATCTTCAATTAAGTGGCCTCTTTAGTCGCTGCGAACATATCGAAGACGTACGTGCGCGCCCCCGTTTTGCAGAATGTGAACCTTTCGGTTCGTCCGACCTCCATTCATTGCCTGGCGGGAGCCAATGGATCCGGAAAATCGACCCTCATCAAAATCATCGCTGGCACCCTGGAGTCGGATTCGGGGAAGGTTGAGCTAAATGGTCACGACGTGACCAAATTAAACCCGCTGGCCCGGATCAATTTTGGCCTCAGCGTGATCTACCAGGATTTTGCTCTGCTGCCCAATCTATCGGTATTCGAAAATATCACTTTTCTTGACAGTGTCTCTCGCCGCAGAAAATGGGTGGACTTCAGGCTCCTGCGTCGAGAAGCCGCCGAAATCCTGGCGCGAATGAAGGTTGAGATCCCTCTCGACGCACTAGTGGAAGATTTGCCCGTTGCCAACCAGCAACTGGTCGCCATTGCGCGCGCGCTCAAGAACCGATCGAAGGTCATTATCATGGATGAGCCGACTTCGGCTCTGACGAATCGCGAAGTGAAGACGCTTTTTCAAATCGTGCACTCGGTTCGTTCCGCTGGGGTTAGCTTTATTCTTGTCACTCACAAGCTCGAAGAAATCTATGAAATCTGTGACGAGGTCACAGTGATCCGGAACGGGGAAGTGGTAAATCACGGCCCGATCGCAGACTTTACGACCGCTCAATTAAGTGAGGCGATCTCCGGCCGGCAGATCCGTATCGAACGGCTTCAGCCACCCGAACCTTCGGCAGGAACAGTTCCTCTTCTTGAGGTCATAGCGTTAACGGGTGTGCCCGCCTTCAACGATGTATCGTTCACGGTAAAACCGGGTGAGATCGTAGGACTCACGGGACTTCTGGGTTCCGGACGAACGGAACTCGCACTCACCATAGCCGGCAAAAATAAACCATCCAGCGGGTCCATTCGACTGGCAGGCGAGAACATTTCGTTGCGTAATGTTCGCGACGCTCAGCGTCATGGGATTGGCTATATTCCGGAAGATCGGTTGAGCGAAGGATTGTTCCTCGAACAAGAGATTTTCGATAACATGCTCATCGCGAATCTTAAACGTCGTCTTTCATTCGGGCTGCTGGACAAACACGCCATTCGACGGGACGGCGACGAATGGATCCGTCGCTTAGACATCAAAACACAAAGCGGCCATGATCCGGTTCAAACGTTGTCCGGCGGCAATCAACAGCGGGTGCTTATCGCCCGCTACCTCGATTTAAAGCCGAAACTGCTCATCCTGAATGGCCCCACGATGGGTGTTGATGTGGGTTCCAAACATGACATCCATCTCCTGATTGCTGAACTAGCAAAGGCGGGTACGGGCCTCATCGTCGTGTCGGACGACCTACCCGAATTACTCAGCATCAGTCACCGGATTCTTGTCATGGCTGGCGGGAAGCTTTCAAATCAGCATTCCGCCCAAGGGCTTGATCTGGAGGCTCTCTCACGGGAAGTCACTTTGGAGTAAGACGTGCGTTGGATAAAAACCTATCTGCGGTCTTCCGAAGGAATCATTCTGCTGACGACGGTTTTATTGTGTGTCGGGGTCACGCTAATCAATCCGGTCTTCTGCAGCGCGCCTAACCTGCTTGATCTGATCCGGAACAGCATCACCACCGGATTGTTTGCTCTCGGAGTTTACACGGCGCTTCTATCGGGGGGTATCGATGTTTCTTTCACGGCCGTTGCGGCTTTTTCGATGTACGGAACGGTCAAACTATTTGTGCTAATCAATCCTCACGCCCCGCTTTGGTTGATCTTCATCGTCGCTGCCTTGATTGGGGCAGTTCTGGGTGGCTTTAATGCAATGTTGATTGCCCTATTTCGCCTTCCGACCTTGATCGTCACGTTGGGGACCCTCAGCCTGTTTCGTGGCCTCTTGCTGACATTTCTCGGCACGAAACATATCACGGACATCCCGGATGCTATGCTTCAATTGTCGCGCTCATACCTTTATCGCGGTCGTCTGGCGGATGGCAGTCTTTTCAGCTTACCAGCCACATCGATTGCCTTTTTTGTTGTCGCGGTCCTGATCGCCCTGCTGGTTCGCCTGACAATGCTCGGGCGTGCGATTTACGCCATCGGCGGCAGTGAACTAGCGAGCATCCGACTCGGGCTTCCTGTCGTAAAGGTTAAGTTTTTTATCTACGTTTTGATCGGGCTCATTGCCGGAATCACCGGCATCGTTCATAGCTCGCAGGCGCGGGTGGCTAACCCGTTTGACTTGGTCGGATCTGAGTTAAATGTGCTCGCCGCAGTCGTCCTCGGTGGAACGCGGATTACCGGAGGTCGAGGAAGCGTTTTCGGCACCCTGGTCGGTGTTTTTCTGGTAACGATGATTAATAACTCGCTCGTCCTTCTTGGCGTCCCTTCCTATTGGGAACGCTGTGTCATCGGCCTCCTTGTTCTGATCGGCGCCGGAGTCCCGATTCTCGTCCAGCGAGTCCAGCACAATCGGAATCGCGCAGTGTTGGTTACCGAGGCAAACCGGCAGAAACAGCATCTGCAGGATCAGGCGACGTCGGATCCATGAGGCTGGTACTTTGGGATTCCAGCGAAGATGGCATTCGAACTTTGTACCGGGGAACCCTTAAGCCAAACACCGAAGAAAACAGATAAACCACAGATTTCACAGATGCCTGAGGTTAAGAGGTATGGCATTTCCTTGCTGAGAGAAAATAGACTACGCAACAGCGCGATTCAGGGTTAAAGAGTTTTCTTATGCAACCTCCACTCACATTTCGATTCAATGATGGCACCGAGGTGCGCCGAGTGGGGTACGGCGCTATGCGTTTGACTGGCCAACCCGGGAACTTTGGACCCTATGAGGCATGGGAAGACGGAAAGAAGGTCCTGCGCCGTGCACTCGAGCTTGGGATCAACTTTATCGACACGGCCAGAGCTTACGGACCTGGTTGGAACGAGAGACTCGTTGCGGAAGCCCTTCATCCTTATCCGCAAGGGCTCTTCATTGCGACCAAGGGTGGGGTAGTGAAGAAATCGGCGACGGAGCGGTACCTGGACGGAAGTCCGAATGGTCTGCGGCGTGATTGCGAAGAAAGTCTCAAAAACTTACGGGTCGACTGCATCGACTTGTACCAACTTCATTGGGTCGATCCGGATGTACCATTGAGGGATTCCGTATTGGGCTTGGCACAACTCCAGGCGGAAGGGAAAATTCGGCTAATCGGCCTATCCAATATCACGGTCGAACAGCTTGAAGAGGCGCGGTCGATTGCCCGGATTGCTTCGGTGCAGAACCGGTACAGCGTTGCCGAGCACCAGGGAAATCCAATCGTGGATTATTGCGCTCGCGAAGGAATTGCCTTCGTGCCGTATGGTCCTTTGGGCGCCGATCCGATGAAGCATGGCGCGCCGCTTGCCTCGGCTGAAGGACCTCTCGCCGATATTGGCAATCACCTTGGAGCGACAACGACACAAGTGGCGTTAAGCTGGCTGCTCCACCGCGCTCCAAACATTCTTCCCATACCGGGGACAACCTCCATTGCTCACCTGCAGGAAAATGTGGCGGCGGCTCAATTGAATCTTACCTCAGATCAGTTGCAGCAGCTTGAGAATCTCGCGGGCTAAAGCGTTCGTGAGATTTTCGGGCTGACCGGTCGGTTCGGTTCGTCATGTCCGGAAAAGGTTCCCGCATGACGGATCGAAGGGTTGATCGTGAGGACTTCTTTGTCGTCCGATGGAAAGCCGCTGCGAAGCCGATGTAGGCGAAGCGTCCCGCTTTGCACGGTTCTCCGAGACACTGCGCTTACCCCGCCGCAGGATCACAGCGTTTTAAGTGTTGTCGTCAGCGCGTCGAAAAGCGGTTCCATCGTCTCGACGGTTTCATCTCCCATGTTAGAGATGCGAAATGTCTTGCCCTTAATCTTTCCATAACCGCCGTCGATCTGGAATCCGTGCTCGTCCCGAACTCGTTTGGCGAACGCTGCCACATCAATCTCCCGATTGTTTTTGACACAGGTCAAAGTGACGGATCGATACCCTTCCTGCGCGAAGAACTCGAATCCGTTGGTATTTACCCATTCGTGAACGAGGCGGTTGGTCTGAATGTGCCGCTCAAACCTATTCTGAAGACCTTCGCTGAAAATATCTTCAAGCTTCGACCGCAATGCATAGATGTGCGGAATAGTCGGAGTGCTGGGCGTCATGAATTCCTCCGCATTTTTCCTGAATTCGAGCAGATCAAAATAGTACCCGCGATCATCGAGTTGAGCGGCGCGTTCGAACGCTCGTTGCGAAGCTGCGAACAGAGACAAGCCCGGAGGCAGCGCCAACGCTTTCTGGCTGCCGGTCAGCATAAGATCAATGCCGAGGTCGTCCATCGGGATTGGTAGGGCTGAGAACGACGAAACCGAATCGACGATAAAGATCACCTCCGGGTATCTGCGGACGACATCACTAATCTCCTTCAACGGGCTCATTACGCCCGTTGAAGTTTCGTTATGGATCAGGGTCACTGCATCAAACTGGCCGGTTGCCAGCTTTCCATCCACTTCACTTGGATTAATTGGTTTACCCCATTCTACCTGCAGAGGCACGGCCTGTTTGCCGCATCGCTTTGAGACATCGAACCACTTATCGGAAAAGGCGCCGCACATGCAGTTCAGGACTCGTTTTTTCACCAGGTTCCGGATCGCTCCCTCCATGACGCCCCAAGCCGACGAGGTCGACAAGAAGACCGGTTGCCGGGTTTGAAAGAGTTGTTGAAGGCCCGGGTAGACTGCTCGATAAAGTGCCTTAAAGTCAGCCCCTCGGTGTCCGATCATCGGCCCGGACATCGCAGTCAACGTCTTCTGCGAGACTTCCACTGGCCCGGGTATGAACAGCTTAATCGTCTTAGTCATCAGTACCTGTTGAATCTCGGAAAGCCCCCGGAAAACTCAACTTAAATCTAAGAGCGTTCGGCGTTCACCATTCAGCTTCGCCGACCTGCCTCTCCCGTCCGCCGGGGCAAACGGTTCTATCAGAAAGAAGCAAAGCGGGACGCTTTGCCTACTGGGCTTCGCGACGCGCCAGTCCACACCCCACCATTCAGCTACGCCGACCCGCCGATCCGTGTCTCCTGCTCGCCGACCCGCCGATACGCCGACCCGCCGACCCGTGTCTCCTGCTCGCCGACCCGCCGATACGCCGACCCGCCGATCCGCCGACCCGCCGACCCGTGTCTCCCGCTCGCCGACCCGCCGACCCGCCAATACGCCGTTACGTTTCTCCCTACCCCGGCCACAAAAAATGCTCTAATCGCAGCCTGGTAAGCCGATTTTTCGCTTCTTCGGCGCGCGCACCGCGAGTATTGGCTAGTTTCTCGTAAATCGCGGCGGCGGAACTCCATGAGCGCCGGTCTTCAAGGATCTGTGCCGCATCGAACCCGGCCCGGAAAAACCAGAGTTGGTCGCCGTCACCTTCCGCCGCGAGCACATCATAATAATTGGACAAGGCATCATCCAGTTTGCCCAGTTTCTCGAAGCATTTCCCTTTCTGATAGAGCGCTTGCTGCTTCCACTCTGTGGGCAATCCTTCGCTGGCGAGGATTGTATCAAATGCACTGATCGCTTGCTCATACAGTTTGGGCTCATTTGCAGCTGACGTAAACAAAGACTGGCCCTTTCCATCGAGCGCCTGGTAACGGATGTCCGTCGGTGGGTTCTGAGTCAGCAGATCGTCTAACAAAACGATCGCTTCCTTTTCGTGCTTCGTCTGGCGCATTGTCGTTGCCTGCTCGAGGCGCGCCTGAAATTTCAGCGGTCCACCCAGCTTGTACACATCTTCGAAGAGCGAGATGGCGCGATCGACCGAGGCGGAGTTCAGGCTTTTCCGAGCAGCTTCCCCCGCAAGAAACAGGGCGGCTTCGACTAACGGTGAGTCCGGGGATTCTTCGCTGACCAGCTCGAACTGTGTCTGCGCATTTGGAAAATCATTTTCCCTAAAATAAAGTTCTCCGAGCTTCAGTCGCACCTCAGCCTTGGCAGGTGAGTCCGGATATTTTTGAAGGTAATCTTGTGCCAGGGCTTGCACCGAGCGCGCGTTTTGGGAAGGGTCGGACGCTGCGAGGAAAAATCTGACCCGATCCGCTTTTTCGTCGACCTGCGCATCACCAGTGGCCGCAACGTCGCTCAAGGCTTTACGCGCACCGTTTGTATCGGGTGGCTGCGCGCTCATGCGAATCTCCGCCTGAATGAGATGCGCTTGACCCGTTTTCGGGTTGTCCGGGAATTGGTTTACGAACCTTCGCAGGGTTTCGTCCGCTGCGACACTTCCTGATTTTGCCTCGAGCACCCCCTTGTCAAAAACGAGATCCCCGATGAGGTCTTCATGCGGTTTCCGCTCCTCGAGTTCGCGAAACGCCTGTTCAAAACCGGTTGCATCGCCGAGTTCCAAACTACAGATCGCCCAATTGAAAAGAGTGTTCTGCCGTTCGTAGCCGAACTTCATGGCTAGACTATGAAAAATGTCTCTCGCTGCAGAGACGTTCCCGCGCGTGTAATTTGCTTCGCCCAGGAGATTGCTCACGCGAAAACGGTCCTCGGGCGGGAGGTTAGGAGACCGTTCAAGCAGGTGCTCGAGCTGCTTGATTGCGTCGTCGAAATGCCCCGCTCCAATTTGCTGTTGCCCGAGAATCAGAGACGCATTGACAGCCGCTGGGTGACCTGGAAATCGCTCGACAAGGTCGTGGCAGTTCTGTGCCGCCTCGGTTGTCAGTCCCTGCTGGAGTTCCAATCGCATGAGATAGTAGAGCGCGCAGGCCGGACGATCCGGCCCGGAACTGTCCGGATTTTCTGCGGCCCAGTGTGCGAGCTCCGTCGTCTCCGGGTTATTCTCCTTGGAATAGATTTCGAAGAGATTTTGAAACAAATCGGCGAGAATCGCGCTTCTCGGCTGGTCAGAAATCAGTTTTTCCAATTCGTTTTCCGCTTCTTCGTATTCCTGTTTTTGAACGAGGACTTTCGCCAACCCGAGACGTGCTACCGCCACAATGCGGACTGTCCGATCTTCCGGCTCTTCAAGGACCTTGCTAAAGGCGATGCCGGCCTCTTCCAGTTTGCCTTGCTTTAACGCGAGTTCACCTTCGAGGCATATTTTTTCCACCGCAGTTTTGCGAGTGTTGGTCTTCAGACCCGAAATGAGTTTCTCCGCCTCGGAGATATTCGATTCAGTCAGATAGATCTCCGCCGCCATTAACTCTGCTCTCGGATCTGCCGATCGTTCATCACCAATCAGAGGGCCAAGAGTCTGTAGAGCAGCCTCCAAGTCACCTGCTGCTTTCTGAGTATCCGCGAGGCCTAATCGAGCTTCGACTGAGAACTCGTTCGTTGGCGTGGTAAGTTCCGCGAAATAATCGGCGGCCTCGCTGAATCGCCTTGAGCGTAAAGCCTCTTGAGCCTTTAGAAAAGTCGCTTCCGGTCCAGTCGCACTTTTCAGAACTTGGACTGCTTCTTCCATTTTCTGGGTTTCGATGAGGCACCGGGCAAGGAGGATCCTTGCAATTTCCGCACGGGCCTGCGTCTGTTGGTTTGCCAGAAATTTGTGGAGCTTTGTAATGCTTACTTCGGGGATCCCCGCCCGATGCGCCTGGATTGCGTCATCGAGTTGATCCGCATGGACGGCACTGCAAGCGATCGGGAGTGCGCCCAGAATTGCCAGAAGTCGTCTCATTGAGGGGAGAGGGCACGTTTCAGATAGCGGCCGGTGTGACTGGCTCCTGCCAGCACGATCTGCTCGGGACTCCCTTGAGCGATGACGCGGCCTCCGCCCCGTCCTCCTTCCGGTCCCAGATCGATGACCCAGTCCGCGGATTTAATCACTTCGAGATTATGCTCGATGACGATCAAGGTGTTTCCTTGGTCGCGCAGCTTCAGAAGCACTTCGAGAAGCTTTTGAATGTCAGCGAAATGCAGACCGGTCGTGGGTTCGTCCAGAATGTAGACAGTTCTTCCCGTTGCTTTCTTAGCCAGTTCCGCCGCGAGTTTTACGCGTTGCGCCTCGCCCCCGGAAAGTTGTGTGCCGGATTGCCCAAGGGTGAGATAACCCAGGCCGACCGCTACAAGCGGTTCGAGCTTATCAAAGATCGCCGGCACATTCCGGAAAAACCGAGCCGCTTCATCGACGGACATTTTCAAGATGTCTGAGACATTTTTGCCGCGGTACGTGATTTCCAGAGTTTCGCGATTGTACCGCGCACCTCTGCAGATTTCACATTCGACATAGACGTCTGCAAGGAAATGCATTTCGATCTTGATGACGCCGTCTCCCTGGCAATTTTCGCATCTGCCGCCTTTCAGGTTGAAACTGAATCGTCCGCTGTCGTAGCCGCGTATACGGGAAGCCGGCAATTGACTGAAGAGGTCGCGGATCGGGCCGAACGCACCGGAATAAGTGGCGGCGTTTGACCGGGGGGTTCGACCGATGGGGCTTTGATCAATCACGATCGCCTTATCGACCTGGTTGACCCCTTCGATTGAACGATGCGTGCCGGGACGTTCTTTCGATTTATAAAAGTGGCGAAACAACGCCTTTCTGAGGATGTCATCCACCAGTGTGGATTTGCCGCTCCCGGAGACGCCGGTCACGCAAACAAGGCAACCTAACGGGAATGAAATCGTCAGGTCTCGCAGATTATTTTCCTTGGCCCCGACGACGGTGAGCCAGCCGTCTGCGCCGGGTTCGGGAATGCGATCGCGGTTGTACAGAAGGCCCTTTGGCAAAACTCTAGCGCGCGGGATCGGGATACGGAGCACGCCGGAAAGATACTGGCCGGTCAGCGATTCAGGATTTCTTTCGATCTCATGAATGGAACCACTGGCAACGACTTGACCACCTCGCGGGCCTGCACCCGGCCCCAGATCGATGATAAAGTCGGCTGCACGAATGGTGTCTTCGTCGTGTTCAACGACAACCACGGTGTTTCCGAGGTCGCGCAAATGTTTCAAAGTCGCAAGCAACCGATCATTGTCGCGTTGGTGCAGACCGATGCTCG
>Ga0302325_10010484_pt1 | contig 20087 bp, 18 predicted proteins | sample Palsa_T0_2_FD_201948 | JGI IMG/M metagenome (GOLD analysis project Ga0302325, IMG submission 201948) | Peat permafrost microbial communities from Stordalen Mire near Abisko, Sweden - Palsa_T0_2 | ecosystem: Environmental > Terrestrial > Soil > Palsa > Peat permafrost | place: Sweden: Abisko...
TCTTCTGCAAGTCTTCCTACGTCCTTTCGCTCGATCACATCGAATCAACCTTGACGTGAGTAAGATATCTGCAGCACCAATCCACCAACTCACCTTATTCCTCCTCTATCTGAATCAACACCATGGTAGATGACCACAGCCCGTCTCGAGCGCGCAAGAGAACTTGTCTCTCGGGAAGCAAAGGCTTCGCCGCTGAACGCCATCATCGTTCACGCGAAGCCGCTCTTCTACTTAACAGCACTTCGACATCTCCTGAGCCGGCTATGCCTGCACCGTTGCCCTCAGCTAAAATGGCCAAGGATTATCTACCTCCGCGTCAGGAACATGGAGTATTATTAGACGCCAACGAGGAAGAAAACGAATATCCCTGTCTAGGAATGATGGGTACGGGCGGAAAAACCTCCAAACAAAATTATTTGAATCCGGGTCAGGGGATTATGAACTCAGGACGAGACATGATGCACCCTTATATTGTCCCTGCCGCCGAGACTGCAGCTGAGGACGACCTTCGGGACGTTCTCTGCCGTGCCCCTCCATCACGAAGCTTCAGAACCACGCACGAGCAACAGGAAGCTGCTGCGACACCTAAACCATGGGATGCGATATCTCCATCCAGCAACTCAGACTCCAACACCATGAGCAAACAGCGGGGTACTGAATGTTCGGCAGATGCGCAGACGAAACTTCGACACCCCTACTCCTTCGAAATCTCCAAGCTCTCAGATTTCTCTCTAGCTCTCAAAGCATTTGCTTTCCCAAAACCAACGTACAAGCTCGTCCGTTCGAGTGTGTCTGTTGCAAGAGAGCATATCGATTCGCCACGCTCTGAGGGATACCAGTCAGACGACTCAAGCTGCACACTTCGCAATGAGACGCCAGAGCCAGAGAAAGAATCGCAGGCGTTGACGAGACCGGTTGAATTAGTCGAATGGGCTCCGAGCCAGAAGTATATGGATACTTTGGCGATGTATGAGACTCGCTCGGACATCGAAACATCCTCCCGAAACATGAAAAGGGAGGCCAGAGATCGCCCAGTCGACAACTTCGGAATGAGTTTGCAACAGCAACCGATATGGGGCGGGCTTATAGAGACATTTTCGAAGAAGCGCAAGCACAGCACGGTCGCCCAAGGAACGGAGGAAGCTGAAAAGATTGCTGAGACTTCGGATCTCAAAAGAAAGCGATTGCCCCACCTCTCCCCACAACTTGAGGCCATCCCCGAGACATCAAGCACTTCACAAACCATGACTTCCCGATCGACCCGTATCGAAGTTCCAAGCTCAGACGTCGATGACATGTCTTCTGTCTCTAGTTTTGAATATACGCCTGTTAAGCCAAAGCGAGGAGATGAATCGCAGACAGCACCGACAAGAAAGGTGTCATTGAATCAATCCCGTGAACTGCCTCAACTTCCAGAGAAGAACCTGACCGAGATTCTTCGCGCTCGATACTCAGCTTCTACCACACCGACACGGAATATCCAAGCTGCCTCTAGGAATTCGACTTCTAGCACCCCAACGACAAACACACCAAGTACAGTGGGAAGATTCACTGCATCTAAATCTACTCTGACACCGGATTCGCTTCCGAATGATGAGCGGTTCGAGGCATCGTTCCGGTCGGCGTTTGGTGAATGGATGGATGAGCATGGAAAGGGTATCGTTGAAGCTGTTGTGAAAGAGGCAGTGGAGAAGCAGATGAAGAGAGGAGTGAAGAAGGCGGCGCGGAAAGTTGTTGAGAACACTGGTGTAAAGGAGCGAACTAAGCGAAGCAGGGAGAGGGAGTGGAGTGTTGAGGTTGCGGTTGATACAGAGGAGGAGGAGACGGAGGTTGAGGATAGCCAGGAATACATTGACGATGATGAGTTGTAGATAATAAGAGGAGGAGAGAGATAAAAACAAATATTGGGCGCACTGGCGCTGATTTTTGCCTATTGGGTGGGCCTTTGGTAGCCAGATAGCCAATGGCACATTGAGTTTTGCTTGTAGAGTATATGAAAAACCTACCGTTGTCCTGACTGAAGTGACATTCTATACCTATATGCCATGGCAGAAACCCGAAGTGAAACATTACGCTGATTCCCATTCCCATTTTCGATCCAAGCTCCAAGAATAGTAGAAATGGGATAACTTGACCAGAGAAACACAGCCGTCGTCATATCATTATCAAGAATCCGCACCCCATCCTCTGGCGGAGGAAAAGCTTTCAGCAACCCTCAAACCCTGTCCGATGACCCCTAATGCTGAATTCGCAAAGGCATTCCCCGTCCTTGAAATCTCAGGCGTCCTACCCATTGCCTCCCCTCTAGCATCCGCCCTCTCCGTTGCCTCTCTATACTCCTCATCCAGACACGTCCCATCCTTATTAACCATCCTCGCCAGCGCTGCTCTTCTAATCGCGCTTTCCCAGCGATGGAACCAAGCTACCTCTGACATAACCGTCGGGCATCTGGGATCTGAATCTGGAGGGTTATCCGCATATTGGAACACTCCTTTCACAACTTCGTATCTGCTGGTGAGGAAGAAAAGCACCGGCCAAGCGAAAATCCACATGAAGGTCAGGTAGAAAAACCATCTAATCCACACCGTCATGCGCCACTGATTTATCGTACCCGGACTATAGATCACTACCCTCTCATGCTGCTTCGGAAATTGCACAGTTACATGACCGCGATAATTCGTCTCCGCGATCGCAGAACGGAGCAGCTGCTCTAGTTTCTTGGTATCATGATTTATAATCTCGCGTTTGAGTATGAAGGATTTGATTTTTGCTGGATCTGCAACGTATCTCTTGCACCAAGTCGATAGATCATCTTCTCCTACTTCTTCGTCGAGGGAGATTCGTTTGATGGGGGGAAGACGAGGGACTATGGTTCCGCGGTAGCCGCGCTTATTGTCTGGCAGATATTCGATGATTCCTGAGCCTGGGGGACCAAGGAGGTAGGTGAGGTTTATGCGGATGTGGAAGTCGGTGATCTTGTCTTTTGTTTCTTTGTTTCCGTTGCGGCGCGTCTCGGTGTGGGTTCCATAGAGTTGTACGAAGTAGGAGGCGGGGTAGTGGAGCTGTTCTTTGATGAAGTTGCAGAGAGTTGAGGCATTATTCGAGTAGTTTGGGAAGCGCGTACGGTATTCGGTGTAGTTGAGGTCGTGAGAGGAGAAGGGAGGTTCGGGTGGTGGTCTGCGGGACTTGGTTAGCTGAGTGACGTGTGGGGAGGTGAGGCCAGAACATACTGGTAGAATGGGCGACCACTCAGAGGAATATGGGGAGCAATGGAGGAACTAGAATCTGCTGGAAAAGGCGTATCTGTGTATGAGGGCAGTTCTTCGTCTGGGAAAGAGTGGACATCGTCGAGGAGAACGGCTGAGGCCATTGAGGCTGTCTCGGCATGATCGGGGTGGTCTCTGTAGGGAGGAGGGCCGGCAGGCTGGGTGGCTGTCTTGCCCATTGCGAGCAATGCGTGCGTGCGACTGGCGGATCAGTCTCTGTCAGGAGTTGCTGGAAGAGTGAAGGCGTGGGCAGGAGATATATTAGAGAGAGGAGGTGTTGATGACAATGAAGTTCTTATGGGTTTTGGATCTACAATGTACCTTCGTATCATGGCGGCCGTTGTAGATGCAGCTGCCTGAAACTAGTGGCTTGATGGGCTCGGCAGACCTGGAAACCGCTTTAGCCTAAGACGCAGCTCGTGTTCAGGAGGCTAACCATCTTCAAACTTCACCTGCAAAATGGTACTTTTTCTTTCAGAAGGCACCAGCAATTAAATCTATAACATCCACATAGCGAATCAAAGAAAGCTCATTGGCCGAAAACATACCCAGAGCTTTCATCTCTTCAACCTCCAAGAAGACGATATCAGGGTTCTGCATGACGATCGTCTTCTCAAGCCCTCACTGCCACCCGCCTTCTCCTTTGACTTATCCCAAAGGACTCTCAGCTACTTCCAACATTGAACTTATCCCTCGGACCAAGGTTCTGTCCCATCTGGATGACCATACTTTCCAAGTTCTCCCATAGGCAGGACGCGTTGCACCAAGCGGTTGTATGCTGGCTTCCGAGTAGCAAAGGAATGGGTCTCTTGCTTAATGTCCAATCTCTCCAGGTCCTCCCTGACAGCTTTTAGAAGCTCACTTGGCTTCTCGTCTCCACCACCAGACTTCTTGCCTTCACGCTTAGCCTTGATGACCTCCATCTGCTTCTTCATCAACTTGACTTTCGTCTTCTGTGATTCTGTTTGTCCAAAAATTGGCGTAGCCCTGTAGTATCTGTCGAACGCAGAATCAGACTGGGTTCGCTCGATGATTGGCGTGGCTGCGTAATATTCTGCGAATGCAGCTGCGCAACTGACATGAGAGAGACTGCAATGATGGCAGGCGCCAGATCGATTCTTGTCTTCAGAAATGGTGGAGGAAGGGACGAGATCAGAGACGTTGCCGTGGACTTGGAGCTTGAGGGCGTAGGTGAGGGAATCGAAAGCGCTGTCGAAGAGAAATCGAAAGGTCAGCTATTGTACGTGATTGCTGTGGTGCAATTGAGTTAGCCGCGGAAGTGTAATATACAGAAAATGGTAGGTAGAACGTACAGTTGTGGTTGTTGGTGTTGTTGTGGAAAAGAGGAGAGGAGAGCGTTTGTGGTTAATCGAGGAGGTATTGGTAGGAGAGCGAAACTTGCAACCACTCTCCTAGACCTCAGAGATGGCAAAAGCAGCACTAATTTAACGGTTGCAAAGTCACCGCTTAAACTGGATCTTTCAAGTTACGACTCTGCGAACGTTCCATGGATTATGGCATATTTGAGCTTGTCCCTGATCGAATGCATCAACTCGAGTTGAACAATTCCCACTTCCTGACTTTCTAAAACTTTCTTTGTGATTATGGAATATTTAGGCTAGCGCTTTGTCAGATGTCCAATCCCGCCCAATTATTCCTTTCTGCAATTTCTGGATCTTCTTGGAAGTTGTGGTGTACTGCAAGCTGTCCCTGGTTATAGTACTTTCGCGTTGTAGTAAATTGACTCCCTGACCTTTCAAGGAATTAATGGCTGTCTTGGGAATCTAACCAGGCTGACTGCTTAAATTGTTTCATGCATCTTTGGGATAGTAAGAAAGCTTGCTATCTCTTAATATCCAAGGCCCTGTCAATAAACTGTGTTTATAAAGCTATAAGTATTTGCTCTAGCCACTGAATCTTTAGGCAGGCTACTATAGATATATTAGGTTTTATTGTTAATTTAGTTAACAACTCTGGAAAGGGCTGAAAAGGCTTTCAAAGCCAGTTCCAAAAAGTGAATATTTTGGCTAATATTTCGAAGCCCAGAACACTTAAGGAGATTCCAAGAACCAAGTAATATATTGCATTATGAATATAAACGAATCGTGAGGTCTAATACTTAATTTTAATTTCTATAGCAGAGAATATAAGACTATTTTGAATATACATGAATGAATTCAAGATGTTGAACATGACTATGACTGAAGCGAGGATTCTGATTTCTTTTGTTGGTACAAAGAATCTTATGGACGCGCTCAACACATATGTGCAAAATTGAACCATTTTTAACTTTTAGTAACAAAGTCTCTTTTCATTCCATATAAATCAATTCAAAGAACCAATTGGGTACGCTGTCAGTATTGTTTCCCCCGTGCAGTGAAGCGAGATCTAATATGCCATTATGTTTTCCCTCTTCAATATCCATACGAAGGGGTTCAAGAACTGAACTGCCTCAATGGTGTAAGAGTACATGACCGGGGTAGCGAGGGAGATTTTGGTGGCTCTGCTGGGGACTGGGATATACCATCAACACCGAGCCAACATCATACATACAAGCATCAGCCACTTTTGCTTTGCAGCCTCACCTTCAACCTATGTTCACTTTTACGCAACCGTGAAAGAGCAAGAAGTGTTGATTGCACCAAAATAAAATCATTAATGCTCCAGTTGGAGAAATTGCGCCCTCACAACTGTTTCGGGAGTCTTTGCAAGTCTCTCTTTACAGCCAGAGCAGCGCGTGTGCCCTCCTCAATTGCTCCATCAATAAAACTTCTCCATCCTACTGCCCAGTCGGAACTAGCAAAGAAGATATTCCCTTCCCTGAGCCTTAGATTATCAAGATATTTGGTGAGAAATTCAGGGCCTGGGAAGAACCTAGGCACTGTTAGCATGAGAATCCAGTTTGCCTGAACTTTGGCACCATACCATGCCCCTTTCGCGAACTCATCTTTTGACCAATTGTGAAATACCTGAACCCATTAGTTACGGTGTATCAATTAAGCACACGACAATTTCACGTGGTCTCACTTACGATTCTCTCAATATGCATCTCTACAAAACCATTGAGTGCCTTGATTGTTTCCTGAATATCATCCTCTGGCTCAAAGTGATTATGTTGCGCACCAAAGCATACAACATGTGTATTCCCTGCTGGAGTCGTTCCATCACCAAAGCCGTAGATGAGCTTGTTATGTGGATAACTAATTCCCGTCCAGGAGCGCAAATGCTGATCTTTAATTTCAGCATGCACTTTGATGCATTGGTTGATGTGGCCGATTTCAGCAGCTTCTTTTCGCCCTTGTGAGAGAGGAGGGTCAAATTGCACAGCGTTGAGCACATTCAGTGGCATCGCACTGATCATTCTCCTTGCCTCGAAAGTTTGACCGTCTCTTGCCGTGACTTGCACCATATTTTCCTCGTTCCTCACAGAGACGATAGGGCAGTTGAAAACATAACTGAGATTTCCTGTCTCTTGAGCTTCACGGAAGAATCGAATGGAGAAGCTCGACTGTCCGAACCGAAATTTGTATTTCACGAGGTACTCAATACACCCCTGGTACGAGTACTCGCTCAACGCCCACCAGTGTAGCAACTCGAAAAAACTTGTGGTTTCAAGAGTTCCACCACTGCAAAGCAGAACGAATGCCTCGATAGCGACTCGCTCATTTGGCGTCAAAAAGTTTCGGATTTCGAAAAGGCGGTCAGCCACGGTCAGCTTGTCGTACTTGAGAACCTCTGAGATGAACAATGCGTTGTGAGGGAAGGGCATAATATCCCTGCCCGATTTTCCATCTACATTGAACAATTTTTGAAGACCAGACTCCATGAGGGCATCCTAAAGCATGCATCAGGACCCACAACCTAATTGGCAGCAGCACTTGGGAACCTAAACATACCTCTTCGTCATGTGTCATACTTTGTGTACCCTCGGCATTTACCATCAAATATTGATTTATTCCACTCGAGAAGTCATAGGAGATCTCAATCTGGTCTCTCATCTCGTATCGTGAAATCTCACGCCAGACATGCGGCTGGCCCCAATGAACCCATGTTCCTCCCATTTCGAATGGGTACCCACCAATGTCTGTTGACCAGGAACGACCTCCAATTCTATCGCGGCCTTCAAGGAGCAGAACTTTTAACCCTTTGCTCCACATCAGCTTCTGTAGCTCCTTCGATCTGCTCGAAAGGATTATTCACCAGAAAGTGTAGCATCTCGGGCGGCTGTGAGGCCACAATATCCCGCACCCACAATGATAACGTCGAAAATGACTGTATTTTCTGTCAAGTTTGAGGGGGGCTCAATCACTCCGATGCTTGGGACACCTGCTCTGAGACCTTCTGCCTCCGTCCAAACATAGCCGTCGCGTGAAGTCATGGTTTATAGTAGCCGTGAACTTGCTATAAAAAGTGATTTGACGGACTGTGAGTGCGGCTTCTTGAAAGCAGTGCGATGGCGTAGTGATTGTCTTGAGTATGGTCTGACAAGCCATTATGTAATATCAAAAGTGGCATGTTGCATCCTCTGCGCCCATTTCCACGTGATGTGGGACGCGTTTTTACTTGAATTTTATTCTTCTGTTCCTCAATCGAGTTGGAAAGAACTGACTGAATTCACCGGAGGATCTATCAAAATCTTGAACCTTATGTCAAGGACATGTTCATTCCTGGTATTGTCAATCTTGACCGGGCCACCAGCCTAGAGAGGTCACCATCCTCGACCGATTAGAATGCAAAGCAGAGACCATCTTAGAGCATTTTCTTCCCCGCTCCACCTGTGATATCTGTGATGCCACTTCCTCGCGGACTCATTTGATGAGTATGATGAATGGGTGGATGCCTACTAAGTGTTTCACCAAGGCGTTAAGTTCCTCCAGCGTCAAATTGCCTGTTGCCTCGGACTATGCGACCCCCATGAGCTTGCTATGACTCCCCTCCGCTATCAGATCCTCCGTCCTCTCGGGAATCGCAATCAATTCTTCCTGGCTCTCATCATAGCTGTATCCAGCATCAGAGCTCTCACTAGGCTCATAACCTGGTAGCCGAAAAGAGAATCTCCTCAAAGTATGCATTGCGCTTCTTAATCTCGGGTTGTCCTTTTCCTTTTCCTGCAATAGCTCCGCCTCGCCATCAAACCAACCAGATAGCTCGGCGACATCAGAGAACTTCACTTGATTAACGAGGAGCAAGACCAAGTTTGCGAGGGAGAGCACAGTCTCCACATGTGTTTTCCCGTAGAGTTTGCTCTTCAGGACCAAGGTCCTTCGGTATACTTCCTCTGACTCTTCGTATTTACCCTGATGTTCGAGATTAAATGCAAGGTTATGCATTTCTGAAAATATGGACGAGTTTTCTTCGCCAAGCACTCGAGTCTTAGTCAGTATCACTTTCCGCATAGTTCCTTCCGCCTCCTCGTATCTCCCCATGTCGTCCAATACAGATGCTAGATGACTTAAGCAGTTCAAAGTATCGAGGTGTTCAGGTCCTAGGACACGTTTGCTAGCCTCGTAGGCTTTTCGCTGCATTGATTCAGCCAGTTCCAATTTTTCTTGCATCTGGTAAGCCATTGCAAGGTCACTCAGGCAATCGATAGTCTCGGGATCATCTTCCCCAAGCACTTCCCGTCGTAGTTTGAGGCACCGCTCCCCCAACTGCACGCTTTCCTCTTCCAAGCTAATCCATGGGTACATCCAAGCAAGCTGACCCATGCTTCGCAATGTATCTGGATGTTTCTCCCCGAGAATCCTCTCACGAATCTCTAACGACTCCTCGTTCTTGGTTTTGGCCTCCATAACTGCGCCCCGCCAATGCAGGTAACGGGCCATCGAATAAAGTAAAGTCGCTCGTGCGAGAGAAACATCGTCTTGTTGACCCTTGAAAGGATGAGCCAGGATGAGTTGTGCGTGCGGTAGGAAATCGCTACCCCGCTGCCAATATTCTGGAGTGGTGTGGTGAAGCGGAGCGGGGAAGTTGCGAGCAAGTGATTTCAGAGCTTCAGAGGCCCATTTATATTCCTCTCCTTTTTTCTCGTCAATCAGCCACAGTTTTGTAGCCAATTGTACGAGATTGTGCATATCAAAGCTGGCTCCTGCTTCGTCTGATTCAATCAAAGAAAAAGCACATAGAACGGCTACAGCGTCGTCGAAGTCCAACTCGTCTTCATCCTCCCTATATAATAAGCCAGCGGGAATCGCGTGTCGGTCAAAATAGCACATCAAAGACAACAAGTCGGCTGATCTTGGATTTCCCCTCCGAATAGATTCAAAGGAAATGGTCCATGTTTTCGCAACAGATTCCATGGAATTATATTGTCGTCCATGGTCTGAGAACTCGTAGGATAACATGCGGACCCGTGCTGAATCGCTTTTTCGATACAGTTCGAGATATTGTGGAATTGATTTGCGGCGCTTTGACATAAATGCGGCGGCTTGTGTGATTGCCAATGGTATACACTCCAACTCTTCGAGCAGCTCAACAATTTGCTCCTTTGAATGATCGCCTGGCAGCCTGCTGCGTAGCAACTCTGCTCCCTCAGACTTCGTTAACACCGGAACAGGAATCGGCTGCACCGGAAGAATTAAATCTACGGCAATATCTCGGCTCCGTGTTGTAAATAATATCGCCCCCTTCCCAGTGCGTGGGATGCACTGTGACAAAGTCCTTTTGTTCCTCATCGGCTCCTTGAAAAAGACTTCGGCGTCGTCGATATTGTCAACGACCATTAGCCAACGGCCGTCATGTCGACTTTCTAACCAGTTTTGTACCAGCGTAACGGCATCAACTTGGGATTCTTCTTCTTGAACTATGATCCCGCACTCAATTCCAATTCGTTTGTATGTTTCTTCAAAACGAGCGAGAGTTGCGGCGTGTACCCAAAATACTGAGCATTCTGGGTCCTTTTCTTTTCGCCTAAAACAGTACTCAAGCGCAATCTGAGATTTACTAATATGAAAGTTGGCATTGTTATGAACTGAATGACGAGGGAACGCACCCAATTCCACCTAGGCCGAACAAGGCTGCTTTAGGTTGGCTCCCCTTCTTGACCTTGAAACTTTGCTCAATGTGTATAAACACATCTTCTCTGTCGACAAAATGGGGATTCCGATCAAATGGAATGAGAGTTAAGTTCGCCGGCTCGTATTTTGGCGGAGGGTCCGAGAAAGACTTCGAGCTCTCACCTGTTCGGACGGTTTGGTGCAGGGTAAGAACTTGAACGTATCTGGAGAGCGAATCCGCAATTTCTTCCACCTCTTTATCCTTCCCCAGACTCAGGAAAGCTTTCTTCCGCCGTCCCCAGGATGAATCATCAACCGAAGGAATCGTTTTATCGAGAATGTTTTGGAGGCGCGCGATCTCTCTTTGACAATCTTTGAGCACCGGCCACACTGCGTCAGTGGTCGTTGCTTCTACGGCACCAGATTCTGCTTGCTTCTGTATCCGTCTCAAGCTATCGATAATCAGAGGTAACTCCGTCTGGATATGTCGAAATGCCCTAGGAACTTCTGAGACGGACGAGGCGAAGTCATTGAGCCGTTCCGCTACTTTGGCAGAAAATTCCACGACCTGAATGATCGAGGAGACTATGCCCACAACGGCGAGTGCTTCTGCCATTATAGTCTCGCTACAGTAGTTTTGAAATGGTGGAGAGCGGGAGTCACATAGTGGGGTGATATGCAGCGATTTTGAGAAGTCTGAGATGCGCAAGCCTGTCAGCTGCAGCGCTAATTATAGCCACTAGTCCCAATTTAGCCGTATAAACCTGGAGTGACATCCGCCGTTCAATAATGATTTAATGTCATCTAAAGGTTCCCTATGACACTTATATCGAGGTTGAATCACACTCTGTAGAAAGGTTATGTATCAGAATAATGAATTTTATCTAAAAAGAATGAAATATCACGTGATATTGTTCCCTACCTGAGGAAACTGCAAGACATTGAGCTGAGTCCAGCTAACCTTTTTAGATAATACACAAGTTGCTAATCTTCTTCCAAACTTTCCGAAAGACCTTGTAGCTGCTTCTACAGAAACTTATGCAGTCCGCACAGCATTCTCCTACATCGGCCTAGCCCAGTGCTGAAGTGCTGAGACATCACCGATTCCCACTTCCATTTTTGCTCCTTCCATTTTCCCACCTCATCCACCATGCAAGTCTCGCAGATCAAATCTGGACCGGTATATTTCATGCATTTTGATTCCCATATAGCTTGTATCGTAAGCCAACCTCCTCCCTTATCACTCATGGAAGTGAACTCACAATATCCCTTGGGTGCGGTCTCGGAATTGGGTTGGTGCCGGAACTAAAGTCCGTTCTTGGAGCCTCAGATCCATAGTTGCTCAGTCTCTGTATCAAAGACATGTTTGTGATCTTTATGGAGTCAAAGAAATCAAGGGACGGATAATTTCTCCTCTGAACTCCTGGATGTGTGATGGAAAGAGCAGCAGCGTACAGCAACAGACGAGAGAAAAGAGAGACTTCTTGTACTGAGGTATTTATCCAGCAACATCAGTGGCGTGTTCCTCAAGGAAACCCATACCCAGTAGGAGATTCCTCTTCCTGCTTCGGGATTCTTTCCGTATATTGGCTGTCTTCCTTGCCATACAATATGTATTACGCACGTCACCATATCGCTTCAAGGATGCTTTAAATGGATCTCTTGCAGTGATTTTTCCTTGCGTTGTTATGCTCTACCAATTAGCCCAAGCTGATCGCTTGCCAAATCTTTTGACAGTCACATGACTGAAAATTCATGCGAGCAGCCGCTCCAGATATGTGTGAGCGGACTGCATGCAGAGCTGTATTGGACAATAAGATGCACTGACACATCACCAAGGGCTTGACGCCCGACCGGTGAGTGAAGTGGGGAATCATTCCTTCTCTCGACGTGGAATCATAACACTGGCCCTCCTGTCCTTCGGCAAAAGCACCAATCCAGCCTATCGCAGGATGTTTCCTCAGTCCCAACTGCACGCTGTCGCTTTCAATCACATTTTTGCTTATTCGTCATGGCACTAGTGTAAGAGTCACCTGTAGTAACCCTCTGCCTTTGCCTCTTGGAATTCGTTAACTATGATTCGTCATGTGACTTGCCCCCCCTTTTTAATTTGTGGGACTGCGGAGATCACAAACGTTAACCATGGTTCAAATACCAAGAAACTAATTATATCAGATCTACTCGATAACATTCGTTCGTGTCAAAAGATTATAGCTAGGAGAAAGTCTAATTGTAAGGGAAAACGAACGACAAGTCTTACCCGTCGAAATTTAATTTGAGGGCAATGCGTTCCATCAAAAGAAATTAATAACTTGCAAGATATTCCCAATTTCTACAAGTACTAAGAAAAGACAGTACTATTGACAGTTCCAACTGAAGACGCATCATATGCTCGACTAATCACAGAGACAGTTCGTGACGAACCCCATTCAAGTTATCTACAATCTCGCTCCCTTCGCCATTCTTACTTCTGTCTCATACTCCGCCCCCGCATTCTCTTTCAAAATTTTCCTCAAGATCTTTCCACTCGCAGTCTTCGGAATCTGCTCTATCAACCTGATTCCTCCCCTCAAACGTTTATGGTTCGCTACCCGGCTACTAAACCACTGCTGCAGTTCCTCAGTATTGATGGGATTATATCTATCTTCCGATACCACATATGCTCGCGGAACCTCTGTTGCCATCTCTTTGTTGTACACACCCACCACAGCGCAGTCCATCACGCCGGGGAAGTCATGCAGGTAGCCTTCGAGCTCAGCGGGCGGCACCTGAAAACCCTTGTACTTTATCAACTCTTTCACACGATCCGTGATGAAAAGATTTCCGCGCTCATTGATAAGTCCCACATCTCCCGTACGGAACCAACCATCAGCAGAAAGACAGTCGTCCGTAGCATCGGGGTTCCCATGGTACCCACTGAACACATTCGGCCCTTTGACGTGCAATTCTCCAACTTCTCCTTTTCCAAGCACGCGAGGAGCATCAATTGACACGTCGCTAAGAGAGCTATTGAACGGCTCGCAAATCTTGACTTCGAGGTTTGGGAGGAGCGCACCAACACTGCCAAGATCAACGTCCCAAGCATCCCAGGAGCCTTGATATAGACAGGGACTGGTCTCGGAGAGGCCGTAGCCCTACTTTATACGAACTCCGACACGCTTATATACTTGCTCAATAAGCTCGCGAGTTAGAGGTGCGGCGCCAGATTGTGTCATGCGCAGGCTTGAGAGGTCGTAGGAAGTGACGGAGGGGTGTTTTGCTAGGTGCAGGACAATGGGAGGTACGATGTACGAGTAAGTGATTTTGTGTTTCTGTACCAAGTGGCACCATGTCTCGACTGCGAACTGGGACAGCACAACAGTAGTAACACCTGAGTAAACGGAGCTGTGAACGAGAACTGTTAGACCGTAGATGTGGAAAAATGGCAGACAGGCGAGGACTTTATCGCCACCTGTCCCCGGTTCTGGCAGAGGAATGCCGTCAGAAGTTCGGCTGCCGTCCCAGGTGAGATTGTAATTTTCGGCAGCTTGCAGTTGGAGGATATTTGAGGTGATGTTATAATGAGAGAGCTTAAGGCCCTTTGGCTTGCCAGTCGTACCAGACGAATAGACCAGAAACGCAGCGTCATTCTTGGGATCAATTTTACGCGCTGCAAACCGTGCGGTATTGGCAAGGATGCGGATGTTTGTCCAGTGCTTGAAGCGGCCAGTCGGGTCCCTCCTGTTCCCCAGGATAATGATATGGTCTTCTGGAATACCAACGGCTCTGCATGCCTTCCTGACAGCCTGGATATTGGAGTAGTGGATGACGATGGCTTTTGCTCCGCTGTTACGGAGCTGGTGGGAAAGCTCCGTGAATGTGTAGCCTGGATTTGTAGTTGAAACTGTTGCGCCCGCCCAAAGAGCACCAAATATTATTGGTGGCATATCTATGTCACTGGCTGATGAGATGGCCAGAACATCGCCCTTTTGCCAATCGTATTGAGACCTTAATCCTTTCCCAAAGACTTCCGCCATCTGCCGCAATTCCCCAAAGGTGTATGTCTTATTGGCTGGCCCATCGCGAAATATTGCTAGATGTTTTAAAGGTTAGTATCAAATCGACAAAGAAGTCATAGGGAAGAGAAGCTTACGATGCTCGTCTGGAAACTTCTTATCCTTCCGCTTGAACAGGAAAGTGTAGATGTCAACGCTCGGAAGGTTCAGCTCTGGATAACGACTTTTGATAACCATTGTAGCTTCTACGCCGAAGGGCGATCTGCAACCGTGCGAACTCGAATCTCGTCGCTTTGGATTGATTTGTGCGTGAAGATGCGAAATTGCTTTTGCAGAGACTTATGGGAACAACTGAAACATAATCTGCACCATATACCCTCCCTCCGGGGAGAAGAAACACTCCGACAACTTCGCAAGTTCTTCTTAATGCCGCATATTGGCTCAAAGTTTGATAGAGCCACCTTGGCGTGCGAAACCAATAGTAGGCAAGTTTAAAGGATTTATATTTTCGGCTATATGGTCCTCCCGGCTAAGGCCACTCGGACCAGGAGGCCGGGTATTACGTGAGATGCCGGTCGCCGGCCCTTATCCAATTAGAACTTCCTTTATGGCAAACCAGCACTCGAAAATACTAGGCTTTTGTGCTGAGAAACTTGGTTCTTGCATTTTATTGGGCTTCTAAAAGTACAGGTATTCATTTTACCAGCTCAGAAAACTCCAGGAAATGTTCCATTGTCGGACCCTATCACATAGGGATTCAAGTCATAACAAACTGCCAAAATGAATCATCAAAAACGCATATCCAGCCATTTTGAGCCCAGTATCCTACATCGCCATGAACGAAGAGTCTCCTGGGGCCACAGGCAGGAAATTTGACAACAGAAAAAAGTCATTCGCCATTGAACCTATCTGATATGTCGGTGAACCAAAATCGGTCGAGTGCAAGATGTCATCTTCAGGCATCATGCTTGGCATGTAGTTAAGGGAGGCCGGCACCGATACTGAGCCCTGAGCCAAGCTGGTTTGTGGCAATCCCGTCCATTGCGCCTGAATCGCAGTTTCCGGTGCGGGATTGCTGCTGGAGAGTAAAAAATCGAATATCCTCATCACCCAGTTCGCTAGATCCCATCTCTCTCGTGCTTCACTAATTACCATCTGGCAGTTGTCGAGCGCCGAGCGCGACAGGCGAGCGAGCGAATCTTGCGGTTGCTTCATACCACGATAGAAGACGATTCCTGCGATAAAAAAGCCGGAGAAGACCTCGTGCGGCATCATGCCTAACATAGAGTTGGCCATGATAGTAAACGCTGTGGAGGAAATCATTTGTGCCGCCGACTCAGTGATCTGTGTAGACGAAGGGGAGACACTGGGGAGCAGTGATCCAGCTTGAAAGGCTGCACTTTCTGCATCGTCTCTTTTCTTGAGGTGGATGAGAATCAGTTGTTGGTGAAAAATGATTTTCAAGCTCATTGCGAAGATGTCAGTTGTTGGAGCTTGCTGCTCCCACCAATTCACAGGACGAGGCAGTTCAGACTGCCAAGTGTCCATTAAACTGTGTAGATGGAGTGCCTGAGTGGTATTCTTGCTCGGTCCAAATTGCGCTTCGACGATCTTCCGCAGGATGAGGGATAACTTGGAGACTTGAATCTGATAATGGCCGTGTGACAGGCACTTTCCATGATCTTGGTTAGGGCAATTTTCTTCATGGTCGAAATCTTCCAGGGTGAGTGGTTCCGTATCGCACTGGGTTATATTGAGTCGAAAAGGCCGACCCAATAATGCCGAACAGTAGGCATCCCGCACGGCAAGGGCCCAGAATAATCGTTTTAGAAGACTCCGCCGCTTGGCATCCATGTAGGTAGACTTGTTGATGCGGTAGATTCCCAAAGACTCTGCGATGGTGACACCAAAGCCTACCCAGGAACACGGATTCCAGTAACTCTTCATCTGTGGGCCCCAAAATGAGAGCATAAGAACTGACTGAAGTAGCACAACCTTATTAGTCTCATAGCCAACGTCGAATAGTAGCTTTGCTTTGTCATAGAAATGGCGTCGCGCATGCCATCGCCCTTTAAAGCCACCTCGATGGATAACACTCAAATCACAGAAGGTTACTCCAATGAAGCAGACAGAGTGGAACAAAATCCAGGACAGACTTCCAGCTTTGAAAGACTCTTCAAAGCCATTCAGATCAACAATAGAGTACAAGGGATAAAACCTCTCAGCAAAAGCTCCGAAAAGCGCATCCGAGAGCTCGGTCTTGGGTCGATCAAATGCGCCTTTTCCCTTGAAATAGCTGATGTCCTCGGATGATAAATGCGACGGATGGACATCAACTTCAATAATTTTCGCACCATTGCCGTTTGGGAAATGTGATCCAGCGCTATGCAAAGCCGCATTGATGGTATTATTGCCGCCTTGAGCTTCCTCGAGAGCAAAGGTCAAAGGGGATGCCCCGCTCATAAATATGACCCCAGTGGTAGTGGCGTCTTCAGGATTCTGGCTCCGCTGTTCTAGAAACCTCTCGAACATTGATGTGAGCGAGTCTCGATGCTGGCGCAGTACCGCCAATGTGCCTCCAAGGCTCTGTGTCTCGTACACCTTCTCTGTATCGTCCACTATGGTAGACTTCATCGCTTGCATGTTCATCGGCGGTGCCATTTCTTGCTGTTGTGATGATTCGAGGGGCATTTCGTTCTGATATGCTGTCTCGACGCTTTGCTGGCTCAGCACCGAAACTGAAGTTGATGGCTCGGAAGATGGTAAACACTCGTCAAACGATGCTGAAGCACTTGATGGCGGAGAGTTGGAGCAGCGTGTGTTATTTGACACTGCATTGCCATTTGCATTGGACGGAACTCTTTCGTACGGGCTCTGGAGACGAGATTGCCTTGCATATGTGCCTCGTTTCGAAGGAAGCAGAACACAGTTGGGAGACTGGTCAACGCGACAACGGCTGCATGGAGTCCCAACCTCTGTTGCATCACACCGCACCTTTCGCAAACTACATGTTTGACAAGCTCGAGATGCGCGCAGGCGGACAGTGCCTTGTTCGCCTTGTTCAGTCATCCTGTTACTGCTCAATTTTTTTTAATGGCCGTGATAGTGGTATGTAAAGCTGGCAAGACAAATGCTTTGTCACGATGAGGGGTTGGGCGATATGTAGAGAAGGTGGAAGAGATGGAAAAGATATCAACTGCATATAGCATAAGAGTAAACGGCTGATTTTCGGAGGTGAAATTAAAGCTGCATATTCGGAGTCTAGGCAAGATATTGTCCTTTAGATGAAAACATGGAGGGGAGAAGCGGGGAGGTTTGTGGCTGGGGTAATCGCGGATGGGGGGGTGGGAAAGGGGGGGGCACAGCCGCACAGGCCCACGGGTGGGATCCTTAGGTGCATTATCCGATGAGATAAACCATTTTAGCGAGACTTGTCAGCCATCGAATCTTGGAACCACGGAAGTGATCCTTTCGATTTGCGGGCATGATTGCGGCATTTGGTATACTTGATTCAATTAATTGAGGTCGACGCTAAGCAGGTAGTAAGTAGGAATTCAAGCAGTTAGCGGATCGGAACGAACAAAGTAGCACAGTCCAGTCCAGAATACAACCTTCACAAATCCGACTCAAGATAGCATCCTTCTCATCAAAAGGATCTACCATTAGCTTCGCCAGCAGGCAGTCACGAGGCTCAGGTATTCCAAAAGACCTAAGGAAGATGGCAGGCTAAAAGTATATGAGAAGTTTTGATTGTCTACTCGTACTCTTTGCTATATTAAACCATGTCTATCCTCATTCCATGAATGATCATTGACTTATCTTCCGTGCTCCTCTCCCCCAAACAAACCATGCATCTTTTTTAAGTTGCTCAAGTGTGAAGGCTGGAATTTGAATTTCATGCAGTTCATCGCACTTTATATACTCGCCCTCTTCCTTTAGTACATTGGTTTGCGCCGTTGGGAAGAAACCCGTCGGCTTTTCATACTCGAACACCGCGATAAATTTCCCCTCTGACACAATTTTCTCATCCCCAGAGATTCCCAGATCCTGCAAATCCAGCCCTGGAGGGCATGCCGTCCATGTATGCGGTACACCAGGGCCAATGAGGACCATGGTGTTTGGTGGAACAACATATATCTCCCCGCAGAGCTCTGCGAGGGCAACACCATTCATCACCAGAATTTTCTCCACAATGTATCGATTGCCACCTCCCGATGCTTTGGGAGACATGTGCACATGACGTGGCATCCTGAGGTTGTCGTCAAAGAGAAAGACGCCGTGCGGACCGCAGAAGCATGGTGTTTGGGAATCAACCTCCCCTCCCGGACTGAAAAACTGGAGTTGACCTGGGATGTTCAGCTCTGGAGGATAGGCATCCTTAACCATTACACCTTCACCATGGATAAATTTTGTTCCATTGGAAAGTGTGAAACCATAGTTGAATGCTGCTGCTGACATGATCTTACAAGACGAAGCAAGGACCAGCCTGATTGTTGGGTTTTGTGGCGGGATGCAGCTTAGTAGTGTGACTTTGAGTGAACTTTGATGTCTTGGTTATAGATTGTGTTTTCGTATATATTTCGTTCGCGTTTCTCGCCCTTTTATGAATATAACCATCTTTCGTCCACTTTTGCGTTTGATTTTGATCCATGGATGAATTTGGAGACGTGTCGGGGCCGTCAATTACCGCAGTTCACGGCAGCACTCTCGGCTATATGCCGTCGGGTAAGGGGTATGAGTAACTAAGCAAGATCACAATGAAACTAGAAATGGTCGAGTCGGATAGTAATTCTTCCCCGGATCACATTCCCCCAGATTATGTTTCCCCAGATAATTGTCCTCCATGTTCAAGACATGTAAGCTAATGCTCCATTGCATTGGATGGCTAGTGCTGTATGGTCCAGGTAAGACAGCGTAATTTGCTTTTGCTTGCGAATCGTTGCTCGAGAACGGGACATAAAGGCGAAGGAATAGGGTCGAGACGTCCATAGCTGAAGTGCTGAAAGACCATATTTTTTGATTTAAGATCCTCACTCTTCCCCAAAAATTTATCTTCATTTGAGATTATCACCCAATTGACACTATCATACGTTGAAATCTCAGTCCTCTCAACTTCTCTTGAGTCTTAATTTTGCAACTTCCACGCAGCATGTCTGATAAATCCAACGAAGCCTCCGTTCAGCATATGGAGTCGTCTGAGTTGAACCAAATTCCTGAACCCAAGGCAGATGTGTTCGAGTATGACGCTGCTTACAAGAAACGTCTCACTCTGAAAATAGATCTGCACCTAATGCCACTGTGTGCCTTCATCTATCTACTCAATTATCTAGATAGGTCCAACATTGGCAATGGCAAAATTCTCAACAAGGAGACGGGCGATTCCTTCCTTCAAAAGACGCATATGACTACCGCAGATTACTCACTGGTCCTCACCATTTTTGGTATCGCCTACTCTGTCTTCGATATTCCGTCTAACTTCATCATGAAGCGATATGTCAAGCCTTCATATTGGCTTGGGCTCCTGATGTTCTGCTGGGGAGTTTTCACTCTAGCCTTTGCCTTTGTCAAGGATTTGAAAACTGTCATTTGGTTGCGCTTTCTTATTGGGGTCGTTGAGGCAGGATTTTTCCCTGGTAAGTAATATGAAATCTCTTCCTCTCCTTATGGATGCTTGCTTACCAGTCTGCCTTTCTAGGTATTGTATATCTTATCACTTTTTGGTACACGCAAGAACAGAGATCACTTCGAATTGCTTTCGTTCTTGCCTCCGCATCGCTTGCAGGGGCTTTTGGAGGATGTATTGGGTACGGTGTCGGCTTCATGAATCGTAT
>Ga0302325_10010488_pt1 | contig 20077 bp, 24 predicted proteins | sample Palsa_T0_2_FD_201948 | JGI IMG/M metagenome (GOLD analysis project Ga0302325, IMG submission 201948) | Peat permafrost microbial communities from Stordalen Mire near Abisko, Sweden - Palsa_T0_2 | ecosystem: Environmental > Terrestrial > Soil > Palsa > Peat permafrost | place: Sweden: Abisko...
GGCTCACGGGTTCTTGCATATTCAGATTTCTTCCCTTCAAATGTCTCGTGACCTATGGTACATTTTAAGTCCCTTTCCATTAATAACCCAGGATATATATACTTTCAGGCCTCTTCCCCTCCAAATGCCCCGCGAGTTCTGGCAGATTCAAAAATTCCAATTCAAGTACTACAGTAGGCTGGCTCCGGATTGTTTTGGGCGTTAAGACGATAATGATGAGCAGGAGCTCAGGCGCGCGCCACGGTTCGAATAGCTTGTGTAATATAAGGACTCGGACCAAGTATCATTTCACGGCATTGAAAATAGCCAGATGAAGTTTCGTGCATTGGGAGGTTCTTGGTTGCCCGTCCGTTGAGGCGTTGCGAGAAAGCTCAACGCATCTCACTTGCTCGGCAAACTCCATCCATTGGTCATGCACGCTGCTCCTCAATCGTCGATGGGTCTACGGTAAAATGATCCGCAAGCGAATAGGAATGCTGAATAGCAGAACACCCTCAGGCCTACTGCTGCAGGAGCCAAGGGGCTCGCATGCTGTAGGATGATCTGTGCCAGAATCCTTGAAAATGCGCAATATGAAAATCAAACAATCTGGAAATGAACGGCAAGGATTTCTTGGGGAGAGGTGGCCTTGTGTGCCCGTTGTACGGATGGTGATCGCAGATGCGCCGTCTGGACGGTTGCCTGCCTGCTTGGCTGTGGATGGTTTGACACCGTGTCTGGGCCAGCTTCCCCGCAAATTCAGATATCTGGCCGGGTTTGGCATATTGGGTTTTCACCAAGGAATGAAGCGCAAGTGCTACAAGATGCTCCACTGCAGCTTGACCATCGGCGCCGAAAGCTTGCTGCTTCCAGTTGGCCACTTAGACGAGAATCTGGGGAAGCAGACAGCGCCGTTGCAATCGCATCGGCCATTGCTTTGACACATGCGATAATGGCGTGTGCCATAACTCCAAGAATCGGGATCGTCGAACAACGGACGTGGGACCGAAGATGGATGTAGAGCGAAGCAGAAAGCGGGTACCGCTAAACATCCAGGCGAGGTAGGACATCGAGACGGTCTTCAGGAATGGAATAGGGCCCGCAACATGTTTCCCCCAGCGACCTTCCGTCTAGGGTTTCATTACGGGTGGGAATTGATTTGAGAGCGCTGTTGAGGAGGTTAGCGCGGTGTTCAAGAGACTGTTCCAGCAGAGCATCTAGAATTGACAACGCTGCTCTTGTAGCACTGTAAAGCTTTCTCGCCTCTCTCGCCTCCATCACCTCTTCTGCTCGATGCTCACCCAATTCAAGGAGGGCGTGTGACCCACGGCCTGATTGGAGATGTTGTATACGGTATAATTTGCCAGCAAAAGCTACCGCTCTCCGCGGGGGGTGTCCCAAAGGGAATTGGGACATCGAGAAGAGAGAGAGAGAGAGAGAGAGAGAGCGCGCGGGCGCGCCATTGACCAGTATATCGACACCTGCTGTTTCTCTCCGTATCTATTTCGAGATAGAGTTGTCCCTAGCCGTTGTTGACACTCGTCTGCTCCGCGGCATCCTGAGACCCTTTCCCTTTCCCTTTCTCTTTCATGCACAGAATCTTGCCCAGGCCAGGCTTGGATGGTCCACCCCTCAGTTCTTAGCCCCTGTAGTTTTTCCCGGGTACCCTTGTAGCGCAGGCGAGAGAGGCACTGAAAGTTCTCGAGGCGTTTTTAGCGGTTCACTCCACAGGCGATCCCATCGCACCTCCTCTTCCCCAACTCCACACCACTGCCTTCCACGAGCGAAGCCTCAAGAGAAATCCGTCGAAAACAATCCTCAGACCCAAATCCCCCATCTCCCCCTCCGAGCGACACAGCGAGCGTCTCTGCTGCTCCAGCGCTGATTTCCCAGATCCGAAAACTCTCGAGTCGCACCTGTTTTCTTCCCCGCATGCGCCTCACTTGGACCACCTCGAGTCCTTCGAATCTGAATCTCACCACCACGCCGCCTCGAACAACCTTCCTGCGAACCCGGCGGCAGCTCTCGAGAGTGAGGCCATCGCCTTTCCTGCCCGTTTCGACAATGGGCCACGCGTAGTCTGGGCGACCCAAGCCTCCATTCAACACCGTCCCGCATGGGCAGAAGGCTGTACGATTCTCCTTTCTTTCCCACACTCTGGTAAATCTCTCGGCGAACACTTAGATGGTTATTCGGATCGGCACAACATAAATTGAAAAAGAGCGACTACGGCAGACAAATTAGAACACTTTTACGATTTCATACGGCTACTGCGGTTATTCTGAGGTGGGTGCTTTGAAACCTTTTCTGAGCCCGGCCAGCTGGCTGGGAAGTATACATGTATCTTTTGGACTTGAGGCTTACTTTTGAATTAGATACCACGTCTAATTCCTTTCGAGATTCTTCTTTTCCGGATATAGTAATTGCACGGTGGTGAGTCTTGTCCAGTATTTACGTGTTTTTCTTGGGCCCCCGGCCCCTCAATGTCTGGCCAAGTGGGATATTCACAACGTGATCAAGCATCTTCTCTCGCAACTGGGCGCTGCCTTATTGAATTCTCGAGGCGTCTTTCTAAAACTGGACTGGGGGATAAACTCCTTGGTTATGCTTCAAGGTTTTAGAAGGCGGTCGTATACCATCCCCAGGTCACCACTCACCTTCTAACGACTCGAACTTTGTCCACCCACTCCACAAATGCTGCTCCCTCTGTCATATTGAGCGTAAGAAGGTGGTCAAAAGAGCAGTTTACACCTTCTGGACCGGCTCCTACCCTCGGTCGACACTCAAAGTGCCATTAGCCCACTCCTCCAGAGACCTTGGGCCGCAACACTTCAAGATCTTGACAGCCAGAGGCCCAAACAATGTACTAACTTTTTCCCGCCATTAGACGATCAACGTACACATACGCATAATCAAAACTCCCCACGACATTGAATTTATCGTCGCACCTCCTACCTCTACCTTCCACCTCTCATCTCAACCATTCACTTCACTTCTCCACAATCGCAACCAGTCTCAACCCTGCTCACACTCAACCTCTACCATCATCTCGTATCATCGAAGTCTCATCTCCTCTCCTCTCCATCAACACACCTCTTCCATCTTCCACTGATCCCTCACAAGTTGCGCCACACTCCCATCACAGTCAACATCAAATCTCCCTGTAGCCTTCACTTCCTACCCTCTTATCAAACGGAGGCTAGAAGTGACAGGTCTACATCAATATCTTGAAACTTTGCTACTTTCCCGGAGCTTTCTCGGCTTTGAGCGTCGTCAGGCGTTAATTTCACCTTCAGGTACGTTTGTTTGGTCACCCCTTTCATTAACAACACTCCCTGTCCATTTTCCTTCTTGTGACGATTGCCACTACATTCACACCGCACATCAAATCTATTCTCGGTAACGATCATCACTCCTTCACAACGCACTTCCTACATGTCAAGTTACCTTCCCTCCACTGTTCACCTCATCTGTTTAGGAGGCATTTGTGGAACCTGGACATTTGTCAAGCTTTCAGAGCAATCTCCTCCCTCACCTTCACATTCTACTCAAAGGGTTGAGGTCTTTGACAGCATCCTTTCAGGTCATTGCACCTCACCTCCATCATTTCCAAAGGGCTTGGTCAGTCGTTGGCGAGCACAATCTAGCAAACCACATGAGAAGCTCATTTACGAGATTTCTGGCACCCAAATAACCTTTTTTCACTACCCTAATAGCACTACCACCTCTTGTTATAGATCCAATTATCAGATACTTCTAGTGTTGTCAATCATACAATACTCTAAGTATTTGTCTTTACGCTTCAAGTCCTTTCACCATCTATCAGGCTTCACTCTCACTTTTATCTATTGATTCTTCTAGATTTACTGGCACAGCCTTGCTAACACCTTCCCAAGTGCATACCCAAATATCACTTTTGTTTGCAGACGTTTGGCCTGGACGTGAGTCACTCGTTCTCACAGAACCTGTGATTACCCGTTTCCTTAGGACACGTTCACACTTCTTGACCCTCGATACTCTTGGGATAGACTGCATTTGAGATATCCTCGTCTACAATCGTCTCCTCATTGCTTTTCTCCGGTATGATTTGTCTATAGATTAGCGCCTCGCTTATTAGCGCCCCCCTTTTCTGTCTTCGCCTTTGTCCGTTTAGTAAATAGTTGCTGATTTATTGCAGCCCTATCTTCTTTACCAACAATCCTCCGTCAGCCTTCACTAGCTACACTCGCCTAGTATGTTCTCTAAGACCCTTGGGTTTTGCTGGGTAGCACTTCAATTCAATGTGTGGAAACACTGACCCTCGCTAGCAGTAACTGCACTTAAATATCCATTCATACCTCACACACCGTACATTACCCGACATCTGATCTCACCCACAACACAATGAGCGCCAATTCAGCAAAGATTGGAGCTGGCGGGAAGGTTCCACCATCAGCTACCTCCAGCATGACCTCGAGTAACACGTCTATCTTACTTGATAAGTTTAACGGAAGACGCTCAACCCCTGATTCCGAGGCTTTGGCTAGTTCAGATGACGAAGTTGATCGTCAAGACCATCACCAACCCGCAGTCCAACCCCAGAAGCCCACAAGAAGAGCATCTTGGTTGAATGATACAACACAATCTGGTGCCCAGCCTCGGAAAGGCTCCTTCGCGTCCAGCTCAATGTCGCCGACAACCTCGCATCCAAGCACCCCCTCTGCGGAATCCGGCACTTGGGGAACACATACACAAGGTGCTGCTGCTGGCGTTGGCCGTGCACCTGCCGGCTCAAGCTCATTCCCTTGGGGCGGTGGCATCTGGAACAGTGAAGCCCGCAAGGAGCCTCCCTCTAGACTTACTGAGGTTCTCCCTTCACCAACTTCCATTCATCCATCAGGCTCTGGCAGTGGGTATTTCGGCGATGTGAATACTCCCCGAGATCCGCCATCGAATCCTACAATTCCTTTTGCCATTCCTCTTCACCCTACCCCAAAGACTTACCGGTCCCAATCGTACTCGGTTGGCCAATTGGACCCCGACTCACCGGCTTCTGCGGCTTCTTCGACTGCTGGTCCAGTATTTACCGGACGTGGACGACCGCTGCAGCATTCTGCCTTGCAACATCGCCCGTCGAGACCGAGCATGCTCAGTGAAATGTCAAATGAAGGGGGCCTCAGCAAGCTGAAGGAAGTTGACGATGACGACGATGAAAGTACGAATGGCTCTAATCATGGTGTCGCTCTTCAATCTCAGTCAAATGAAGCGAAGACGATAGAAATTCTAGCCCGTGAAAATGCTATTTTGCGTCAGCAACAGTATCAATCTCGTATTCGACCTCGGTCTTCCACAAGCAATGCCTACGGTTTGGGTGGCACATATGCTTTGCAAGAGACACTTCCCGAAGAATCCGATTATGCAATTGATGAGCTCGATGAGATTAATGAATTGCAGGAGATTGCTTCGAAGGGTTTGTTAAGCCGCAGAATGAGTGAGTATGGACCCGCTGGCCATGGCCAGCCACGCGTTCCGTCCTACGCCACTCTTGAAAATCGGAAGCTGGAAAACGTGAAGAAGGCCTTCTGGCAGAGTTCTCTAGGTTTCGGTGGATTGGCCGATATCCCTCAAAGCAGGAGGCACTCTTTCGCCGATATTCAACCACAGAGACAAGGTTCAGTGAGCTCCGCTGGTGAAGCCTTGTCGACGCATGAGAGTATCCAAGAGAGTATGTCACCGAAGGATTATAATAGGTATCAGGATACAACTGGTTACTCGTTAAACGAACATGGTGAGTATACCAAATCTTTTCGTCACCCTTCTCTTCATCAGCAGGATTCCTTCGAGGAAGGTTTCGCCCAGGCTTTAAGAGCAATTTATTCACATGAACGACCTACAGCGGCATCTTACTTCGGTAGCATTGCCACACTTCCTCGAAACGTCGACAACACGTATGGCAGCACAACCTTCCAACCCTCCGCCCATCCGTACGCCACCCAATATAGCGGCGGTCGCGCGGCATCCCCTCATCGAAGCATGTACGGTGTTCCGCAGCCTCGACATAACCAACTCTTGTACATCGTACTCTTCAAATGCTCCCGAGCAGATGTCTTCTATGTTCAAGAAGGAACGGGACTCTCGGTCAAGCCGGGAGATCTCGTCATAGTCGAGGCAGATCGTGGAACTGATTTGGGCACTGTCGCTCGAGACAACGTGGACTGGGCGTCAGCGAAGGAGCTGAAGGAACATTATGCTGAAGAGCATTACAAGTGGCTTATGATGTACTCACAGGGTGCAGCAGGCAATTCTGACGGCACTGGAGCTGGCTTGATGGCTGCGTCGAATGGCCTTCAAGGAAGTGCGGTTGGGGGAATGGGACCTCCTAGCCAGCATGGCATGCAGGAGCCCAATACTGGTGAGATCAAGCCGAAGATCATCAAGCGTTTAGCCCAAAACCATGAGATTCAAGCACTTCGAGACAAGGAAGGTAACGAGGCAAAGGCGAAGAGAGTCTGCATGCAAAAGGTCAAGGAGCATGGTCTCCATATGGAGATTCTTGACGCTGAGTTCCAAATGTAAGTCTTTTCCGCATGTTGGAGAAAACGCATACTTATGGGTTGGTAGGGACTGGAAGAAGCTCACATTCTACTACTTTGCCGACGCCTACATCAATTTCAACTCCCTCGTTACCGACCTCTTCAAGGTTTACAAGACCAGGATCTGGATGTCAGCCATTAATCCGGCCTCTTTTGCCAGCCCATCCCTCGGTCTCCAGGCTCCCAGCGGCATCGGTCCAGGCGCAGTAGGCGTAAGCCGGACAACGCAGAGCGAGAGACGTCCTCAACCAGCCGAGCAGGCTTCTTATGGAGTTCCTCAGGCGGGACGGGGTTACCAAGGTGTTTTTGCGCAGCCATTTACTTCTTCCCTGGATAGGGGCGCAATGCCGCCAGCAGCTTTCCAACCAACAGGCTATACATATGGATATTCGCCTTTCGCCGCGGCCCCTCGTAACGTTGCTGCCTCTCCCAGTGGTTTTGTTCCCATGGACCCTTTTGGTGGATTTCCGGCGCCTCCAGACTATCAAGGTCTTCCTGCTCGTTTTCCGTCCCCTCATGGAACCACTCCAACGCATGATTCCAACGAATTTGGCAGAAATTCCAATGGCCTTCAAACTCCGAACGAAGCCTGGATCAGCAACTTTCAAGGCCTGTCCATGAACACTCGCTAACCTTTCGCGACCTTCGATGCCTCTGCGAACCCGAGCTCATGAGATCTTTTAGAGCAGACTACAGTCCGCCCTTTTGATACCTCGTGCATCTCCGTGGTGTATTATTTTCCCCTTCGCCCGATCTCTTCGACTGAGCCTACCTCGAGACCCGGTGTCTGTCCCGATATCGTCAGAGAGAGCTTCGACGTAGACTTTCGATAAATTTCGCCGCCAGAAAATCATATAGAATAATCTGGGCACGAGCCACGTCTTACTCGAATCTAGATTGCTATATCTGGCTTTCATCGACGTCGCATATAGAACCACAGGTTCTAGGCTATCATACATTCGCTTCTTTGTTATTTTTCGATCTGCATATTCTATTTACATACCTGCATCTGGACCAACCGCCTGCACCTCTTTTGACCGACAGGATATGTCCAGGAGACCTTCCCGGAGGATTCACTGAGTCAAGGCGGCTGAGTTGCTGTTAAAGAGGATGGCTCACGCTATTTTTGTAACAGACGGACGATCTCAAGCTCATCAAGCATCTCAAACAAATTACAGTGCACATGGCCTGGTAGATCGATCTGGGTGGCTCCCTCGATTTCCTTTGCAATTTGATTTGATTTGATTTGATTTGTTTCTTGCAGGAGGATTTCTAGCGCATCAAGACAGGGCGTTTATCACTTTCATTTACGAACTTCATGAAAAACAGCACAATATGGGAGAAAGCGAGCTTAGACAGATTTGCAAACAAATTCAGATGGTGTCAACCGGGATCTTAAAACGGAGATTTGGGTAATTTGAAAGGATAACGGAATTCCGATCGATACCTCTCTCAAAATGGCTTTTCTTCATATCTTGCGGCTTTGTAAAGGGGGCAAGTACCTAGCGTTAGCAGAATGAAGATACATAGTGCATAAACTTCTGTCTGCTCTGCCTCCCTTTTGTGACTTGTCGGAGAAAATGGCAGGTGTAGCTCTCCTAACATGGCAAGAAAGACCAAGTCATTCATTGTCAGATTGCAAACTTTACGGCCACAATAACGAGATGCGTGTTATTGAATGCTAAAGTGAGATTTGGGCTGAACTTAAATGAAAGTCTACGTACGCGTTATGCAATATTGAGCGGCTTGAATAGATACCTTTTATAATTGATTAAAGTGTGAGAGTGTACTTCTAACATGAGAGGAATCTCTTGATGTTGATTATCTTAAGTGTTGAGGCTGTTCATATGCGTGGCTATCTCTGTGTGGCGTCGTATCCGATATTCAGGAGCCGCGACTCCGCACCGTGCTTAGCACCCAAAATCCCCCTTCTCCTAAAAGAATTTCAAAATAGAACCAAAATAGTAAAACTATAAATCCATATGCTTTCGCATGTGAGAAATACAGAGCCCAGCCCTGTCGATCTAGAAGGGGTTTTTGCGTATAGGATTACTCCTATCACCTCGTATTGTACTGTACTTCTTTACTTCTGTACTCTCCCCGCCTTGAATAAACCATGGTCACAATATTTTATAACACCACGCCTGCACAAGCCTGATCAAGGGTCTTCAGCCAATAGAGACTCCGGGAAGTACCTGATATTCCCTAGTTCGCGGATATTGACGAGATCCGAGGGTGGTGTTACTCAGGTCTCGACCTTGCTTTACTCAAGGGGGGGTGATAGTAGAGGAAGTCTTATTTTTGTTAGCTTTCTTAACAATTTCAATAGACAGTGGTTAATTACTTACGAATTAAAGGAACAGATCTAGCTCTCTGCGGGGCATCGTCAATTTTGGCGTACAGGCAGATCGCTTATTTGAATACATAAGACCCAATGTTGATTTGGAGAGAATTTCGGCATAACGAGGGGGGGGGTTGCGACACGCCTTCGCGAAAGTGAGTCTCCTTTTCCGAGCGCCAACGGCTTCGAACGACATCAACACTATCAACAACATCAACGCCACCAACAACATCAACGACATCGACGACATCAACACTATCAACGCCATGGCAATAACAACCAACAAGCGCAAGTCCGAAAGTAAGTGCTCATCAACAATTACATCTATCATGATTCGCTTCTCGTTCGTCAAGCTCTCTATGACATCCCAGATTAACGAATTGCAGGCGCTTTGCCAACGGGCAGAAACAAACAACGCAAGACCAATGCTGTCAGAAGACAGGACTCGGATTCAAGCCAGCGTGGAGATGATTCCAGTGACCGGCTTTTCATCGACTCGCAGCCTGTCGAACCCAAATGCGTCAAGAAAACTGCTCCGAAGTCGCGAAAGTCGGAGCCTGTCATGCGCGTGACCAAAGCTGACGAGTACGATGAAGATGAAGGACGCATTGAAAGCCAGTATGCATTTAGCCTCTGCACCTCTTGTTACTTGATTCAAGTTAGGATGCTGATTGATGTGCCTATTATTCAGACAATTCCTAGCTCTGATCGAATTCGAAAGCAAGAAGAAGCGCAAGGCGGCAAAGGCTGCTAACGAGTACATGGACAAGTTCACCAAGCACGTCAACGGCGAGGAACAGACGTTGAAGAAATACCGTGAGAAGCTCAGTGCTGCATCGTGAGTCTTTCTGCTTTAACCTGAGATTCTGACTAACAGGAATAGTGCCAAACTTGATAAAGAGTTCCTTGAAGCTTTTACCAACGCCTACGCCGCTTCCCGTCCCTCCGCACCGCCATCTAGCGAAGTAGCAAGAGGTAAAGCTCCCGCTTCCGGAATGTCATTCGCAACTCTTTATGAGCGTAGCAAGCGACTTACTTCCCACGCCTTCAATCTCATCGACGCATTCGAGACAGCTAACGACAAGACAACTAAGATCGAGATTGCGGGCACGATGAGCAATTATTGGGAAGAAGAGAATGACACTGCGGAGAAAGTGATTGCCGTTGGTCGAATGGCTGGCTTACAGAAGTACGAGGCATTGACGATGGGAGAGGAAGAGCCGGAAATTGATGCTAATTTGGTTGTCTTTTCTGAAGCGATTTATAAGCAGGAGGTGGAGATTGGTGGTATTGGATGGGGTAGGATGGCTAAGAAGCAGATGAAGGCTGTTAAGAAGTTGAATAGGAGTAATGCGAGGGAGGAGATTACGGTTTGAGTCGAGAGAGGACGACCAGATAGGTTGCTATAATGTTGCTGGGATTGAGGTTTGCTATTCTTTATGATGACATTATACTGCTAGAAGCTAGAAGGATATACTTGCTAAAGAATAAAATAGAAATTGCTATATAGACTCCCCATCCACTTCTTTGACGGCTTGGGTCGCTGACGTGGCCTTAATACCTCACTAGCATCATTTAAAATAGATCCATTTCTATTTACCGTCCACCCTAGATCACTACAGCGGAGGCATTTACTATTCTACTCTACAAGGAGAACAATTCCAGTTGGTTTGGCGACCTCAAAAATCAGTAGAACGCTTTCTTCGAAAGAGCCTCGCGCTGCTAGGAAGGCTAACTCACATATATATGGCTTTCTTGAATGATTGAACATGCCTTGCGGCCTTCTTCGGCAGAGCTCGAGACCTGAGATAACGTGAAAGTAAAAGTTTGGCTCTGAATTCCTTGCAAATTGCCGTATATCTTGCATATAGGTGGATATACCAATTCTTCTGAAGAGTCCGGCAATAACTCGTTTGACATGGTTTGACTAGACCAGGTCAGCTAGGAAATTAGACTGCAAGAACAAATGACTATAACACGAGCCATATCGCTTGAATGACCTTCTCCTTTAGTACATTGGAGATCAAAATGATATTCCAATGTCCATCACCACTATGGAATATTTGAGATCAAAAATCCTGAATGTTCACCGCCCTGAGGTAGATTGGAAACCAAACCTCTTCAATATCCAACAACCCTCTGGTACATTAGACTTCAAATATCTTGAATGTTCCACTCCATCTGGAACATTGGAAATCAAAAGCTTTTTAATGTCCGACACGCCTCTTGCAATCTTACATCGGGGATCAAACATCTTGAATGTCTAATATTTATTCAGAGAGTGGAGGTTGGGTGTTGTGAAAGTTTCTTACTGACTCGTACATTGGAAGTCAGACACACCGAATAAAAAACCAATTCAAATTTATATGAGAATTTTGTAATTTGTTTTTCAATTGGAAGCCACGACGGGACCCCGATGATTGATACCTTGTTGGCGGCTTTTCCCCATAATCCTGTTTTCTTTCTCTTGCCACCTTGCAAGCTTAACACCACCTGCATGAAGATGAATGCTAACATCTCAACGATAGAGTGATCGATTACTATGGCGCTTCCAAATGGTACACAATTAAGCAGAAATCAGTCACCTGCCAGATGAAAAATGCATACTTGATTCTCTGACCGGTTGATTTCCCTTGTCTTTTCCAGCCAACTTTGTATCGTTTAACGTCGTAATCCTTCTTGTCCGTCGTACCCATGCTCCATCTAATAGTGTTCGTCCACTGAGTCCCAAAAGTAAGAGCTCGCGCGAATATTCTACTTCCAACTCTACTCTATAATATGTCAATGTCTACAGAAATCGAGAATATTCAAAGATACTTGAATTGATAACGTTTCAGCCTTTTTAGTATATTAGGGGGATGAGTCTTGAGAAATAATTTGTATAGCCTCCTTGGGGCATTTCGGCAAACGCCTACTTCACCAGTGTCATCATCGGGGGCAAAAACATGGCAAGTAAATAATGTGTGAGACAATAGGGCTCCTGTGAAAGGTGTTTTCCAGTTAAGACCTCGTTCTAAACATCCCCTCCATTCAGTCTTTGCAAAACAATTTCTTGGCAATGTCGCTGAAGGCTTTTGCCGTTGCTGTGTCGAAGTAGTATTTCGTAGCCTATGATGCATTCTCAAGCTTGTTGAGAGCAATACCTTGGCCTATGAGCAGAAAAGACTCACACCAGTATGCTCAGCCAACTTCAACACTTTGTCTCGATACGGGAGCGACAACGACGTTAAGTCAGAGAGGATCAAAACGCGGCGTTCTTTAGCTATACGACCAATGGAACACATGTGACCGGACTCACTCCCCGTCATTAGGCGATTGTTGTGACACTATCTCCTCAAACCTGCATTGATTGTCTTGCCGATGTACAATCCGACGCCATCATTGCCTGTTATTTCGTCGATGTATTTGAATAAGATGAGTTATATGACGGTTCCTTCGTCTATGGCATCGATAAGCCAATTGTCTGAGTTCCAGGGAATGCTCCAAAGTTCGTCAAATATAAAGTTTCCGCTTCTATTACCTGTCTTACCCGCCGAGGCATACCCGAAAATTCTGTTAGCAACTCCAAAGTGTCAAGATCAGGATATCTTGCCATCCAGAAGGCAAGATTACTTTTCGACAGTTCGAGACTGCCCTTTGAGATCTCTGAGCACTGTGAGGTCAGCACCACGCTCGAGCAGCTTATCCGTATCAGCAATAATTTCAGAATACAGCATGGCAGCAATCTTCTGAAGCACTGAAGCTCTTTTTGCGACTGCTCTGGACTGCGGGATGTTCGCTGCATCATCGTGAATCTCCAATGCTCCTGTCGGCCGCTCAACGTTGAGATTGCCTTCTTTGACCCAATTTGTTTCCAGCGCTATCGAGATATATGTTACCAATAACGAAGCCTTCTTAGCCTTTCTTAACAGCAAGACCTATAATTTCGGTGTCATGAGCTAGCAGATACGTATTCCTAGTTAGCCAACTAGATCGAACCAAACAGGTCTTGATGATCTCGTTGTTTCGTTTGGCTTCGTCAATTGCAACTGCTGCAAGGATCTCTCCCCCGGCCAAGGAAGGCCCCGAGTCTGGCAATATCCTTCTGCTATTGACAGATGAGCTCTTTTCTCGAGATCCAAGCGCTGGAGGAGCCTTATGCCCATGGCTACCAGAACTACCACCGCCGTCTCGGCTGAGCCCTCTGCCAGAGTCGCGACCTCGTGAGTTCATTGTGGCAAGAATATGGAGACGATCTTCCGTGTGCAAACTCCTTACTGAAAATAAAGTCGAGTTACAGCAGCACGTAGACTGCTGGGGCGGAGAAGTATTTTTTGATGTGATAGAATGGGCAATTTTCGCAGATTGTTGAGGTGCGGAGTCTGCGCAAAGGTAAAGGTGAAGTTTGCTCGTAGAAATGCTTTCTAGGTCAGGAAAAGAAGTGACAGAGAAAGGGAAAGGGTGAGGATAATGATGTGTTAGTGAATCAGAACATAGGAGAAATTGACAGGAGTGAGAAATGAATGGTGGAGTTGATTTCGCGGCAGATTTTAGTGAATAGTGCGATGGAGCGAAGAGCTTCACTGGAAGGAGAAAGAGTGAGAGGTTACGTCAGCAGGAGCGTGGATGCGCCTGCTGAATCGTTAAAACCACCTCATTCTAGAGCGCTTTCACCACGATCCCTTTGGGTAAAATAACACCAATGTATATTGCTAGTGTACAGAATTGCTGCTGCTGATTCTTAATGTCAACAACGTCAGACTTAGGCGGTAAAAAGTAGTTTTGAGAGCTATACGCCTGCTAGAGCGTTTAAGCCTCATTCTGACTAAAGTCAACAAGCTCATGCTTGGGATTATTCGATCCTTTTCACTGTGCTACTCGAGTACCTTATTGACTACCGTCACCAAGATCTCGGGCAGCTAAAAAGTACTTTTCCTGCCTCGCACAGCTCCCAAAACCTTGGGCTATCCATAGCGCGAGGTTGATATAACACTAACATGTAGTGTTATATCGAAGATTAGTAGAATTAATAGATCACAAAGCGAAATAGTTAGAGTATGAAGTTACGTGGTTACGCGTTTCTCGCTTCGACCGCTCCTTCTTCCCCTTTGAAATGATACGAGCGAAGCGAGGTTTGGACCATCTCTCACGTTTTCAGTATCGGACTTCTTCACTCATCACCATTCTCAGCCTTGTTGACAACATCTCGGGGATGGGGCTTGAAGTGGTCTACACGACTGCCAACGTCCAAATTGAGGCATTCCAACTCGTCCCAGAGACCATCAAACGCTCTTCCACGCCTCCTCCGCAACCGCAGCTCGCTCGTAATCACTTCTCCACTAGAGACAACGTCATATTTATCAATATAATCTCTTCTGCTGCAAAAGAACTTACACCCACGGCGGGGAAATCACGCAAACGACCAGCACCGCCATCTTCGCCCTCACTGGACGTGAAGAAAGGTTCCAAGTACTGGGCTGGGGCCTACCAAAAACGATCAAAAAGTAAGTTAACTACTTCCTTTGATGTTATGCTTAACTCGTAAGGTGGTGCTTCTCGAGACATTGTTTCGAGACATCCCTGCTTGATGCTCAATGCTGGATGTCTGTTCTTCGATGTTTGCTGCTTGCTATTATTTGCTGCTGGGCATCTACTGCCTGTATTCACCACTAGATACTTATCACTTAGCATTCACTTGACTTCACACAGCTTGTCCAAAGCCTTGAATCTAGCCTCATGCAGCTCTGAGGAGTGCTCTCAGTTGTGGGGTGCCATTTCTGAGCGATATAAACTGGGCTTCAAGGCGTGACGGTAAAAGTACTCTTCAGTGGCCCCCCCCCCCGAAAACTACTTTTCGGCACCCCGGAGAATGGCGGCAGTGCTCAAACGCTGAATGATCAAATACAGTCATAACTGACGGTTGAGATCCCGCCATTCAACTGCAAGGCGGATTGATACGGGAATGACGATTTCCTTATAGTATTGATTTCGAATTGACTTTGTTCTACATCATCACCATAAATAGCATCGCTGACTGGTTGGCAGTCTCGCAGGTTCACCACCAAGAAGACGAATCCTGGGTCGGGTTTGTGGACACTGACGACGAAGCAGAAGAACCGGGTCCGAAACGGCTCAAGAAATTGAAGGCAACTGCAGCTGCTGCAAAAAAGAGGAGAGAAGATTGAGTTTTCGAGGATACGGGGAAGAAAAAGTCTGAGGGCGCGCAGAGGCAAAGAGATGACGGCAATGCGCGTTATGCTGCCCAGAAAGCCCAAAACTTGACAAGGTTTGACGTTTCCCCCAACGTTTCCCTTTTTGTCCCAGGCTAGGTTTAGAGACGAGGACACTAATTTCCGTAGGTCACCTGAATTTCGCCGTAGCCTTCTTTGCCGCCCGCACCTCACAGACTATTCTCGCTTAATTTATCCCACATTTGAATTTGAATTTCCTTGCCTCTTCCATTCATCTTTCAACCCCAATCTACGACAACGCCATCTCCACCTCGTCACGATGGGCGCACTCAAGTATCTGGAAGAGTTGCAAAAGAAGAAGCAGTCTGATGTCCTGCGCTTCCTTCTCCGTGTCCGCTGCTGGGAGGTAAGATAATTCGACCCTTTTTCGACACCGAAACCGAATCAATACTTCGAATCTGGTCTCCAGACATATTGGAATATTGTGGACGTGGATGTGGACATCTTTTAGATGCTCCTTGCTATACACTCGTTGAACATTAGCTGAGAGTGCATAATATAGCTCCGACAATTGAACGTCATCCACCGTGCTTCCCGTCCATCTCGCCCGGATAAGGCACGACGTCTGGGTTACAAGGCCAAACAAGGCTATGTTATCTACCGTGTCCGTGTCCGCCGTGGAGGTCGCAAGCGGCCAGTGCCAAAGGGTGCTACCTACGGTAAGGATTCATGGTCTCGATCTGCTGGTGGAAACTTGCTGATGGATTTTCTCAACAGGCAAGCCTACCAACCAGGGTGTGAACCAACTCAAGTACCAACGATCTCTCAAGTCGACTGCTGAGGAGCGTGTCGGACGTCGCTGCGCCAACTTGCGTGTTCTCAACTCCTACTGGATCAACCAGGACTCCACCTACAAATACTTCGAAGTGATCCTCGTCGATCCCCAACACAAGGCCATCCGCCGCGATCCTCGCATCAACTGGATCGTCAACCCTGTCCACAAGCACCGCGAATCCCGAGGTCTGACCGCTACTGGCAAGAAGTCTCGTGGTTTAGGCAAAGGGCACGGATACAACAAGACAACTGCTGGCCGGAGAAAGACCTGGAAGAGGCACAACACCCTCAACCTTCAAAGGTATAGATAGATGTCTTGGCGGGAGTTTTGAGTGGCTTGTGCTGCTTCGGTTTGCACAAGTGGTGCGATTTATGGCTCTGGTTCAGTGCTTTGCAAATGCATGACGGAAGCTTTGCTGATATCACACGTTGATGAATGGAAAACATTAAGAACCTGTGAATAAATAACTCATTGTGATCTCGTGATTGACTTAATCAAATTTGCAAGGATAATTTTAACTCATGTTCTCCACACTGTTCAGACAAGAAATCCCTTGGCACCTATTAAGCTATGAATGTCACCCCTCTTGGCTAGCCGCTTAATGAAACTGGGGAACTGCGTCGGATTGCATTATGCGCCAACTACTGTAGCTTTCCCAAGAATTTGCGAGAATCTACCTGGTGGTGAAATTCCCCTTTAACAGTAGACTGCTGAATTGGATTATGGGCGGAGGTGAGTTATAAATGCGTCGCAAATATGTGAAGCTCAAACTGCAGCTAGAGCTAATCTGTAGCTGAACAGGAAGGAGCCTTCGACACCTCACGAAATTCTAAGCCAAGCAACCGGTTGCAGACGAGTGACAAGCTTGGGAACTATCAAATAAGTTCACGAATTCTCCGGCAGATTCAATGAGACGTTTATACCATATGTTCCACTCGCCGCGAGCTATTCACGATCGGGAGCTGTGCAATGCCTCCTTGGTCAAGCCGATTGCTTTCACCGAGCTCACGCAATGAGCCAGCTTCGAACCCCGTCGATACCAATGCTGTATCTCTAGCGCGAGCGCGGTCGAGAATCACCGAGACGGATATTCTAGAGAACGCGTACGGAATTCCAAGTCTACCCTCTCTACCGCACACCAACCATAGTACCTTGAGATCCTCGAAACCTACCCGTGCGACCAGCCATGGGCGGTCAATGAGCCACCCTTTCCCTTCGTTGTTCTCGACCAAGAAGAAGCGGAATGGCGAGACAACGGTGGCAGGCTTCGAGTCTACGGACGATGATGGAATCTCGCCCCATGCTCCTCGAAATATTCCACAACAAGCAGCTGGAAAGCAAAAGGTTCCGGACAAGGATTTGATGACTGGAAAATGCATGACCTGTGACTCTATGGTCCGTTGGCCGAAAGAGTTGACGGTTTTCAGATGTACGGTCTGCTTCACGATCAACGATCTCAAGCCCATTGTGTTGGAGGCGAGACCGGGAGATGGTCACAGAGCGCCTGTTACACTAAAATCTAGGACACACCCAGGACCAATCTTTCCTTCTAAAGGTGCGTTGGACTAAAATTCCTAATGGCTGGTGCTCACCTCAGACGCAGTTCCTCCGCTATCTCTAGAAAAGACTAGGCAGATCGTTGATCAGTGTATTACTGCATATCTCCTGGACCGTTTGAAACATGACGATGAATCGACTTCAAGTCCCATTACTTCCCCCCCTCGGTCACCAATTAAAGGCAGCCGGGAGGGTAACAGAAGTGTAACAACTGACTTGCCAAATAATCATGAGCTTCGTGATCGACAATTTCCAGGACAGACGCCTCCCATACATCTTACCAGTCGACCTATTGGTCAGGTAAACAAATATCCTAGCTATGGAGATAACGCTCATTCAGGCTCCAGCCAGCCAAACTTTGCTCCCTACTCAAGGTCGTCACCCGGAGGTCTTTTCGGGGCCCACATGGAGCAGCGAGATCAAGAGCTTGGCCGAAATGGTTCGCCTGTTAGAATTGCAAATTACTTTGAGGACGGATATTCTACACAGAAGGCGAGAGAGGAGGAAACTCAGCGGAAACGTGCAAATACAACCAAAAATCTTTTCAAGCCCTTGGAAGATTACATTATAACATCATTTGGATCTTTCGAATGTGTCAACAGTTCGTTCAGTACGGCACGGCCGCGTATAGTACCAAGAGCAGCCAGTGAGGGCACTAAACAATCCATGGCTTCCCCGCCAAGTGAGAGATATCCTCCAAATGAAACCCAGATGTCGGAAATGGACGCTAAAACGCTTCTTCTTGGAGACGTCGCAGAAAATGGTTCCTGGTGGACCGGTGAACGATCAGACTTGCGAAGTCCTGAACACTCTCGGATACAGCGTGGTGGACGTGAGGGTTCGCATAACCACCGTGAATTAGTTACTCTTAAATCCCCTCGGATTGATTGGTCTGAGATGAATGAGTGGTATAAACTGGTTATCGATGTAGGATGGCTATGGCAGAGACGATTGGATAATCTTGTAGAGATTGAGATTGAGAGGCCGTCCGACGAAGAGCTGGAAGAAATCGAAGAACGGGTTCTAGAAGCACAGTCCCACGCTCAACGGGTCTTACTGAAAGCAACAGAAAGTCTTCTCAAGCGGCCAGGGCGTCTTTTGAGCGAACCAAATGATCTTCGATTTCTACTCATCATTCTTTCAAACCCTCTTCTCTACCCTGCCCACTCGACATCGAAAATGAAGGAACGGAGCAGATCTAGATCGAGAGATAGAATTACTCCCTTTAATACGAGTAGCCCGGAGGCTTCTAAACCGAGTGCGCCATTCGCTCCAAGACGAACATCCAATGCGGGGAAAGGGAGCGCTGGCCAACACTCGGGGATCATTAAGAGAATTCTTGGCCTTTTATCAAATGTCACCAACGAATGCCATCATCACTTGGTCTCCTGGTTCGCAAGATACTCGGATTCTCAATTCCAAAGAGCCGTAGACTTAGTAGGAAGTTTTGTTACCTACAGACTCACCAGACAGCACGGCAAGAAGCGGGAGGTAGAGCAAGACCCTACAGCTGGTTTGGTACCTAGTATGAGCGTCGCTGGGCGAAACAGCTCGGCGGCTTTGCATGCTGCCTTGGGCGTCTCTGGCCAATCCTCCAAAAAGAACGACGGCAAACCGAAGTCCGTCATCTACAACGACGACTGGCAAATTAAAGCTGCAGCTAGAGTTATGGCCTTATTCTTTTCTGCAAATAATATCGGGTTGACGAGACGGGGAGAGACTCATCCTCTAGCTGTCTTAGAAAATGGGCATAGTGCAGGACTGGCTGCTCGTGAGAGAGCACACAACCATGGACAGATATTGCCTACAAGTGATTTCTACAACACACTCCTCGATTACTCGGACCTCATTGTCGACTTTGAGGCTTGGGAATCGAAAAGGGGCAAATTCTCGTTTTGCCAGTATCCATTCTTCCTCAGCATTTGGGCCAAGATCCAGATCATGGAGCACGACGCGCGTCGGCAAATGGAAGTCAAGGCAAGAGAAGCGTTCTTCGATAGCATTATGACCCGGAAAACTGTGAACCAATATTTGGTCTTGAAAATACGTCGAGACTGTTTGGTAGAGGACAGCTTGAAGGGGGTCAGTGAAGTTGTCGGAACTGGTGGAGAAGAGATCAAGAAAGGCTTGCGGATTGAGTTCAAGGGAGAAGAAGGAATCGATGCCGGTGGTTTGAGGAAAGAGTGGTTTCTCCTACTGATTAGAGACGTCTTCAATCCAGAACATGGTATGCTGTCCCAGTTTGATACAGCTTAGCAGAAACTGACACGGGCAGGCATGTTCACCTATGATGAAGACTCCCACTTCTGCTACTTCAACCCAAATAGCTTTGAAACAACGGACCAATTCTTCCTTGTTGGTGTTGTTCTTGGCCTCGCCATATACAACTCGACCATCCTTGACGTCGCTCTTCCGCCTTTTGCATTTCGCAAGCTTCTTGCTGCTGGTCCGCCTGCCGCTCCAGGAGCAACATCGCATGCGAAACCCTCTATGACATATTCGTTGGAGGATCTGGCCGAGTATCGACCTGCGCTAGCTAGCGGATTACGACAGCTTCTCGAATACGATGGTGATGTAGAAACCACATTCTGCCGAGACTTTGTCGCAGACGTTGAGAGATACG
>Ga0302325_10010492_pt1 | contig 20076 bp, 22 predicted proteins | sample Palsa_T0_2_FD_201948 | JGI IMG/M metagenome (GOLD analysis project Ga0302325, IMG submission 201948) | Peat permafrost microbial communities from Stordalen Mire near Abisko, Sweden - Palsa_T0_2 | ecosystem: Environmental > Terrestrial > Soil > Palsa > Peat permafrost | place: Sweden: Abisko...
GGGTGCCACGCCACGCCTATGGCAGGACGTCTCGGTCGGTGACGCGCTCCAACCGATCGTCCGTGGCCCCCTGACGGTGGCCGACATGATCGCCTGGATGATGGGGATCGGTTCGCCGCACATCCGCTCGGGGCAGTACTGGCTGGCCTACCGGCAGCGCTCACCAATGGTCGCCGTCCGCAACCCTGAGACGAATGTCTTCGAAGCGGTTGAGCGAGTCCATTGGGACCCGTTCATGGCTGCCGAGATCGGGATGCCGGCTCCATATGACTACGGCTCGCAGCGCGGCGCCTGGGCGACCCACCTGATGACCAACTGGGCCGGCGATCTCGGGTGGGTGGCCGAAGTTGACGTGCAGTACCGCGGGATGAACTTCATCGGTGACACCGTCTGGCTACGCGGCGCGGTGACCGACAAGTGGCTCGGCGCCTCGGGTACCGGTTTCGTCGAGTGCTCGATCGAGGGTGTCAATCAGCGCGGGGCGAACATCATGCCCGGTCGGGCGATCGTCGCACTGCCCAGCAAGGCGGACACCCTTCCGGACTTCCCCGTCGACTGGGAGGCAGAACACCGGGGTCACCGGTGAGCTCAGGAGCTCACGAGGATTCCCGACGCGACGGAGTGCGACCGTGAGCACTGCCCCCCTGAGTGGGATCCGCGTCCTTGACTTCACCCACGCTGCGGCGGGCCCGTTCGCGACAATGTTCCTCGCCGATATGGGCGCCGAGATCATTAAGATCGAGCGCCCGCGATACGGGGACGGGGCACGGAGCATGGGCAGCCCGATGCCTGGTTTCCCGAAGCGCAACTCGGATTACTACCTTTCCCTGAATCGCAACAAGAGGGGCGTCGTGCTCGACCTGGCGACGCCTGTCGGCGCCGAACTCGCCCTCGATCTCGCTCGACACTGCGACGTCGTCGCGCAGAACTTCCGGCCCGGAGTGCTTGATCGACTGGGTCTCGGCTTCGACGCGGTCAGTCAGGTGCGGCCCGCCGTCGTCTACTGCTCGATCTCGGCCTTTGGCGACGAGGGCCCCTGGAGAGGCCGCCCCGCGAACGACATCATCATGCAGAGTGTCTCAGGGCTGATGGGGATCACGGGTGAGGTCGGCGGCGGGCCAGTTCGGATCGGCGCGCCGGTGTCGGACTACTCCACCGGCCTTTTCGCGCTGAGCGGGATCCTCGCGGCGCTGCTGGCACGAGACGCCCACCCCGAGGGACAACACGTCCGCGTCTCGATGCTCGAGGCCTCGCTCAACGTGATGTGCAACTACATACCGGCGGTGGCCGGCCTCGGCCAACAGATCCCGCGCCTCGGGCGCGCTCACGCCCAGATCGTCCCCTACCAGGCGTTCGAGTGCTCTGACGGCGAGTACCTGATGGTGGGCGCGTTCACGCGACTTTTCTGGCAGCGCCTGACCACCGTGCTCGGGCATGAGGAGTGGATCGCCGACGAGCGGTTCGCGACCAACTCTGCGCGCCTGCGCAACCGCGAGACGCTGGTCGCAGAGCTGGAGGCGATCTTCTCCACACGAACGCGAGCCGAGTGGCTGGAGGTGCTTGATCGGGCGGACGTCCCCGCCAGCCCCGTGCTCGAGCTTCACGATGCGGTCGTGTCAGAACCGGTGATCGCCGCTGGCACGATCCAGACGCTGACCGATGGCGATCGCACGGCTCGGGTCGTCGTCTCGCCGCTGCGCGTCGATGAGTGGCAGACGCCGGAGCCGCGAATGGCGCCCGACCTTGGCGCGGATACTCGGCAGGTTCTCCGCGAGCTGTTGGAACTCTCAGACGAACGGATCGATGCGCTCACCGCAGATGGTGTCGTCGCGTCTCCCGAGCCCGTCGCGGGGTCGACGGCGTGATCGTCGAACCCGAGACCGCGGACCTGCCGCTCAGCGGCATTGTCGTTGTGGATCTCACCCACATCTACAACGGGCCGTACGCAACGTTTCTGATGGCGATGGCCGGCGCGACGGTGATCAAGGTTGAGCCGCGCACCGGAGAGCATCTGCGCCACCGCGCTGATGCCGCCTCAGCAGGCGTCCCGTTCGCGATGCTTAACCTGAACAAACAGGGAGTCACCCTCGACTTCACGAAAGATCGCGGGCGACGGCTCCTGCTCAAGATGGTCGAGCAGGCCGACGTGATCGTCGAGAATTTCGCCCCTGGCGTGCTTGATCGTCGTGGCCTCGGCTACGAGACGATGGCGCAGATCAAGCCCGACATCATCTATGCGTCAGGGAGTGGTTACGGCCTATCGGGACCCTATCGCGATTATCCGGCGATGGACTTGACGGTCCAGGCTATGTCCGGTGTGCTGGCGACGACGGGGTTCGCCGATTCCCCGCCGGTCAAGGCCGGCCCGGCGCTGTCTGACTTCTCGGGCGGCGTTCATCTCTACGGTGCGATCGCCACTGCTCTGTTCGAACGTGAACGCACCGGACGCGGGCGCAAGGTGGAGGTCTCGATGCAGGAGGCCACCTATGCGTCCCTGAGCTCCAGCATCGGCATGTACTTTGCGCATCCCGAGGACGGGCCTCCAGCACGACGCGGCAACCGCCACAGTGGGATGGCCGAGTCCCCATACAACGTTTACCCTACACGTGACGGCTACATCGCGATCGTCGGAAATCACGACCGCCACTTCCAGCAGATCCTGCGGCTGATGAATCGACCCGACCTCTTCGAGGATCCTCGATTCCTCGGGCTGCGTGCTCGCGCCGAGAACATGGACGACGTCGACCAACTCGTCGGAGGGTGGACGGCGCGACACGACAAGGAGTCGCTGGCCGACCTGCTGCTCGAGCACCGCGTGCCGTGTGCGCCAGTCCGGGAGATCCCTGAGGTCGTCAGGGACGAGCACATGCACGAACGCGGCGCGCTCGTATGGCAGGACCATCCGCAGCTCGGCGAGATCGTCGTCCAGCGCAGTCCGATGCGGTATGAGGGATCGCCGCCCACACCGCTCAAACCGAGTGCGAAGTTGGGCGAGCACAACCGCGAGGTCTACGTCGAATGGCTCGGTCTCGACGAGTCAGAACTCGAGTCATTGTACGCGGATGAGGTCATCTGAAACGATGCCGCGAAGGTGTTGATGATCTCGTGCAGACGCTAAGCTCGGGGCGGTGAGTGCTCGTCGCCTTAACCAGGTCTATGGGGTTTCGCTGGCCGACCAGGCTCGGGAGTCGATCCGCACCGCGATCCTCGACGGCACAATCGCTCCCGAGGAGCGGATCACGATCGAGGACCTCGCCGCCGACCTTGGAATCAGCCGCACACCGATTCGCGAGGCACTCAAGGCGCTCGAGGGAGACGGCTTGGTTGAGCTTCTCCCTCATCGCGGCGCGATCGTGTCACGGTTCGCGCGCGACGAGCTCGATCATCGCTACTCGGTGCGGGCGATGCTCGAGGGCTATGCCGCCGAGCTGGCCTGTCAATTGGACGCCGCGGCGATGACTGAGGTCCTACGGGCAAATGTCCTGCGCGCCCGGAAGCTGGCGGAGCGTCCGAGCGACGAGGTGCTGTCGGAGCTCGTGGAACTCAACCTCGAGTTTCATGCCGCGATCCGCGAGGGCTCGGGCAGTACGACCGTCATCCGGATTCTCGACCAGCTACGCAACCCGGTCGCCTTCTCGCTCGGATACTGGTCTGACGATCGCCGGCGGCAGAACTCGATCGAGGCGCATACCGACATAGTGGCGGCGTTCGCGAACGACGACCCAGCGCGAGCCCGGCAGTTGACCGAGGCCCACCTACTCAAGGCGCGTGACCTGCTGGTAGCCCAGCATGACGAGCAGGTACGCGAGGCCGAGGAGCGCGGACAGGTGGGTACGGCTTGAACGAGCAACCGCCAACGCTTTTGGCCTCCCGGCTGGATGTTCGCGACCGCGTCGCCCGGCTGACGCTCACCCGCGACGACGTGCGGAATGAACTGACAGGAACCGGCCTGGCCGCCGAGATCGCTGCCGTAGCCGAGTGGGTCAATACCTGCCACGAGGTCTCGGTGTTGATCATCACTGGAGAGGGCCAGGCATTCTCTGCTGGCGGCAACGTCAAGGACATGCAGTCGCGAACCGGTGCTTTCGCCGGCTCGGTGCATGAGCTACAGGACCGCTATCGGCACGGGATTCAGCGGATGTCGCTGGCAATGCACGCCGTCGAGATACCGACGATTGCGGCGATCAATGGACATGCGATCGGCGCCGGGTTTGACTTGGCATGTATGTGCGACGTCCGGATCGCTTCGCGGGCCGCGAAGATGGGTGAGACCTTTGTCAACCTTGGGATCATTCCCGGCGACGGCGGCGCATGGTTCCTCCAGCGCTTGGTCGGCTACGAGACGGCGGCGCGGCTCACGTTCACGGGCGCCGTCATCGACGCCGACGAGGCCCATCGTCTTGGTGTGATTTCCGAGGTCGTCGAACCGGCTGACCTCACGACTCGCGCTGATGAACTGGCCAGGGAGATCGCGAGTAAGCCACCCGACGCACTTCGCCTCACCAAGCGCTTGCTCGTCAGCGCGCAGCGCCTCGAGCTGGACCAGGCGCTGGAGCTCAGCGCGGTTTTTCAAGGCATTTGCCACCACCTTCCGGACCACCAGGAGGCCGTCGCGGCGTTTCTGGAGCGGCGGGAACCTGTGTTCGGGAGTCACTCGCTTAGCCTCGACCAGCGGCTGTGAGCCGAGCGGCGGGTAGGATGTCCACGATGGCTCAGGGGAGCCCTCCCAACCGCCATAAGCGCGAGAGCGAGGTTCTGATCGCGGCCGTCGAGGTCTTCCGTAGCAAGGGCTACGCCGCGGCGACCATCCAGGACATCGCCGATCACGTCGGCGTGCTCAAGGGCAGCTTGTACTAGCTCGGAGTGCTCGCCGCACGGGAGACCATCGAGCAGGTGACCCGACTGCAGCCGTCGCCCGTCGACGTCGGCGAGGTTCGTGACCAATTGCTTCCCGGTGCCGCGGGCCGCCTGCCCGCGCGGGTCTACGCTCCCGCCGGGGAGAGGGAGGGGCCGCTCGTCCTCTATCTCCACGGAGGAGGCTGGGCGCTCGGGTCGATCGCCGCCGCCGTGGTCCCTGCGGTTCTGGGACCTGTATCTGCAGCGGCTGCTCGAAGCCGGTGTCCCGGCGAGCGTTACGACGTGGGCGGGGCAGCCGCACGGATTCTGGTGGATGGGCGCGGCGCTGCCAAGAGCGAGAGAGGTGACCGAAGCGATCGTCGGCGCGCCGCGAGCGCTGGACGGCGATGATCCCGGTGACAGCGAACCGAAACGAGGACGGGATGGCATTGCAGCCGGCTGATCAGCGGCGCGCGGCGCTTGAGGCGCGTTACACGCCTTGGAAGGCGATGACGGTCTCAGGCGCTCTGGACCGCGCGGCGGAGCGCTATGCCGACGAGCCGTTGGTGATGGATGACGACTCCAAGCTGAGCTACCGCGACGTTCAGGAGCGGTCGCAACGGATCGCGGCCGGGCTCGTCGCGCTTGGCATCGAGCCCGGCGACCACGTCGGGCTTCTGCTGGCCAACTATCAGGATTTCGCGGCGGTGAAGTTCGGGATTGCACGGGCCGGCGCAGTGTGCGTCCCGATCAATTATCTCTACCGCGCCCGTGAGATCGGCTACGTGGTGGAGCAGTCCGATGCCAAGCTGCTCATCACGATGGACCATTTTCGGGATCTCGACTACGGCGCGGAGCTCGACGAGTTGTCTCACGGCTGGGAGGCCGAGGGCGCCGGTGACGGACTGTCCACGCTCGAGCGAGTCATCATGTTCGACCCCGACGGCCGCGTGCGGCACGGCGCAATGAGCCTCGTCGACCTCGAGAGCGGTGCATCCGAGGACTCGCTCGCCGAGGTGGCGCGGCGCGAGGCCGCGGCGGATCCCAGCAGCCTGTCGGACATCCTCTACACATCGGGGACGACCGGTGAGCCCAAGGGTGTGCTGATCACCCACGATCAGGTGGTCCGCATCGCTTACGGGGCCGCCTACGATCGTGCGCTCGAGGAGGGACGCCGCCTGATCTACCCGATGCCCATGTATCACGTGTTCGGCTACATCGAGTGCCTGATGGCCATCACGTTCGTCGGCGGTGCGGTGCTCCCGCAGGTCATCTTCGACGCACCGGCGATGCTCCGCACGATCGAGCGCCGGCACGTGGACGAGTTAGCCGCGGTGCCGGCCGTGACGCTGCCGCTGCTCGCAGAGGCTCGGCGAGGCGAGTACGACATCTCTTCGGTGCAGACCGTCTTCTCATCGGGCGGGGTGGCGCCTGAGAGGATCTGGTCACAGATCCGTGAGGTGTTCGGCGAGACGGTGGCGATCACCACTGGCTACGGGATGACCGAGACAACTGCGACGACGTTCTGTACCCGTCCCGAGGATGACCCGCGCATGCTGGTTGAGACCAACGGCCGTCTTCGTAACGCCGGGGCGGCCGGCGACCCGGACCTCGGGGGTCTGCTGGCCGCCTACAAGGCGGTCGACCTCGTCACCGGCGACGAGGTACCGTACGGGGAGCCGGGCGAACTGCTCGCTCGCGGGCCAGTCGTGACCGCCGGCTATTACCACAAGCCCGAGGAGACAGCGCGCGCGTTCACCTCGGATGGCTGGCTGCGCACAGGCGACGTCGGCACGCTCAGCGCAGAAGGCAACCTGCGGCTCACCGGCAGAGTCAAGGAGACGCTGCGAGTCGGCGGGGAGATGGTGATGCCCCGCGAGATCGAGTCCGTGCTCGAGGAGCATCCTGGCGTGCTCCAGGCCTGCGTGTGCGGGATCCCGCACGAGCGCATGGGCGAGGTGGCCTGCGCGTTCGTGATCCCGTCCGGCTCCAGTGAGTTGGATCCCGCCGAGCTCGAGGTGCTCTGTCGCTCGCAGCTCGCTTCGTTCAAGGTTCCGCGGAGCATCTTCATCGCGGGCGTCGACGAGCTGCCGACCACGGTGACCGGCCGAGTGCAAAAGTTTCGGCTCAGCGAACTCGCACAGCGGTGGAACGCCGAGGCCAAGCGCGGCGCCGCGCTCGTCGATGCGGGTCGGTCCGACGCCGGATCATGACGCGAGTCGCGGTGGTCACTGGCGCGGCTCGCGGCATCGGGCGCGCCTGTGCTACGCGGCTCGCCGCCGACGGGTTCGACGTGGTCGCCGTCGATCTTAAGTCCCGCGCTTGCGAGGAGACGATCGCTGCCGTCCGGGCCGTCGGCCGGCGAGGACTGGCGATTGCCGGTGACGTCTCGGACGAGGACGCCACGATCGGCGTTGTCGCACGGGTCGCCGAGGAGTTCGGACCGCCCTCCGTGCTCGTCAACAACGCCGGCATCCTTCGAGAAGGGCTCGCGGTCAAGATGAACCTCGCCGACTGGCAGCTGCTGCTCGATATCAACCTGACCGGCACCTTCCTGATGTCCCGCGCGGTGGCACCGCACCTGCGCAGCGCCGGGTGGGGCAGGATCATCAACCTCTCCTCGATCGGCGCCCAGGGGTTGATCGGCCTTGCCGCCTATGGGGCGGCAAAGGCCGGTGTGCAGGCGCTCACCCGGACTCTGGCGATCGAGCTCGGCCGCCACGGGATTACCGTCAACGCGGTCGCCCCCGGGTTCATCGCGACCGATATGAACCGCGGTCTTGCCGAGCGCTCGGGTAGAAGCTACGACGAGCTGGAGGCCGAGATGATCCGCGGGATCCCGGTCGGCCGCGCCGGCGTCCCGGACGACATCGCCCAGGTTGTGTCGTTTTTCGCCGACGAGCGGTCGGGCTTTGTGAACGGTCAGGTGCTGTACGCCACCGGGGGTGCCTGACCCCCGCAACGGTGCCTAGGTTTCAACGCGCGGCGTGATTGCCTCGTACCACCAGGTGATCAACTCTGGGTCCAGCGCGTCGCTCAACTCCATCCCGTCCTCGCCTTGTCCGCGCAGTGCCGCCAGCAGCGATCGCTCGGCGAGCTCGCGCTGGCCCTCGGCTACCTCGTAGATCGCCATGTAGGCGGGAGGCTCCTGACGAGTCAGGCGTGACGGAATGAAGCGGAATCGGCGGGCGGCGACGAACCCGTCGAGGGCAAGCACGTCTCCGAGGTGACGCTCGGTGTACCAGTTGTTGAACTCCTCGTCGCGCCCCGGCACCGGCTTGGATAACACCACCAGGTACTCCGACATCGTCCCTCGTCCTCTCCGTTGGCCGGCCCCGTCTTGACAGCGTCCGGGGTTAGGCGGTAGAAACTACAACAAATGCTTGTTTGTCGGTCGCGGCGCGCGCGGGGCGTGTCGAGAGCGCGGTCCGAATTGCTCGCCCCGCGCTGATCGAAGGAGAGCGATTGAGAATGCCGAGCCGACGCAATGAACTGCGCGGATCGTTCGCTGCCGTGGGAATCGGCGAGGTTCCAACCGGGGTCTACCCGGATCGCAGCGCGCTTGACGCGGCGATGCTGGTCGCGCGTGAGGCGGTCCGCGACAGCGGCATTCCGAAGGAGGAGATCGATGTCGTAATGACGACCGGCGCGATCTTCAATCCGGAGTTCAACGCCGACATGATTTTCTCGCGGCTGGTCGAGGAGCTCGGCCTCACCGGGACGACGCACACCAACATGCAGGTCATGGCCGGAGGAGCCTCGAGCAGCGTGATGTTCAAGACGGCGGGCGCGTTGGTGACATCCGGTCTGGCGGACCACGTGCTGGTCATCGCATCCGACAAGCTCGCCACGGGCATGTCGATCGCGGACGCGATCGACACCTTCGCCCGCTACGGGATCCCTGCTGAGTGGGAGCGGCCCTACGGCCAGCATTTCAGCGCGATCGCCGCGCTCATCATGCAGCGCTACCAGCACGAGACCGGCACCACCGCTGAGCAATTGGCCTCGGTCTGCGTGTCCCTTCGGGCGTGGGCCTGCCTGAATCCCAACGCAATGTATCGGAAGCCGCTGACGATCGAAGAGGTGCTGTCGTCCAAGATGCTGTCGGAGCCCCTGCACGCCAAAGAGTCCAACATGCTCGCCGACGGCGCTGCGGCCTTCGTGGTCACCACCGCCGAACGGGCCCGCGAACTCACCGAGACGCCTGTGTTCTACCTGGGTTCAGGCGGCCGAGTGACGCACTACGCCCTGTCCCAAGAGCCCGACATTACGCGCTTCGGATGGGCGCAGGCCGGCCATGAGGCCTTTGCCGAAGCCGGAATCGACGTCGCCGACGTTGATATCGCCGAGATCTACGACTCCTATGCCATCTTCAATCTCATCTGTTTGGAGGAGCTCGGGTTCGTCGAGCGCGGCGAGGCGGGGGCCTTCGTCGAGGCGGGGCACACGTCTCCAGGCGGCAAGCTTCCGATGACAACCAACGGCGGGATGCTTTCGCAGGGGCACACCGCCGTTGGTGGGGGGGTGGCGATCTTGGTGGAGACGATCCGCCAGCTGCAGGGTCGGGCCGGCGAGCGGCAGGTGCCGGGCGCCACACTCGCTGTGGAGACGAGCGTCGGCGGCTCGTACATGGATGCTCAGGTTCTCGTTCTCTCGACGGAGGTCAGATGACCGCGACGGCTCCCGCTTTCAGTGCGAACTCCCGGTACTTCTGGGACGGGATCGAGCAGGGGGAGCTGCGCCTGCCGTGGTGCGGCGCCTGTGGACGCCCCTACTTTCCGCCGCGGCCGTTCTGTCCGTTCTGCTGGGATGACGCCATCGAGTGGCGCCAGGCGGCCGGCACAGGCACGCTGTACACGTTCACCGTGGTGAGGGCGAATCCGCCGAGCGCGTTCGTCCCCGAGCTGCCCTACGCAATCGGGATCGTGCGGCTGGATGAAGGGGTGCAGATGATGTGCCACCTGCATGGCGATCTTGACGCGCTCGTCTGCGACGCGCCCGTCCACGCGGGCTTCGCCGAGCTCAACGGGCGGCGCGTACCCTCGTTTGCGGTTGTCGGCACGCCTGCGTCATGACCGCGGTCGACGGCGTCACCTTCGAAGACTTCCAGGTCGGACAGGAGTTCCTGACGGTTGGGGTGACCGTCACCGAGACCCATCTCGTGAACTGGGCCAACCTCACCGGCGACTGGTACCCGCTGCACATGGATGAGGAATTTGCGCGGGAGCACAGCGAGTTCGGCCGCCGCCTCGTCCACGGTCCGTTCGTTTTCGCGCTCAGCGTGGGTCTGATCGAGAAGGCCAACGTCCTCGGCCACTCGGTCATCGCCTGGCTGGGCACCGACGAGATGCGGGCCAAACTGCCGGTGTTCATCGGAGACACCCTGTCGGTCCGAGCGACCGTGGTCGAGGCCAGGCGCTCACGCTCGGACCCCGGCCGGGGCATCGTCACGCTGCTCTACGAGGCGCACAAGCACGGCGGCGAGATCGTCATGAGCTTTCGGAGCACCCTCATGATCCGTGCCGGCCAGGCCGCTGCCTAGATGTGGCAACGACGCCGACAAGTGTCCAAACTATCATTTGTTTTCCTGGTACGCTGGGGCATGCACGAGCGGTGAGGTCCAGGAACTGCAGTCGCGCGTAGCAACAAGCGAAAGGGAGAGGCGTGACCTCAGAGCGGTTTGATGTGATTGTGGCTGGATCCGGCTCGGCCGGAGGGACCCTCGCCGCTCGGCTCAGCGAGGACGCGGATTGTCGCGTGCTGCTTCTGGAGGCGGGCCGTGACTTCCCCGACGAGGAACTGAGTCCCCCCGGATTCTTCGCCGGAGGCGCGCACACCGGCGAGCGCAACGCCGGGGCTGGTCCATGGGCGCCGGAGTACGACTGGAACTATGAATCCGAGCCGCTCTCCAACGGGCGCCGGCTGGCACTGCGCCGCGGCAAGCTCGTCGGGGGCTCCTCAATGACCAACGGTTGCGTGGCCGTCCGTGGGCGCCCGGAGGACTTCGCGCGCTGGGAGCAGGCGGGAGCCACCGGCTGGTCGTGGGACGAGGTCTTGCCCTTCTACGAGATCGTGGAGCGCGAGCTCAACGTGTTCAGCTATCCGCCGGAACTGTGGCTCCCAGTCCAGCGCCTGGTGCTCGACGGCTTCCAGGAGACCGGCTTTCGCTACGTGGAGGACATGAATGCCCCGGACTCCTGGGACGGAGTAGTCGGCCCATGGCCGCGAAGCCGACGCAACGAAATGAGGCTCGGGAGCCTGAACACCTATATCCGCGCCGCCCGCGGGCGACCGAACTTCTTCATCCGTGACCGTGCGATGGTCGACAGGGTCCTATTCAACGGGACGCGGGCCACCGGCTTGGAGTTCGTCAACGGAGATGGGCACCGCGAGACCGTGCACGGTGACCGCGTCGTGGTGGCCGGCGGCGCCTACGGCTCGGCGCCGATCCTGCTGCGCTCGGGCGTTGGCCCGGCGCAAGAGCTCCGCGACCTCGCGATCAAGCCGCTCGTCGATCTCCCGGTCGGCCGCAATCTGATGGAGCATCCCGGCCTGACCGTCTCCATCGAGGTCGACCCAGCGTTCGCCCGCATGGGCTGGCCGACGCTAGCCGCCGTCGTTCGGGGCGATGGCTGGTGGGGCATTCCGGCTCCTCATCTCGCCGACCAGAACCTGATCGCGATCAAGTTCCTGTTGGCGACGCACGAGGGTCCCGAGGGAGGAGTCATCCGGCTATCGAGCTCCGATGTCAATGATCCCCCGCTGATCGACCACGGGTTCAGATCAGTCATCGATGCCCGGTTGTTCGACGGCCCGTGGACGGCATTCCAGGAGCTCCTCGAGACTGAGCGATTCAGGTCAGCGCACGCCCGTGATCCTCTTGGTGATACGCGCTTGGAGGACCGGTTGCTCGACGGTCTGATCAGCGGGGCGCATCCGGCGGGGAGCTGCGCGATCGGCGAGGTCGTGTCTCCGGATCTGGACGTGTACGGGACCGATGGACTCTATGTGGCGGACGCGAGCGTGTTCCCGCGTCACGTCACCAACAACCTCAACACGACCTGTTTCGTCGTCGGTGAGATTGCCGCCCGCAAGCTTCGTGGCCAGGGAGTGCCGATGCCCAGAACAGTTGCATCTGCATGACTCGACGCCGGATTCGATAAGGAGAGAGTTGATGGCTCGCACGTTGGACGACTACGCCCACGCTTATGAGACGATCCACCTCGAGCGCGAGGATGGGATCTTGCTGATGGAACTGCACTCAGGGGATGGACCCCTGATGTGGGGTGACCTCGTTCACCGTGAGCTGATCCACGCGCTGCATGACATCTCGACAGATCCCGAGACCCATGTAATGATTTTCACTGGCCGCGGCGACGTATTTCTCAACGACATCGATCGCAGCACGTGGGGTTCGGATCCCGACGACAAGGACGTCCGAGAGCGGATGTTCCACGAATGCAAGCTGCTATTACGCGGTTTCCTCGATATCCCTGTTCCAGTCATCGGCGCAATCAACGGTCCGGCTCGGTTGCATGCCGAGCTTCCGCTGCTTTCTGACATCGTCATCGCCGCTGACACGACCGTCTTTCAGGATTCTGCGCACTTCTACACAGGAGGCGTTCCGGGCGACGGCGTCAATGTGCTGTGGCCGATGTGGTTGGGACCCAATCGCGGACGGCATTTCCTTCTGACGGGTCAGGAGATCTACGCGGAGGAGGCGCTGCGCCTCGGCCTGGTCGGCGAGGTGCTGGCGCCCGACCAGCTGATGGGACGGGCTTGGGAGATCGCGCGCGAGTTCACGCGCCGTCCACGCATCTCACTCCGGGCAACACGCCTTGCCCTCACTCTCGGGCTGCGCCGCGCGATCAACGCGGACCTCGACGAGGGCCTGGCGCTCGAGTTTCTGTCGCGCGCTTGGGTTCGGATGCCCTATCCCTACGTTACACGCGACGAGGCCCGGGCGTGAGCTAGCCCGCCGCGCCTTCAGTTGGCACGGCGATGATGGCATCCACCCCCCGAGGCCGTCCATTGCTGCCCGTGCCCTCAACGCCTGAACGACAGCGCGAAAGGAACATGGATGGGACGACTTGACGGAAAGGTAGCCTTCATCACCGGGGCCGCCCGGGGTCAGGGCCGCTCACACGCGGTCCGGATGGCCGAGGAGGGAGCCGACGTCATCGCAGTCGACATCGACGATCAACTGGAGACGGTTCCGTATGAGCTGAGCACGACGAGCGACCTGGAGGAGACGGCTCGGTTGGTGCAGGAGGCCGGCCGTCGCGTCGTCATCCGAAAGGCCGATGTTCGCTCGCTGGAGCAGCTCGAGGCAGCACTCGAAGCGGGCGTCGCGGAGCTGGGGCGACTCGACGCGGTCGTCGCCAATGCCGGGATCTGGTCCTACGACGCGCTCGTCGACATGACTGAGCAGAAGTACCTCGAGATGATTGACGTCAACCAGAACGGTGTGTTTCGAACCTGCAAGGCAGCCGTCCCGAGGCTGCTCGAGCAGGGTCAAGGTGGCACGATCACGATCATCAGCTCGGCGGCAGGCCGCAAGGGACTCCCGAGCCTCTCCCACTACTCAACCGCCAAGCACGCGGTCGTCGGGCTGATGCGGTCCCTCGCGAACGAGCTCGCACCCCACTCCATCCGCGTCAACACGATCCATCCGTGTGCCGTCCGAACGAAGATGATCCAGAACGACGCGCTCTTGGAGTTGTTCGCGCCCGGCGTCGAGAACCCGGTCTTCGAGGATGCCGGCGACGCCTTCCGCCGTCTCAACCTATTACCCATCCCGTGGGTCGAGCCGATCGACATCTCCCACGCAGTCGTCTACCTGTCATCAGACGAGTCGCGTTATGTGACGGGGGTCAGTCTGTCGATCGACGCTGGGCAGAACGAGAAGCCCTAGCTGCCAGCACCGTCATCGAAAAAGATCGGGGTCGCGACGTATTGCCGGAGGCTCCCGACAAAGCGAGGTATATCGGCCCGCACCTCTGGGCGTTCCTCGAGGATGCGACGGTCGTGTTCAAGCCACGTGGACTCATCAGCGAACCATTGCTCGACGATCCCGTCCCAAGGACAGTCGGCCGGTGGGATGTTCGATACGTAGCGATCGAACAGCGGGGTGTGCGCCATGACGAGCGGTGCATGTCGCTCGAGCCAGTGCTCGCGGAAGTCCTGAAGTGAAAGACCGGATCGACGAACGATGAACCCGAGTCGCACGATCCCCGAGATATGTGAGGCTGGCTGCTTCGGCGCATGAATGTGCTCTTCCACGCAGACTGCACCGGCTTTTGACGCTACGTCCCAGCAACGCGCCGACACGTCTGGAGCAAGTGACTTATCATCGAGATGAGCAATGACGGCGGCAGCCGCTGCCGTGTCGGCAGCCGCTGTCGTGTCGGCAAGGCTGGTCCCAGAGGGGGCGACGGGGACCGCATTGAACGGGCTGAGTGAGAGTGCACCGACCCGCAGTTGTGCGCCGCACAGGCCGACATCCCTGAGTTTCTCAGCCAATGTCGCAGCGGCATCCCGCACGTGAGCAGAAACCACGACCTCTCGGTCGAGTACCCGGTCACCGATCAGGATAAAGAATTTCATGGGTTCAACTGTGACGGCCTGTCAGACGCGTAGCAGCCCGCGTCGACTTCCGGCGGCCTGCACTTCGTGGACGAGGCGGATCAGCGCGTCGCCGGTCCGGACGGTTGATTCGCAGAGCAGGATGTCGACGCCTGCTTCGTCGTAGGCCGCGAACACGTCGGCCAGCTGGGCGACAGACGTGATGTCCAGTCGGCCCGGCTCACCGGCGCCGGCCCCCGGCACGTTGAACAGCCGCGAGTTCACGAATAGGAAGTTCTCCGGCAGCGTCCCGCCGGCCGCCGCCCCCAGCTCGCGGCGGACCTCAGCGCTGCGCTCAGGGGTGAGCTCATGACCGATCCAGCCGTCGGCCATTGCCACTGCACGGCGCAGCGCCGGAGCAGAGTGGCCACCCATGATAATCGGCACGTTACCCGTCGGTCGCGGGACGAAATGCACCGGCTCATCGATCCGGAACTCCTGACCGTGGAAGGTGACCGGTGAGGTCTCCCAGCAACGCCGCATCATGGCGATGCCCTCCTCCAGCCGGGCGCGGCGGGTCGCGAAAGGCACCTGGAGAGCATCGAACTCCTGTTCGATCCAGCCCATCCCGACGCCGCACATCACCCGGCCGCCGGACAGCACATCAAGGCTGGCAATCACCTTGGCGAGGATCAGCGGATTGCGATACGGGACTACGCACACGCCGACGCCTAGGCCCAGCCGCTTGGTTGCCCCGGCCACGTAGGCGAGGCAGGTCCACGATTCCAGCGTGGCCTCGTCGAAGGGCCGCGGATAGCCACCGCTCGCCGTCGTGGTGTTCCGGCTTGTCAGCTCGCCGGCCGGGAAGACGATGTGGTCGGCGACCCATCCCGAATGGATGCCCGCCTCGTCCGCGGCCACCGCGACCTCGGTCATCACCTCACCGGACACCACCCCGGTGTGATAGGGGAGCCGTGTCGCCAGGTGCATGTTTCTCCTCCTTTATCGACGGCCGGAGATCACCGACGCGCGCCGGCGACTAAACACTAGTGGTCGCTGCGCTCGTGCCCGGCAACGCGAACCAGAACCTTCGTGCTCAGATCTGGGATGCAGCCCAGTAGCTCGGCGATGTCCGACGAGGAACGGAGATCCTCGAAATCCACGATGATGCGTTCCGGAAGCGCGGTGATCCGTCCCCGCTACATGCCGTCCACCGCCAGCTGCCAGTCGCCCCTCGCCCGGCCGCCTCGGATCGGCTCGATGCCGAAGAAAGCGCCGAAGTGACGGACCGTGACCTCCTTGAGCATCGGCACATGCGGCTGGATCCGGGCGTATGGCGCGTCTCCGTAGGCTCGGACGATTCCCACAGTGCCCTGGACGCGCGCCACCGAGAACCCCAACCGGAGATAGTCGTTGGCGGCCGGCACGTAGTCCTCCATCGACACGAATACGAGATCCGCGCCTCTGGGGAACACCTGGCGGATCGCGCCCGCCGCAGAGCCGGCGGCCGGGTCGACGACGTGGGTGGCACCAAGTCTCAGCGCGGCTTCTCGACGCACCTGGCTGGGGTCGACGACGACCACCTCGCCGGCCGTCTGACTGAGCTGCTGCAGAATCAGCAGGCCGTAGTCCTCGGCACCCAGTATCACCACGTTGTCGCCACTGGCGAAGCCCGAGAGCCGCACGCTGCGGGTGGCGCACGCGGCGGGCTCAACGACGGAGCCCAGCTCGTCGGTGACCGCGTCGGGCAGGCGGTAACAGGCGTACGCGGGGACCGCGCACAGTTCGGCGTAACCGCCATCACGCCCGTCGCCGACGCCCAGCCAGCGAGCGCCGCGCTCGCATTGGGTCACGAACCCGCCGCGGCAGTTCAGGCACTGATTGCAGTAGATCCGCGGGTCGACGGCGACCCGGTCTCCCACCATCCAGCCATCCATGTCCGCCGGCATCTCGTGCACGACCCCAGCGAACTCGTGGCCCATGACCAGACCCTCGGACCAGCTGTCTCTGTGTCCGAACCCGCGTCCCTCATAGACGTGCTTGTCGGTGATGCAGACGCCGGTGAACAGCGGTCGGACCAACAGCTCATCGGGACCGGGACGCGGGTCCGGCACCTCCTCGATCCGGAAATCGCCCGGGCCTCGGTTGACGAGCGCCCTCATGTCGGACGGCTTGAGCTCGAGTGCAGATCCGAAGCCGATCGCACGTGTGCACAGAGCTCCTGCACCGACATGCGGTCCAAGCCCTTCCAGGTCAGGTCGTAGCCTGGCCCGGCCAGGCGTAGGCTGCGGCCGGTGGCCGACGGAGATTGAACGTCGGTGACGGTGCTGAGCGGTGCTTGGTGGACGAGCGCGTAGGACCGGTCGCGCGTGGGCTCGAAGAACATGAACCGCCGGTCGGTCACCACCAGATATCCGTGCTCGCTGGAGATGTGCGCCAGCACCCAAAACCGGGCAATCTCGCCCTGTTCCAGCTGGACGCCCCATTCAGACAGGAGATCAAACGGCGTCGGGGCGCTTTGGCCGCGCCGCAGGGCCCCGAGCAGGTTCGTCCGACGGCGCGGGGTGACCGCTGAGATCCGCAAATCGAACCGGTACCCGCAGTAACGGCATTTGAGCGCCTCGGGGCGGACCTCCTCCGCGCAGTCCGGACAGCGCTTCGTGGTTGTTTCGGCCGTCTCCTCACCACCCATCGCCGTCACCTCGAGCACTCTCGTTTGGTGAACGCTCCGGTCGGGCGTCGCCCGCGGAGAGATGTTACGTGACAGGCCGCACTGTGGATCGCTCTGAGTCTAATGTTGGGCGAGCACCCGGGCGGGCGACACGTGCGCCGCGCGCCAGGCCGGGTACAGCCCGCCGAGCACGCCGATCAGGACGCCGATCAGCAATGCCCGGCCGAGCGCCCACGGGGTGATGTGCGGCGTCACGAACTCCGAGGCGCCGAGAATCTTGACCAGGTAGTGGGCCCCGATCACGCCGAGCAACAGCCCGATGATCGCGCCGAGGAAGGTCGTCACGATCCCCTCGATCAAGACCCGCCAGGCGATCTGGCGAGCGCTCCAGCCGACCGCCGAGAGGATCGCGAACTCCGAGCGGCGCTCGATCACGGCCATCAGTTCGGTGTTCATCACGCCGATTCCGCCGATCACGAGCGCGAGCACCGCGATCACGAGCGCGGCCTTTGAGACGAGATCGCCGTTGGCGCCCAACCGGATCGACTCCTCTCCATCGGCGATGATCGAGATCCCGGGATAGCGCTTGGCCAGCACCTGCTTGATCGTCGATGGGCGGGTGCCGACCGACAGCTCGATCGGGATCGTCGTGACCTCGTCCTGGCGGCCGGCGATCGACTGCGCGACGCGCAGCGGGATGAAGGCGCCGGTGTCCTGGAACGCGACCCCGAGGTGGTAGATCCCGACGATGCTCAGCTTGTGGCCCTTGACGTGGAGCGTGTCACCGACGCGGAGGTGCAGCTGCTTGGCGGTCTCGTCGCCGATCACGGCTTCGTGCGTGCCGGTGAACATGTGACCGGCCGAGAACACCATTCGGTCGACCTCGAAGTTGGCCGGAGTCGAGCCGAACACGACCACGCCCGGATTGTGTGGGACGTCGGAGACGAGCAGCACGAACCCCGTTGCCGACTGGATCCCGGGGGTCTTTCGCAGCTGCTTGATCATGCTCTGAGGCAACACCGACGTGGTCGGGTCGGCGGCATCCTTCTGGAACAGGCCGAGGTCCGAGGCGCCGAGGTGGAAGAACTGGCCGGCGCTGCGCTGGGCACCGGCTCCGACCGCCAGCAGCGCGACGATCGTCGCGATCCCGAGCGCGGTTCCGAGCGCGGTCAGGAACGTTCGGCCTGGTCGGTGGCGGATCGAGGAGAGCGTCTGGATCAGCGAGGTCATCGCGCGCTCACGCCACGTCGGGCAACTGCTGAGGTTCGTTGCCGGCGTCCGCGGGCGCGATCATGCGGCCGTCGGCGATGTGCAGCGCCCGGTCTGAGTGCTCGGCCAGCGATGGGTCGTGGGAGGCGACGATCACGGTCGTGCCGCGGCTCTCCTGGACCGATCCGAGCAGCTCCCAGATGTGGCGCGCCGACGTCGAGTCCAGCGAGCCGGTCGGTTCGTCGGCGAGGATCAGCCGCGGCTGTCCGGCGAGCGCCCGTGCGATCGCGACCCGTTGGCGCTCGCCGCCGGAGAGGTCCGACGGCAGCGCTTTGGGCCGGTCGCCGAGCCCGACCTCCTCGAGCAGCTCCTGCGAGCGCCGGGTGCGCTCGGCGCGGGAGACGCCAGCGGCGACGAGCGGCAGCTCGATGTTCTGCTGGGCGCTGAGCGACGGCAGCAGATGGTGCAGCTGGAACACGAAACCGACGACCTCACGGCGATAGCGGGCGGGGTTGTGCAGCTGCTCCACCTGAATGTCGTCGACGCGGATGCTGCCGCCGGTCGGCTTGTCGAGGCTGCCGATCAGCTGCAGGAGCGTCGTCTTGCCGGAGCCCGACCGGCCCGACAGCGCCACCAGTTCCCCGGGCTCGACCACGAACCCGACGTCGTCGAGCACGAGCGCCTTGCCGTAGCGGCGGGAGACGTGCTCGACGACGACGCGGGCTCCGGGCATGCGACTACTGCTTGGTCGTCAGCACCCACGGGACCTTGACGGTCCCGGCGCTGGTCCTGATCACGACCACGAGGGTCAGCTGATGTCCGACGGCCTCGCCGGGGAACTTCAGCGTGTCGCGGCCCTGCCCGTTCTTGAACGCGACGCCGGGCTCGGTGCGCACCGGGCTGCCCGACGTCGTGTCGCCGATGAAGAACTCGTAGCTGTCAGAGCCGCTCAGCTTGGTGTTGCCCTTGGTCGCGGTCCACGTGATCACCCAGTTCTTCCCTGCGATCGGGTTGTGGTTGGGGAAGTGCACCTTCGCGCTGAACGCGGCGGCAGACGCGGCGCTGGGGACCAGCAGGACGAACGCCACGACGAGACCGGCGAGCGCGATCGATGCGCGGCGCGCGCGGCGGACGATGGTGGCGGGGGACGGACGCTGCATGGCACCTCCTATCGGTGATGCGGTTGCACACGGTGCAGAAACAGAAGAATGTATTAACGACCAACGATCCTGCCCCCGTAAAGGATATACCGAGGCTAAACTGACCCGATGAGTCTCTCATCTGAGACGCAGACGGTGCCCGTGCCGGCGCAGGCGTCGGTGCTGATCGCGCGCGTGGCACGGGTCGTCCGCCAGCGCTTCGAGCAGGTGCTCCTGCCGCTCGGCTTGAGCCAGCGTGACGTGATCGCGCTCAGCTACCTGCGCAGCAGCTGCTCGCCGAACGGCTGCGGCTCGACGCGTCGAGCATGGTCTGCCTGCTCAACGACCTCGAGGAGTCAGAGCTCGTCGTCCGCCGCCGCGACCGAGCCGACCGCCGCCGCGCGATCGTCCAGTTGTCGGAGATGGGCGAGCGGACGCTGCGCGAGGTCGACGCGGCCGTAGAGGTCGTCGAGCAGGAGATGCTGATCGGACTGGATCCCGACGAGCGCTCGACGCTGCACCGGCTCCTGTCGCGCCTGCACTGCGGGTTCGCTGAGGAGTAGGCCCGGAGGTCCTCAGCGCCGCGCAGTCAGTCCTGAGGTCACATCACCGGAATGATCCGGCTCGGGTCGGCGACCCCCGAGTCGATCGCGGCCT
>Ga0302325_10010493_pt1 | contig 20075 bp, 19 predicted proteins | sample Palsa_T0_2_FD_201948 | JGI IMG/M metagenome (GOLD analysis project Ga0302325, IMG submission 201948) | Peat permafrost microbial communities from Stordalen Mire near Abisko, Sweden - Palsa_T0_2 | ecosystem: Environmental > Terrestrial > Soil > Palsa > Peat permafrost | place: Sweden: Abisko...
CTACATCGGCATTATCCTGATACGAAGTACCTTCCTGGAGGCACCGATGCTGTCAGGGCTGTATTAAAGGACCGATTAATGGAGATCTGGTGGGAGATTGGCGAGGAGGTTCTAGATCGGCTGATTAACAGTATGCCACACCGTGTGCAAGAAGTAATAGAAGCGAAGGGCTGGTATACTAGTTACTGATAGTAAACAACATCTACTATCTTAAATTATTAGCATGGGCTGTACTAAATCATTTCCATGGAGAACGATGCATCAGATAGGCATGGTTTCGGACATGATTTTTCGCGGTGGCCAAGACTTTTGTCAGGTGACTTTATAAGGGAAAAATTCAAATATACCTGTGAGTTATCACAAAATTGCAGAAATACCTCAGTCTTTTTTAAAATTACAGAAATGACCTTCATCTTTGACTTTTTCGAAGATCGTAAGTATCTTCATTAAAATGCCTTCAAACCTTAATTTCTTGATATCTAATGCTAATTATGAATTAAGTAGATAAAGTAGTAATTAAATAGCCTCCCTGCAAGTCCTTTTTGAATGTCCAAGACCCCTGCAACGTCTACAACGATTCTGACGATGCTGACGATCAGTAGGGGTTTCTGACTCTCCTGTGCTGCGAATGCGACGCTTTTTGGGCCTTCCAGTAGGCCGGCATGTACGAGGAGGAAGCATAGAGTTGCCTTCAGGCTCTGAGACATCGCCATCGTCGCCGTCGATTTTGCCATCTTCGCCGAGCTCCGAGGGCCAAACCAATGGTTGTGAATAGTCTCTAGCGAGGGGATGCAGAATGGCGTTTTTGTAGGATTTGCAGTACGATTCGAGCGTAAAGAATGCCTTCGAATACAACTGAGGGTTACGCTTCAGTGCCATGATGATAGCAACGGCGTGTTCGCATGGATAGCCGCTCGACTGCCAAACATGACAACTGCATGTTCTTGTCTCCAAATCGACGAGATAATCAACCATTGTGATGCCTGAGCTCACTTCAAATCGAGTACTTGTAGACGCATGAAATCGATACCTGCATGCTCTGTCCTTCACAAGCTGTTGAAGTTTCTCCACAATCAGTTCCACGAGCAATCCAACCGTGTTTCCTTCTCCACCTCGACGTTTGCTGTACCAATCCATTAGGTGATGACGAATGCACTCAAACATTGGCAGAATAGGTAGCTCGCGTGTATGAAGAAGCCAAGAGTTAAGTGATTCGGCGATATTAGACATGAGATGGCCGTAACGATGTCCAGCGAAGTATAACTCTGCCCAATGCTCAGGTGGTGCATGCGCAAGTAGCCAAGAAGCGCTTACAGCATTAATCCCTCGCATCTCTTGTAAAGCCGTGTCAAAATCCTCCTTTTGAGTACTCCGTGCTGCTCTCCAGAGTAGCTTTTTCAACTCCATGTTCTTGAACTGTTTGTGAAAGTTTTCTTCGAGATGACGGAGACAATAACTGTGACCCAAACCAGGGAAACGGACGCAACGCCATCGATAAAGACCTTTCTGACGATCAGACAGCAAAACAAGAGTGCAATTCCCCAGGTTCTCTGAGGCGTGGGGTTCGAGAACATGTTTTCGAAGGATGCTGAGAAACCAAAGCCAATTTGCATCGTTTTCGGCATCGACTACCGCAAAAGCTAAAGGATACAGACTACCAAGTGCGTCGACACCAGTGGCGGCTGTCACAAACCAACCCCGCTGTGCGACGTCACACAGCAATGTCGTGTAGATAGTTAGGTTAGGGCGCACGGGACTGCTAAAACCCGGTCGCCGAGCTGTAGAGTTCTTCATCTCGCAAGGTCACTTCAAATCATCTCATTCTTATTGGCAGCCTGTAGTCCCGTTCTTGACAGCGGCTAGAAGAATGCCAAGATACTTGCTTTTGAGGTGTGTACCGTCTAAACCTAAAATCGGCAAGCAATGTCCGAAACCCACAGCTGAAGCACTGTAGCTGATGAAAATCCGTTTGAATTTGCTGTCATCGTCACGCTCAAGGATGGCTGTAGTATGCAGGTTTGTATTGAGAAGGTCTTCGCAGTATCCAGGGAGCTTTGCATAAGCTTCCTCGTGAGTGCCGTTGATGAATTTCAGAGCCAATTCTCTGGCTCGCCAAGCCTTTGCATACGTGATATCGACGCCTAACTCCGTCTTCAAATCCAATCTAATCTGCGTAGGTGTATAGTTCGGTTGTGCCCTGAGTTTGTCTTGAATTTTGGTCGCAATGAAGGTGTTTATGACTTGCTTGTATCTCGTGTGAATTAAACCGAAGCAATCGTGAGTTTCGCTGAGCTTTCTGATCACAAAATGACAGGTATTTTCGACATTTGTTGCATGAAGTTGCCAGCTACAATCCTCGTCCTTGCATTCGATCGTATAGCGTCGTTTGTCAGACTTAACAGTGACAAATTCGAAGTTGGCTTGGATTGTGTGTGCCTTGCAAAGTTGCAGGCCAATTTGAGCTCGCTTGCGGTGTTGTAAACGGTTCCCACTTGAAGTAGAGATGGATGGGGATCCATCGAACTTCATGAGGGTGCGGGATGAAGGCAAACGGCGAGAATTACTACGAGGCAGAGCCGTTGACATTGATGTTGACAATGAACGAAGATTTTTCTCAAAGTCGCAGGTCATTTCTGTAATTTCAAAAAAGACTGAGGTATTTCTGCAATTTTGTGATAACTCAGGGGTATATTTGAATTTTTCCCATATTTATATCAATGATGTCAACGTCACAGAATACGTCCCAAAAGTCGTCCGTACAAAGATGTCTGTCCTATTCCAAGATTTTTGTATGCCCCTTCAAAACCCCGTGGTTGATATTAGAAAAATACTCGTGCATCTCAGCGGAGGATAACTTCGCAATCGGAAAAGGCAGACACGAGATAGAATACGTCCGAAAAGCAGCCCAACTCAGCGGCACGTACACCAAAATCCGCACACTCCATTCCTACTATGCAACCCGCCTCTTCTCCGGCCGCGTCACCGAACACACCACCGAGTCAGATGAAGAAATTTTCATCCCCGGCCACGGATGGATAAGTACGACGAAAAAGATGACGTTCCTTCAAAAGATGCTCAACCGGAAACCCCATCTTCAAGCCAAGGTCCACAACAAGTATTTGACGTGGGAACCGCGGAAGAATCCCAACAGTCGGTTGTTCGATATCCCCAAAAAGCATCCTGCGATGAAGGCCAAGCCAGAGTATGTTTGTCCAGAGGTTCTTTCTGGGGGGGAGTGGCAGAAGATTGCTGTCGCGAGGGCGTTTATGAAGATTAAGGAGGCGGATTTGCTTATTTGGATGAGCCGACGAGTGCACTTGATCCGCAAGCAGAATATGAAGACGTTGATGGAATACCGCAATAATAGAACCACAATCTTTATCGTATTTCTTCCGTTCTTTATTTCTGGATCTACATAATATTCAGTCTCATCGTTTCCATACTGTTAGGGCGGCTGATAAATTATGGTACGTCCTCGCGAACTCGAGCTAACGGTAGCTTCTCGACAAAGGCAAGTTGGTGGAAATGGGAACTCACGATGAACTGGTCAAAGTTGAGGGGGGGAAATATGCTCATCTATTTCATTTGCAATCTGAGGGATATGCCAATATCAACAACGAAAAGAATAAAGAGTCGTGAAATATCGGTGCGTAGATCTGTCGACATCAAAGAATATATGCAAACGTCGTTTGCGTGGTTTTCGAGAAGGGTTGCGGTCGATGTCGTCCCAGCATAGTATAATGCACCTTACTGACGATGCTTAGCCCAGACCATGTAGTATACGATTGAGAAACAAGCGCAGAAGAACGAAGAACTACCCAACGGTTCTGATCTTCCATTCAAGTGGTTGGGCACATGTCTGCTCCACATCATATAATCCGCTTCGCAACCGAATCACCGCTACTGCCCTTGTAGTCGACTGCCCACACTCCTTCTTGCACCGTAGATGGATTCCCTTCAAACGTATCTCTCAGCATTTGTACATATACTTCTTTTGAGCATGTCCGAAGCGGACGCACCAACACATGCCGGCAGTCCACGGGGTCTTGGGTGAAGACCAAACCATTGCACGGTGAATTGAGCAAGTCCACGCTCTACAAGTTGTGAGCCACGAACTGAGAAGGGGAGTATACGATAATTCGGACACACCAAGTGCCGTGTTTCCCACCGATCTTCGGAGAAGACATTGCTGTCCAGAGACAATGCGGAAGATCACTTGACAAGGATAATCCAAACGATCTCCCACTTGCGACGACTGGGATATTAGAAAATGAGAATTGAGAGAAACATTACTTCCTCTGACATTTCCGTGCTCGGGATCCCACGTTTGCTTGACAAGGGCGCTTTCTCCGCAATTTTCCAATACATCTGTCACGCTTCCCAACGGCGGAAAGCCCTTGGCGGGATTTGCGATGCCGGCCTTGTAATCTTGCAATGCTCGCGCGCGATCATCGACATCGAATCTGTAGAACCGAATACTTTGAGAGATTGAATGAGGGGTGCCATTGAAGATCGTGGCGGGGTTGAGTGCTGTACCCGTGCCAGTCCGCGTTGTACTATTCCGCTTGCTGGATTTTGGGAGTGGGACATCACTGAAGAACGTCCATGTTCCATCACCCGCGTCTGCATACCATGGAAATGGATACTGTGGTGGAAATGGTGGCATTGAGGAGGGCCTAAACGTGAGATGGAAATGATAGTGGGGAGTGAGCAGGGTTGGGGGTTACCGCAGAGGTTGGTGGATTATGGGATGTGTGCGGGGGGTATCGAGGAGAGAAGGAGAGGCGGCAGTAGGTTTCTGTCTGTCAGATGGCTGCGTGAGAAGGGATGGGAAGGTGGAAAGAAGCGGGGAGTGGTGGGTATGTGTATCACTTTGCGTTTATAGATTGGTCCTTGTTGATGTAAGTCTTGCTTAATTAGGCTCAAGGAATGGACGAGGCCAAGAGAGGTGGATTCTTCAAGGATTGAAGGGATGGACTCTTTTTTGGATAGTCAACAGTTATAGGAAAGGTGGCGCCATGAATTTCGCGAGTTCAGTGGGCCTGGCCTAATCGGTGGGAGGTTCAGTGGATCTGGATCTCGAGCAAGGTTGACAGTGACGAGGCCTGAGATGTATGGTATAGGATCTCATGGTAAGTCTGGCTGCAAAAGGGAGTAAGGTGGCGTCTTGAATTTCGCGAGTTCAGGAGCCTGGCCTTCAAGGGAAACTGCAATGGAGCAGTGGGAGCTCACCGGTTCAGTGGGAGCTTTGTGTTTGGTATTTCGTTAGTTGTTTCATTGTGTTGCTTGGATCTTTGGGACTGCTGAGATGGAGGATGGAATTGCATCGTCGGCATCGCCAAGTGGGAGTGAAGAATTATGGTGGCGCTGGCAGACAATGCAGTGGCGCCATTGATGAAAGGATCAAAGGATTTGGGCGCTTGTGGCTTGTGTAGCACAGATTGTGCATTGTTCTTGAGATCTAGAATAAAGTGTTGGTTGGTAGCTCTGGTAGCTCGTCAATCGAATCGGTAATTCAACAAAGTCGCCTGTTAAGGGGCGAAGGCGGGACAAAGGCACGGCAAAAGGGCGGGACAAAGCGAGAGTAGCTTTTAGGACAAAGAAAGTCGACGGCCTGTGCTTCAAAGTTAGCCGAAATTAATTTGTTAACGGGAGAACCAGGGGCGGTTTATGCATAGCCCGCACCTAGGTGCGGCGGTGGGAATAAAGGATGTCATAGCTTTGTCGGGTGCCGCGGCGGCTGGGAGAAACGGCTGGGAGGACGGCTGGGTCGAAAGGCCGGATCTAACAGCCTAGAGGAACGAGAGCGTTGGGATCACCTCTGGAAATATGATTGACCCTCTCGAGGGAGTCAAATTCTATATTGACCCGCTTTCTGACATTTCAAACGGTGTTGTCCAATATCCGATCCATCTTCATCTGCCTGTCCAATATCGTTATGCAAACTGGTAATGAGAGCTTGTTCCTCCTGTTCCAACTCCGCACGACCGACATTCAACCTACAATCCTCGAAGTCACACAGCAACCCGTCTCCGTTCTCCTTGATCAAGAAGTTGTAGATGTTGATATCGGTATGTAGTATGTTGAGGTTATGTAGTTTGCGTAAAAGCGTGGCGCAGGTCTCCAGGTCCGCTGGTCTTGCCGGTCGGGTGTTGGGAACGTATTCGATCAATAGACCCATCACCCGTCCTTCCTCCGTCAAATGCCCAACAACCGGAGGTCCAATGTCCTGTCCATCGATGATACCATATACCACAGTCTCGCGCTCCAGCCATGGCACCTCGAATTCGAACCGGGCGATCTTGGCGATACAAAGGAGCCCGCGGTAACGGACTTGCCAGACCCGATGGCGGAGATACTTAACTGGCTCAACGTCGCGTAGATCGATCGTGATAGGATGCCAGACATCGCTCACGCCCTTTAGTGTCTTTTTCTTCCATTCGACGCGGTTGTCCTTGCGAAGGTCGGCCCAGTTACAGTCGGGCGGTTGAGGCGTGGACAAGACGATGTTGAGAATCGCGGGAGGGAATCCGTAGTCGATTTCATCGATGTCGGCTTCAGGGTGCGCTTCCACGTAGAATACCGTATTGCCCTTCGAGAAGCGATACACACCGGAGTGACTGTCAGCGTCCATCGACAGGCAGAACGCCGGTTCCGAGATTGAAGTCATTGATGGTTGGCGAGACAACAATCCTGACCAAGTGGTGGCTTTGTTCCCGATTTCGATCGAGACTGGTCGTGAACTGTAACAATAAATAGAAGGTTCGGAGAGTCGGACGATCGAGATGGTGCAATTTTTACTACGGGCAGGAATTGCAAGAGATATATAAGGACTTAAAGCACTGCATTTGGCCTGCAGGCCCGGCAGATATTATATACCGCTTGCTAGGTGTAAACAGAGGCAGAAGGCAGAAGGGCTTTCGTGGGCTGCAGCACAAGGAATAAAATTACTACTCCATACAACGCAGTGTTCTCAGTCGGCTATATAGCCATCTCGCTATTGGCTATGCTATCGGTGAAATAGCAGAGCGACCGTCCTTGTATGAACTGTGATAGCATAGCGACCACAAAAAGTTTGATAGCCGCTATAGCACCGCTATCATATAGAGCGTATCACATTCCCCTTATAGGTACACCAAACAGCGCATATATCAAACAGCGCGTATATCAAACAGCGCGTATACCAAACAGCGCGTACACCAAACAGCACGCACACCAAAAAGCACGCACAGGTTTTACACTGGACCGTGATATCACTACACGGCGAACCTAAGTAGGAATCCTTCGCTTTGGCTATAAAACGGATTAGAGCAGGTACAACTTACTAGTTTCGGATCACTAATAATAGACAGTAATGGCATTCGGTCGGTCCAGGACCGGACCTGAAACTCACCCCGACCTGGTTTATCGGTCTCCGGCTCGATCTCGGTCAGATTTATGCCAGAGCCGGCCCGGTTCGGTTCCTAGATCACCTGTTCCGAGATGAGGTCAATCCCGGTATCGGTCCCAACATCTTCAACATAGTCGGTCCTGGAGTGCAGCTGGGAGCCGACCCCCCTAGAACCGACCGAGTTCAAGAGCTAGTTCAGGACCAGCGTGACCAGGTTGGGTTGAAAATTGTCCTTATCCGAACCGGGATCCGGTCTGTCTGTAACGGGAATGGATCTTATTACACTCGTTTCTGCAGCATTCCCGTTACATTGTTGCATTGTGACAGGATATGGCACTTCTTGGGGCCAGAAAGTCATTGTCCTGTTACATCTAGATGGTCTAACGTCATATTGTTACATGGTAACGGAGTATAGCATTTCTGGTGTCTAGGAAGTTACTGTCCCATTACATCTAGTTGGTCTAATGCCATATTGTTGCATGGTAATGGGATAGCACACTTCTGGGGTCCAGAAAGTCGCCGTCTCGTTACATCTAGATGGTTTAATGTTATATTGTTGCGCGGTAACGGGATAGCACACTTCTGGGGTCTAGGTGGTCGCTGTCCCGTTACATTTGTCTAGTTTAACATCATATTATTGCAATGTAACGGGAACCATTCCTTTTAAGCTAAAAACACTGTCATTCCCGTTACATTCCATTACATCACTGTGAGACGCACACATCACCATCTTATCCACATGAATTCACCGGGAACCCGGTTCAGTCCCGATTCGGTCCATGGTCAGGCTTGTCAAGAACCTCCTATACTTTATCGGTCCCCGGCTCGGTCCAGCCAGGCTCTTAGAATGAACCAGGTCGGGTTGATCATGATCTAGTCCTGAGCCGGCAAGAAACCGGTCTGCTTCATCCCAGGACCGGTCTACACCGGATTGGGATGAATCGAGGTGAAACCCGGTCACGTCCCAACCAGAACCCATTCCTGATAATAGACGACCAGATGGGACTACAGCGAAAGAATTAGGACTTTTTCAAATCCAAGACAGCTCGTAAAGCTGATGCAACTCCAAGCAGGACACGACCCATTACTGCTGATTTCTCCGACTCGAGTCGTCATTATTGTGCACCGATCGATTCAGATCCTCTGAAGAATTGGGTGCGATGCGTGATCAAGAACTGATATTTCTCTCTGATTCAAATCAATGGTATAGCGACGATACTTAAGGACTAGAGGACAATACAGACAATACAAACAATGCACAATGTCCTGCATTGTTCATTCATCAACAATACATGCGACCATCTGAAGAATTGGTGCAATGTGCGATCAAGAACTGATATTTCTCTCTTCTATGATTCTCTATCAACGCGCTAGCTGGCTCCCTTTATCTTTGGGCTCTCCGGATGCGGTCCATTCGGTCCATTCGGTCCTTCGGTCCTTCGGTCCTTCCAAGCCATCAAGCCACATTGTCCTGGAGCCGAGAGTGGCATATTTCTTCACTCCCACTCGTCAATCCTCGGCCAGGACTTGCCCGATTAAGACTTGTCCTCAAATGATGATGCTGAAGTGTTTGCCATCCCTATCATTCTGCGCATTGATGCATGCTTTTCCTTTGCCAGTGCCTTGGTCATGATATCTGCTAGCATGACGTCTGTAGGACAGTATTTGAGCTTGATCAATCCATTCTCGATGCTGTTGCGCACAAACTGGAGCTGCACATCGAGATGCTTTGTCCTGGCGTGGTGTATAGGGTTCTCGGCGAGCGCAATGGTTCCCTGGTTGTCGACATTGATGATCTTGGGTGCGTACTTCGACATTCCGAGGTCTATGAGAAGGTTCTGGAGCCAGATAACTTCCTTGGCGGCTTGCGTAAGGGCCGCATATTCTGCTTCGGCTGTCAACAGCGCAATTGTTGACTGTTTCTTGGCTTGCCAAGAAATCGGTGATCCTGCAAGCATGAAGATGTACCCAGAGATGGACTTCCTGTCCTCGCCGGCCGCAAAGTCGGCATCTGAGTAGCTCTGGATGGTCCCCGTGCCCCCGTTGTCATGTTGATACATGAGATGGAGGTCTTGCGTGCCTTGTAGATACCGAAGAGCGCGCTTCGCTGCCTGTAGATAAACTTGCGCTGGATCTGATGCAAATTGTGAGAGTTGCTGAACCGTATACGCAATGTCAGGGCGCGTGCATAGCATGGCGTACATCAAGGATCCCACGATGGACTGATAAAGTGGCTGGATCTCATTCCTCGCCGAATTCGCATCGTCCTTGGTCAACTTTGTCCCTGTCGCAAGGGGTGTTGAGACCGCTTTTGAATCCTCCATTCCAAACCTGGTGAGGATGTCGTTAATATACGTGGTTTGGTCGATCGAGATGTCGCCGTCTGGCGTTCTAGTGACTCGCATGCCGAGATCCTTCATGCTGAATTCGCCGGCGAGCTGCTTCTTGACCTTGGCGATGTTTACTGCGCTCTTGCCGGCAATGAGGATGTCATCGACCCAAATCGCGATGACAATGTTGAGATCGTTGACATAAAGACAGGTATCCGCATTTGATCGCCTGAAGCCGATTTTGATGAGGAATTCATGGAGCTGGATATTCCAGACGCGCGACGCCTGTTTGAGTCCATAGAGGGAGCGCAGAAGCCTGCAGACCATCTTCATCTTCATCCCCTGTATCTCAAATCCCTCCAGCTGCATCATGAAGATCTCCTCGTTAAGTTTTCCAAGCAGAAATGCGGTGATGACGTCCATCCCATGGATCTCCCACTGTTCGAGTGCAGCAAGTGCGAAGATGATTCGGTAAGTTGTTAACTTAGCGACAGGTGAGTAGGTTTCGAGATAGTCGACGCCGTATGCCTGTGTGAATCTGCGCGCGACCAACCTGGCTTTAAATCTCACGATTCTGCCTTCCGCATCCCTCTTGGCCTTGAAGACCCATTTGCAGGTGACGATGTTGCGTCCTGGAGGTGCCTCGACAAGCTCCCATGCTGTTACGGAGCGAGTCCCGGGGCACTCGGAAGCAACTCCACGACTCTTGAAGGATCAGGCGGGAGGGTCGGAGAACTAGCCAGGGGCGCCGGAGGACTAAGACAAGGTTGCTAAGGATGAATTGTTGCAAGCTAAGGTACATGAAGATTCTCGGGGGCTTAAGAGGAGTCCCTGAGAAACCTAACCTAATTAACGTACTTACTAGAACTCCGTTTGTGACACATGCGCCGTTCCTCATCAACGAATCGTATTCCTCCTTGATCGCGAGCTCCCACTCTTTCCCGTTGAGGGGGTGGTTGACAGCTTCTGTATAAGTGCGTGGTTCTGCCGATTCACTCCACATGGTCGTTGACATGTGCGCAGAGTGCCTGGTCCTCCTCGTCCATTCCTCCGATTCGTAGCGAACTGGGGGTGCTCGTCGACGTGGAGGAAGCCGGGGTTCCTCCTGAGGTTGCTGCGCATGCTCTGGTTCTGAGGATTCTTCGAGCGCGTCTGTTGTGACGGTTTCGAGCTCATCTTCATCGTTTGCGTCGTCCTCCGCATCTTCCGCGTTGTGCTCATCTGACGCGGTGCGTGTATATGGTGGACCAGGGATGACCTTGATCATGTTGTAGATAATTCTCTCCGGCTCCGCGGCTGGCGTATGGTTGTTGGCTTCGTTGATAAAGTCCGAGTACGCCGTAACCGTGACTTTGTTGTCGACAGGACTCCGGATGCGATACTGATTCTTGCCACCGTATCCGACCATTATTCCTTCTCCTGTGCGCGAGTCCAGCTTCTGATTCTTGGATTTCGGGATGTGCGGCAACGCTTTTGTGCCGACAGCAATGAGGTGAGATAGGTCTGGTTTCTCGCCGTAGAGCGCTTCGAATGGTGTCTTGTCCCTCAAGGACCGAGTGGGACTGCGATTTTTGAGATAAACGACAGTGCGCTCTAGCTCTGCCCATAGTTCTTTGGGGAGCTTTATCTCGGCGATGATGGAGCGAATCCTCTCGCAAATGGTCCGATTCGCGCGCTCTGCGACGCCATTCTGGTGTGGCGTATAGGGAGTTGTTTCCTCGTGATGTATGCCGAGTTCTCTGCACAGTTCTCCCATTTGTTTGCGATATTCTCCGCCGCCGTCTGTCCTGATTGACTTAATGCGCCTTCCATCCTGTTCGAAGATGTTGCGGAACTCCATGAAAGCGTTTCGAACTTCTAGGGCCGTCTTTAACTGCAAGATGTATAGATACGTCATCCGTGTCGCATCGTCGATGAAGAGGATGAAGTAGCGCGCGTTGCCGAGAGAATTCAGTGTGATCTACCCGCAGATGTCGCTGTGAATCAGGTCGCCAGGTACTGTGCGCCATCGCATTGCCTGGTCGCCGTAGTGCATCGTTTGTCCTCCTTGGATGCACGCTTCGCATTTGTCGTCGTTCTCGACAGGAAATGTCTTGGGGTCGACAGCTACCCCTTTGGCCAATTGCTCTACCTTCTTGACGTTCCATGGTCCTAGATGAGCGAGACGTCGATGCCATGTATCGTAAGGGAGCTGAATCAACTTGGAGTTGGTCGTCTTGAGTGCGCTGACGTTGATGCTGACGTCGACTGTCTTGATGCGCGCGAGTTTGCCGTGGGGAACTGTTGTAGCTACAACGCAGCTGTCCTTGATGATCTTGGTGCCGCGCTGGGGGTGCATGTTGACTTCTGCACTGTTTGCAAGCAGGACATTGGTTGACAAAAGGTTGACATCCATGTCTAGCACATGGAGAACATTCATCAATGTTATACGGAGCGGCGATCCTCCTCCATCCTCCACCATGATGTCGATATGTCCGATTCCGATTCCTTGCAGCTCTCCCTTTGCTGTATAAACGTTAACAGCTTCCCTAAGCAGTACATTCGAGCTGTAGAGCTGGCGGTAAGGTGAGAAATGCTCTGATGCACCTGAATCGAGGATCCAATGTTTGGGATCCCATTTCTCGCCGATTTTGCTGTCTGCTTTGACGCTAGCGCGGCGAATCACATCCGAGGATGTGTGGAAGGCGACATTAGCACTATCCTTGATGGATGGCTTGCCGTTGCGACGTAATTCGGGGTGAAGTGACCAGCATGTGGATTCGACATGGTCTAGTTTCTTGCAGTGCGCGCAGTGGAGGTTATTTGGTGGATTGCAGGGATTTTGAGCTGAGTTCCCTGAGTTGCGACCTTAAAACCTGCCTTTTCTGGAAGTTTGGTTGGTCAGCAGCCCAGACATCACCATGCCTCCCTGAGCCGAATTTTTGCGTTTTCGGAATTCATCCAACAAACGATTCTGAATCGCTTCCAGGCGCATATCAGTCTGTCCCTCGAGTGCTGTAACGGTCATCTGATACCCAGAGGGCATAGAGAGCAGAAAAGTTGTCCTATAGACGATATCGTAGAGGGAGACACCGTGCTCCTCAAGTCGACGTTTGGCGGCCATAAAATCGTGAATGTGGCTCTCCATGTCAGCGTCCTCGGCCATACGTATGCTGATGATGTTCTTGAGGGCCTGGGCCATCGTAATATCGGTCGTAGGACGAAATCGGTCCTTCAGAGTCATACAGATTTTTGCTGGATCATCCTCATCTTCCACATAGGTGATCAGTCGACTTGAAATCGCTGACAGTAGGATTCGACACGCTGGGAATGCCTTCTTCTTATAGGCTTCCAGTGCTGTTTCGTAGGCAACGTGGTCTTCGTCCGATGCGTCGTCTGCTGGCTGTGTTGGGGCCCTGAGAATGCCCTCAACAACATCAAACAGTTTCTTCTCGCGCAGGATCGCTCGTACTGTCGTAGCCCAAGAACGGTAGGTCTTCTCAGTGAGCTTCTCGATCTGTGTTATTGAGGAACGTTCGGAGTCGTCGATGGAGGCCATTTGTCAAAGATTTCGAAATGTTTGGAGATGGCTTGGCGAGGTTGTTTGATGGAGAGGTCTTGTCGCAGGTTGAATTCGTACGCCGATTAGTGCTGCGTATCGAATCGATGCTTGATGCTTCAGTGGTTTGTTGATGGGGCTAGCTGCGCTACGCCGGGCTCATAACCTGAAGAATTGGTGCGATGCGCGATTAAGAACTGATATTTCTCTCTTCTATGATTCTTTATCAACGCGCTAGCTGGTTCCTTTTATCTTTGAGCTCTCCGGATGCGGTCCTTCGGTCCCTTCGGTTTTTCCAAGCCATCAAGCCACATTGTCCTTGAGCTGAGAGTGGCGTATCTCTTCACGGTCTAGGAGACTGGGACGGCCGCAGGATGCCCGCTTATTATAGTCCACCTTTAATTGCGCTGCGAATCTTGTTTTGGAATTAGGTTCGGTGGAAATTGCAAGCGACCGGATGGCGATTGTCAGGTTAACCGATTGGATCGGATAATGTTTGGCGGGGTAGCCGATTGACTTGCGAGTTTGATGGGCTATTTATCTTCGCTTTATAAATTAAAGGGAAAACTCCGAATATAGCCATGGAGTTTGCATCATTTGCGGAAATAGCCACTCTCTTTTCGAAATTGCACAAATAGCCATCCGTCCCCCTGCGCTAACCATCTAACCATGCTCCATGAGCCAGCCCACACCTCCAGCTTCTGCTTGTTCTCATTCATTACGTCAAGTTCCATCGCTAGCTAAAATGGACGTCCTCTCCGAAGAAGCTCAATTCGCCAATCTCGTGGAATAATATGTAGTACACTAGTTTAATGTCAGCTTTCTTGATAACGACGTTTTATGTTTCAGAATGGTTATGTGTGGTTATGGCATGGCTATTTGTGCAATTTCGAAAAGAGTGTGGCTATTTCCGCAAATGATGCAAACTCCATGGCTAAGTAACTCCAGAGCGATCTCGGCCACCGCCACTAGTCGGCCATGCAGCGCCATTGGCTGAGGATCGCCATAGTTAAGCCTTATCTGATGACCAAAAAGGACCCTTATTTTGGCCATAGCACATGCAAAAGAGCAAGGAAAAATCTACGCTCAATGTATTGTATAGATAGACCTATCTAAAGCTTGCCTTGAAAAGCACTAAGTCCAAGAATAAAGACTTGCAACGATATTGGCATGTTTATGCTGATTTTGAACGCTTTTTGCCCAGTTTAAATTAAAATATGCGTCGAAAATCCTCACAATTTGAGGTTTCATTCAGCACGTATGCCTTCAATATTGAAGATATATCAAATTGGCTTTAAGGAAGTTGTAGAGCATAACAGACTTCATTATACTTAAAAGAATTACAGTAATATAAGCTGTATTGATGATGTATCAAACAAATTTTAAATTTTATCGAATTATGATAATTGATGCTCAAGCCTCATAATTGTACACAAGCACATGGTGAATACACATAATACTTTGTGTATAGTAGAGTAGTGATGCATTAAAGATCATATTTTAAGCCCAGGCCGATCCATGAATAATTGCTGTTGCTATGTCTGAAGAGGTAGATTGTGGTGGCCGACTACTGGCGGTGGCTGTCACAGACCACATCGCAGAGTCACGTACCTCGCAGAGTTACGCAACCCTGCGATATTATGTAGATTAGTTAGGTTTAGGGCCCGGGGACTGCTAAAACCCCGTGGCCGAGCTGCAGAGTTCTTCATCTCGCAAGGTCACTTCAAATCACCTTATTCTTATTCGCAGCCTATAGTCTCGTTCCCGACAGTTTGCGAGATCAAAACGACTACCTGCTGCACCTTTGCATTGTGTTTCAGCGTTGCATTTCAGCATCCTGCATTCTTACGCTTTGCATTCGCAAACCTCCTCCACAACATCGTCGAACTCCTTCTACTCAACGACCATGGAAGACACACATCAGACCATGTACCTAGACCCTTCGTCCATTCCACGGACGCTAGAAGCTCTACAGCACCACGAGGAGGCCATCCCCTGGTTCCAGGCCCTCTTCCACAAATGGCCAGCCGACCTTCCTAGTAACCTTGCCCCGGAAGAAATCAAGGATTGGGAAACGTTCCAGTGTTCCCTCACGCAAATCTACGGAGACCTCAACTTAGAAGCAACCTCCGAGCGAGAACTACGACGCCTCAGGCAGACAGGTTATGTGTCCGATTACGCAGCTAAATTCGAGTCCCTCAAGCAATACCTCTCCTGGAACGACGCAGCTCTCCGAGACCAATTCTATCTCAACCTGCGGTACGACGTAAAGGATGAACTCGCACCCCTCGACCGACCCCAGACCCTCACAGCGCTCAAAGAACTCACCACATGGCTGGATTCGCGCCTAGAAGAACGACGCCGGGAGCATCGCCATCCTACGCACCCTCCTAGCAACCCCCGTGCCCCCAATCGCCCCCATTTGCCTCTACCAGCCCCTAGTGCCTCTAGCACACCTCTTCCGGCCTTATGCACACCATCTCACACCACGGACGGCACGGTGCCCATGGAACTCGACGCAACGGGAGCCTGGCGCCTCACAGCACGCGAAAAGGAACGTCGCCGCAAGCTTGGCCTGTGCAACTACTGTGGAGAAAAGGGGCACCCCGTAGCCCGTTGTCCTGTTTGCCCCCCTCCTACTCGGCGATTTCCAGCACGCAAGCCATTTCTTTCCTTCGAGCTCGAGACGACGGAAAAAGAAAGCACCCAGGAGTGACCTTGGGGCCCTCCTCAGGTGAGCGAGCCAAATCCTCGCCCCCAACAGTTATTCTCAGCTCCACGCTGGCGTCTCCGAACCCCTTCGCTGCCCTAGACACCGACACTCAGTACTCGCCCCTTGTATATATCGACGTCGACCTCAAGCCAGTAGAAGGTGGAGAATGGATGCCAGCCAGAGCTATGTTGGACTGCGGTGGCCAAGGTAGTTTTATTAATGACAAGTTGTCTCAAGATTACCGGTTGCCACGTGAGTCCAAGCAATTCACAGTGTCCCTTGTGTTAGCCGATGGGTCCTCTTCTCGAACTGGAGCCATCACCGAATACAACCCCGTCCTCCTCCGCACCGCGACCAACGAGGAACCTTTTTGCCTCGACGTCGCCCCCATCTCCTACGACCTCATCCTCAGCATGCCTTGGCTCCGGTTGCACAATCCAGCAGTCCGATTCGGCAGCAATCTGATGCTGTTCGACTCACCTTACTGTAAGGAAAACTGCAGTCACTACGGCAAAACCATCTCCTTACTCCCTGTTCCCCACCTCACTGCGTCGAAGCCTAGGGAACAACCAGTCCCACAGGGTCGCAACTAGTCGCAACTAGTCGCAACCGGACCGTTGCCACCATTTACCACCACGACACCCCCCTTGCCGCCTTCGCTTCCTACACCACCTCCGACCAAATCCGCACCTGGAAGTGGGGCCCGAGGGCCCCAGGTGGCAAAAGGGGGCGCGAAGAGGCAAAAGGGGGCCTCAACTCCAACTCCAACTCCAACTCCAACCAGACCAACACCCAGAGGTGGGGCCCGGGGGCCCCAGGTGTCAATAATAGGAGCTCATGCCTTCGCCATGGCTTGCAATCACCCAGAAGCGCAGCTCTTCTCCATGTCCTTCGCACTTCATTCCGCCGAACTGGCTTCCGCATCCCTTGTCACCGAACGGGAACCAGACCTTTCCCTTATTCCACCGGAGTATCACGAGTTCGCCGACCTGTTTAGTGAAACAGAAGCAAAGAAGTTACCTCCTCATCGTCCTTACGACCATCAGATCCCTCTCGAACCTGGCACCACCCCCCCATTCGGCACCATCTACTCCCTGTCACCTACGGAACTAGAGACCCTGCGGAAGTACATCGAAGACAACCTTAACAAAGGCTTCATCCGACACTCGCAAGCCCCCTGCGGTGCTCCTGTTCTGTTTGTCAAGAAGGCCGATGGCAGTCTTCGCCTTTGTGTGGATTATCGCGGCCTAAACAAGATCTTAAGAAAAAACCGGTACCCCTTGCCACTTATAGGGGAGCTGCTCGACAGGATCAGCCGCGCCAAGTACTTCACCAAGATGGACGTCCGGGATGGGTATCACAGGCTTCGAATCGCAACAGGCGAGGAGTGGAAGACAGCATTCCGATGTCGCTACGGGTTATTCGAATATACGGTGATGCCGTTCGGCCTGTGCAATGCGCCTGGGACCTTCCAGCACTATATGAACGACACCTTCCGCGAATTCTTGGACAAATTCCTCATTGTCTACCTCGACGACCTTCTTGTCTACTCCGACACCCTCGCAGAGCACAAGCGCCACGTCAGACTAGTTCTAGAAAGGCTCCGGCAAGCCGAGTTGTGCTTAAAACCAAGCAAATGTGAGTTCCATGTGCAAGAGATCTCCTTCCTCGGGTTCGTCGTTGGCTCCCAAGGGGTCAAGATGGACCCCTCTAAGGTCGCAGCACCTATCTCAGCACTCCTGCGTAAGAACAGGACCTTCCAGTGGACGGCCGAGGTACAAGCGGCGTTCGAATCCCTCCGCACTTCATTCACCACAGCTCCGATTCTACACCACTTCGACCCCTCCCTTCCGACAGTCCTAGAGACCGATGCCTCGGACTACGCCGTCAGCGCCGTTGTATCGTAGAGGGACCCTGGTTCAGGGAGACTACACCCTATCACCTTCCACAGCCGCAAATTCAACTCGGCAGAGCTCAACTATGAGATCTACGATAAGGAGATGCTGGCTATTGTTGAGACCATGGATCGGTACCGCCACTACTTCGAAGGGCTCGGACAGGCCACTACTATCTTCTCAGATCACCGGAACCTCCTCTGGTTCACTGAGACCAAGGTGTATAACCACCGACAAGCCCGCTGGGCCGAAAAGCTATCCCGATTCAACTTCACCATAGTCTTTCGACCTGGCAAGCAAGGAGGGAAGCCAGACGCGCTCTTGCGGAGGCCCGACTACACCTTGGGAAAGGATGCAAGCGAGCACACGATGACCTTCCTCAAGCCGGAGCAGGTGGATACCTCCCTCCTCCCCCACGACGATCCTGTCCTCGCTTCCTACTGCCTCGCCGCCGCGGAGGCGACTCCAGCCGCCGGAGCTATCACTATCGGTTACAACGAGACCCTCGCTACTCAGATCCGTGACGCCCTAGAACACGATGAGGCCGTGAGCTCCCTACTCCCTTACCTTCGTAATCCCGCGCTGCCCCGAGACGAGGAGACGGAGGAGGCACTGCAGCCTCTCCGACTCGATCAAGAAGGGGCCCTCCTCCGGCACGGCCTCCTCTATGTCCCTGCGGTCGACAATCTCAAACTGGCGCTTCTCAAGGAATGTCACGACGCCCCCACCGCTGGCTATCTGGGCCAGGAGAAGACCTTGGAGCTACTATCGCGAAACTACTACTGGCCCAGGATGCGGGCTTTTGTCAACGAATATGTCCGCACTTGTGACACTTGCGCGCGCAACAAAACCTCTCGCTATGCCCCGTACGGTCCTCTTCAGCCCCTTCCTATTCCCCCGGGGCCTTGGAAGTCCGTATCCATGGACTTCATTGTGGAGTTACCCCCATCGGAGGGCCTTGATGCAATCTATGTCTGTGTGGACCGACTCACCAAGATGGCGCACTTCATCCCCACCAAAACGACTATCACTGCGGAGGGAACGGCTCGGCTATTTTATCAGCACGTTTGGAAGCACCACGGCCTGCCGACAGACATTGTCTTAGATAGAGGGCCACAATTTGTCGCCAAGTTCACTCGCCAGTTGTTGGAACGTCTTGGCGTCGAAGGAAATCGCTCCACCGCGTTTCATCCCCAGTCAGATGGTCAAACAGAGAGGGTCAATCAGACGCTAGAGCAATACCTTCGCATCTACTGCGACTACTATCAGGACGACTGGGTGCAACTTCTCCCCCTGGCTGAATTCGTCTACAATAACACTCAGAGTGCCTCGACAAGGGTCTCCCCCTTCTTCGCAAACTACGGTTTTAACCCCCGTTGCACGGTGACGGTCGCAACCGGTTGCACCAACCCCGCAGCTGAGGACTTCGCTGACAAGTTAAAGGCCGTCCACGAGGAGCTGGCCCTACAGCTGAAGACCGCGCAGAGGAGATACAAATCACAATTCGACCGACACACCACGCCAACACCCCCCTTTTTGGTTGGAGACAAGGTCTGGTTATCGCGGCGTAATATCAAGACCAAACGACCTTCATGGAAACTCGACGTGCGGCGTTTGGGACCATTTCGCATCTTGGAGGCTGTAGGGAGTGGGAAGCTGGCATTTAGGTTGGAGTTGCCAGCATCAATGGGGAAGGTACATCCGGTGTTTCATGCATCCTTGTTGGAGCCGTATCGGGAAAGCTCCTGGGCCGAGAGGTTGGAGGAGCCGCCCCCGCCTGTCGAAGTGGAGGGAGAACTGGAGTATGAAGTGCGAGAGATCTTGGATTCGAAGATGGAGAGGAGACAGTTGTTTTATCTAGTGGATTGGGTGGGCTATGGACCGGAGGAACGCACCTGGGAGCCGGCAATGAACTTGGAGCACGCCAAGGATGCTGTGGCGAGCTTCCATCGCGCGCACCCTCAGCGTCCTTCGCCAAGGGACATCCCTACACCCCGCCAACGACCTCTTCCTGCCACCTCGAGCCCCCGTTTGCCTCCAACTGCCTCCAATTGTCTCCAGTTGCCTCTTCAGGAGCTTCGGCGTAGAGGGGATCACCTGTCACAGACCACATCACAGAGCTGTGACACATCGCAGAGCTAGAACACATCGCGGAGTCACGCACCTCGCAGAGTTACGCAACCCCGCGATATTATGTAGATTAGTTAGG
>Ga0302325_10010495_pt1 | contig 20074 bp, 18 predicted proteins | sample Palsa_T0_2_FD_201948 | JGI IMG/M metagenome (GOLD analysis project Ga0302325, IMG submission 201948) | Peat permafrost microbial communities from Stordalen Mire near Abisko, Sweden - Palsa_T0_2 | ecosystem: Environmental > Terrestrial > Soil > Palsa > Peat permafrost | place: Sweden: Abisko...
AGGGGGAAGAGCGCTGCAGAGCCGGTAAGATGAACCGATGAATCCTCTTCCTGAGAAGATATTGAAGATGCATCAGTAATGAATTCATCGTCTACTTCTGATGGCTGGGTATCCTCTTCGCTCTGGCGATCTATCAGAATCACCTGGGACCGGTCACCATCTCCTGCCTCGGCGTCATAGAACTCGCCAGTTGAAGCAGAATCCATGCTGTTTCTGCCTTCAGATACAGGTGGTGGCATTCGCCGTCGTTTGCTGTTGGCCAACAATGTCGAGAAGTCTTGGAGAACCGCGTCCAGGTCTGTCAGAAGTGCTACGCAGTGCTCATGCATACTGGGATTTGCGTGATCGGAAGAATGTCCGCCTTTTCGTGATGAAGGTATGACGGAACCATTTGCGGTGATCATCGTCACCGTTGCGGGTGCGGGAACTGCAAGCTGTGATGAGATGCCTCTTTGGACCATTTGGGGCGTTGATGGAGCACTGGTTTTCCTCTTCCAAAACGACCTCTTTTCAGGAGGCGTGCCAAAATAGTCGCCACCCTCATCAACACTTGGACTGCTCCCTGTCGAAAGTCCCAATCCTGCAAGTGTGAGCCTTTTCGAGGCCCCAGGAGCGGTATCCTTTGACAGCCGACGGACGGCATCCCGAGTTCCAACGATCCTGCTCACAAGCGCTTCGACCTGCTCCCATTCTCGCTCTTCTTGACTTAACGACGAAGCTTGTAGACCAGTGGTTCTGACCCTTAGACGTTCTGGAGAGGGAGTTGCAGACTCAGGCTCCACTCCTCGAGCACTCCTGCTAGCCTTTTCTAGAGCCTTAGTCCACTCATCAAAGTCTTTCGCGTTCCCGGCCTTCAGATGCCACACTTCTGCCCCAGAATCGATGCTGATTTCCCTCCTTCTTTCATCCGCAGCAATAGCAGCCAAGCTCAGAGGAATTGCTCCTCTAAGTGCTGATGAGTTACGGCTGTAGTAGTATGACAACGTACATGATGCGAAGTCCAATGAGAAGAACCTTCTCGCATAGCCTTGCCCTCGTTTCCGCCGGCGTTTTGACAGTACGCCTACATAATATGTTGCCAGTCCGTTCTCGCTCCCATTCCGACCTAGAACCGAACCGCCCCTACTGCCATTCGCAAGGCCGAGGTGACTCTGCAGACTGTCGACTGAGTCTGAAGCTGAAGGTCCTAGATTAGGGCTCAGGCCTTTGGCGCTGCTAGATATTCCCGTTGAGCTCATCGAAGGTGGCAGATTGGATAAGTGATGGGTTGTGTGTGGAGGAGCATTCGAGGGATACGTGAGAAGAACGAAGGTAGCGGTTTTCGAAAATTGCTTGGAGAAAGTATTGTCAAATATGAGGCCGTACATTCCACCATGCCCCGCAGGAACAGGGTATGTTCCCATCGACACCTTGTCCGCCTCGCATTTTCCATACCATTGTATCGAAATGAAGCCCTTCGCTCTTAGCTGTTCCTGGGCTGTAGAAGCGTCGTTTTTGGAAGTCGAGGGACGTCTTAATTTGTCGAGACCCTGATCGAGCTGAAGGAGGGAGGCAGACGCATCTTCCAAATGCTGCGGGGTTCCTGCATTGCTTGCTCCTGGGTGTTTGAAAATTCCAAAATTTCTACCAAACATCAACATATACCTCACCAACAAAACAGCTTTCCTACATTGACTTCTTGTGCGGTTGCACACTCCAAGATATGGTATGCCCTTCCTCAACTTTAACCCAGCGAACGATATACGACTACTGCGTGTTAGCTTTCTCTTGTCCCACAACACTCACAATAACCTACCTTGCTATGAATCTCTAATTGTTCAAGGCCTGCCATTGCACAGCTGTGCCAACAGTCAAATGAAAAACTGGCGCATTCACCGTCGTGTAGAAAATGTTTTGAGCGCAGGTCGCGGATCCCGGACGAGATGTTGCCTTGGAGATGTCTGGGCGCACTCATGCGAAAAGGAAAAAGCCACCAAGGGTGCAGCGTGCCGGCGGCCGTTATTAAGGCTCTCGTATCGTGTATCCAGCTTCTGTTTACTATCCTTGACGTACTGATTGCTGGTCCCTAAATTCGTTGGCGTCGCCCTGCTTACGGTTGCTGTTTAGGTTGGCAGCCCGCCGCCAAAGCCACAGAAGGCTAGTAAAATATTGTGTGGCGGTGCGCTTTTGCAGGATCGCGAAATGCGCAAGAAGAAGCTGTAGAGAAACTTGGGATATTAGGTGGAGAGATATGAAGATCTAATGCATCAAAAACAAGGAAGATAGGTAGGCAAGAAAGAGAGGGCTAGAATGGCACAGATGGAAAACGTGGTTTCAGCGCAGGCTCGCCCGGAAACATATTACACGACTAGCCATCGTCGGCTACCTGGAATGCTCAGCCTTGCAGTATTCTGGGCGGTTGCCGACGTCCAGCCTTCGTATTTATTAGGCAGCTTACGTTTGCCCCCCCCCTTGCAAACGCCAAGGATCAGCCCCAGGGAGCAATCCGAGCAAAAAGATGGAAAATGTCATTCATGGCCACGTAGATCAATTGCTATAGGCTTCAGGTGGAATGCTTCTGGAAGAGACGACGCCTGTAAACGATTTTACCCCCTTTAAATGCTCTCCATGATTCCTGTTTTCGGATAACTTTTGTACAAAAGGCAGGATTGTCCATGATACCAATCTGTAACTCCTCCCATTCCCATCGACTTTCTATGCATCTCGACGACCTCGGCTCTGTTCACTCATGATACGCAATTTGAAGCCATTGCACAAGGCTTTCATGTCCGGATAAGGACTCTTCAGCAGTTCGAAAGCATTCGGCACTACACGGACTGACCATGCATTGACAAGGGCAAGTTGTCCAGCCTTGAAGCAGAGGTAAAAGTATCCAGGATGCCGTGGATCCAAGCAGAAGGCGTATACAGAACGCTTGGGATTGGCCTCGGTGTATGTAGTCAACCATTTCTCTGTAAACTATTGTCAGAAGCCCGCGAAGGAATAAGGTTATGCCTTTCTTACCTGTATCAGCCTTGCTGCCAGATTGATACTTCTCATGTTGCATCAATTCGTCCACTTTCTTAGCCATGGCTTTGACATGATCGACAATCAGTTCGTCGAGATCGCTGTAGGTGTACTTCCCGCCAATGCGTAGCTGTCGTCCAACGGAGAATTCGTTCTCCTTTTGTAATTCGAGGACATCGATATGTTGATAAACGCCATCTGTGACTTTCCAAGTAACAGCAAGATGGTCGTTGCCTTTGGAAGAAGGTCGAATAACAGCATCGCCAGGGGCTTGCGAGCCGAGATATTCTTCTGCCTGTGTGGAATTGAACGGTCTGAAAAGAGGGTGCTTGACAACTCGTTGCGTTCGACCAGTAGCCTTGTCTTTTTCTTGAAGCTCCTCCTTGTCTTTTAGCTCCTGGAGTGCGTCCCAGGTACCAGGATCGTGATCAACTCGTTTCCTGAACGGTGTCCTCAGCATTTCCTCACGAAGAGAAAGCCTAGCAGAGAAGTTTCGTCGGTCAAGCTCCAGAAGCTTAGCCTGAGCAGTCTGCCCTACTTGGAAGAGCCGGTTGAGTGGCATGTCAGAATGATCTGAACCCTCATGCGGCTCAACTCGACCTTCAATACCAGAGTCCAGCTTTGCGATGACAAAGTCTTCCTTTGCCACCCGAATATTGACAGAAACAATCATGTCTTCGCATAACGATTCTCGAGTTTCTCCGGTGAGCATTGTAAAGACCTCATCTTCAGAAAGAAGAGCAAAGTTTCTTCTCAGCTCTTCGTAAGGCTGTTGGAGTTCCGCTCGGATTGTCTCGAGAGTTGCTCGTTTGCGTTGATTGTAATTTCGCTCGAGTTGTTCAGCGTACTCTTCCAAGATCAGATCGTTCACCTTCTCCTGTTCATCATCTTTGATAAGCTTGCGAACAATGGCACCTGGGCCGCCTTCATCAACTTCAGCCTTCACATCTTCCTCGTCTAACTCCAAAGCATCAGCAGCCATCTTGCGTCCAAGTTCATAATCCTCTGGATGCACTCGGGTGTTATCGAGATAATCTGATGTTGGCGAAGAGCTATCATACTCGATGGACAGGAAACTGGCACAGTTGTTCCAGACTCTCGGTCCAACCACTGGCAGTTTGCCGCTGTCAGGGTCACCCACGAGCTCGTCTCGAGTATTCACAACACCACCATTGGCATTTATGGTCTTGAGGACAGCAGTTGCCTTTCTTGGTCCAAGGCCACAGACAAACGGTAGTAATGTTGCCGTATAAGAGTCGGCAATAGCTTCGTTAATGTCAACACCACAGAGGTTGACCATGTCAACCATGGCTGTCTCCAGCTGTTTGCGAAGCTTATCTTCAGGTAGAAGTTGCTGGCAGGGATGGAATGACAATGAGACAATGTCTTTGCCAAGTGCAGCATACTCCTTCATAGGATTTTGCAAGTATTTTGCTAAAGCCACGCAGTATCGGGTAAGAGATGTGAAGGTCGGATGCTCGATGGCGGCACGTCGACTATCTTTGTAAAGTCGAGCAACCTCATCGTTAACCACGACGATTTCAAGTGGCTCACTTCTGTCTTCACCGGTATCTGGATCTTCGAAGTCCGCGCCTCTCAGGTCCTTCTCTGTCACCAAATCTCGAATGCTAGTGATAAGCTTGTGCGTCTCGACCGAGAAACCACCAATACCAAGCACGTCCGGTTTTCTTCGTTGAATCAACTCCACAAAGGCTTCTCTCGCCTTTTCATCGCGGGAGAGATTGTCGAACTTACCGTGCTCTAAAACTCTCCCATCTTCTTCTACCCAGGCCCAGCAGACTGCGTCGCGATTGGGATCGCCATTTCCATTTGATAATGCCAGAACTCGGGGGATTGTACCAAGAATCATGCCTTTGGGCTTGTATGGTGCTTGATCGAGCTTTTTCGAATATTCTTCTCTGCAGATTTTCAGGATGGAATCTTGACATTCAGTCCTCATGCTCTCTTTGACGCCCTTCGTGATAACACGTTCAAGTTTGGTGAACGCAATATCAAGAACTTTCTGACGTTCGTCATTCCAGGCATCAGCAAGTTCACTGAAGTTGTCGGATGCAAATTCAAGAAAGAGCTGCTTGCGAAACTCTCGCTCGCTCTGAAGTGAAACCTTCACCTCCAGAAGGCCTTCTTCCTCGGCCTTCAACATTTTCAAGAAAATTTCGGGCTTGTTGGCAATGTCGCTGAAAGTCTGATTCTTGAGGTATTTCAGTTCGTAATATGGATGCTGCTCATCAATTTTTCGCAGGCCCTTCTCAGTTCTGTGGCAATTGACGACTCCCATCATGTAGTAACTCATGCGAAAATGCTTCCGCATGCGCGGGTTGATGAATAGCTCTTCGGCAAACATCTGGCGTGCGGCAAGTAAGACCTGTTCGCCAGTATTGAATTCGCTATCAGAGATCAACGAATCGGCAAGATCGATTGGTGTGAGAGACGAGTCTTCGGTGTATTGTTTTCTACCTTCTCGCAAAGCGTTCTGGGCGACTTGATCGGGGCTGATGCCATATGCTCGAACAAGGTTGTATGCTTTGCCTTTCCTGATGCGATCGAAAACGGAAGACTTGCCACCCGGGCGGCGCTTCTCCTTCACATCGCCGTTCGTGGCAGCCAGATCCTTGATCTCTGCGGAGTATTGGAAGTAAATGTAGTCTTGGATATCTTGCAGTTCCTCCATGGTGACAGCAATAGGGAGCATAGCCTCAACAGTCTGGTCATGAACGCCTCCAGCTAACTTCAGGTTGTCATAGGTCTTTTCAAGAACGTTTCGTTTCTCAATCAGAGCCCGAAACTTCAAATCAAGCTCGAGTACACGCCAGAGGTCGTCCTGGTTCAGCAACTTCTCGGCACTGACAACATACTCATCTTGCTCGGCGTTGTTAGAATCCCTGACTCTGGTCGCATGAATAAGATAGTCCTTGCGATGTTGGAAGACATATGGTACTTCCACTTCATCAACGACGAAGAATTCTAAAACCTTGCCAATAGCCCTCGTGAAAGGAGCCTGCAAGTCGCTGTGCAATTGCTTTTTGGGCCATATAAGACTTGTAATCCAACGAGCTTCCTCCTTGAATTGATCGTCCGTAATCTGGAGATTCTTGTATGGTAATCGGTCGAGTTGAAATCGTTCCGGCTCATCTGCCCATCGAATTTGGTTGTCCTCATCTGTAAGAAGTTTCTCAGACAGTTGCGATGGCTCGAAAACGTCCTTGAGCTCGAGATTATGGTCGCCAGCCTCCCTGGCCTCTGCCTCGTCCTCAAGTGCCAGGGCCCAATCGTAGTCTTCACCGTTCCCAAATATAGCCTCCATATCATCCAAGGCGTCCTTGTCAAGTCCGGTGGCTTCCGTGCCCCCAACATATCCCCTCTCTCGTGGACGAGCCACCTCCATCTCCTCCTGGTGTCTCTGCCTCTCATCTTCATCTTCCAATTCATCCTCTTCAATGAAGTCGGCAAATTCGTCAACACGGTGGTGATCTGGTCGGGCAAATCCACGGTCAAACTCATGCGGCGCATCAAGTTCCTCGTCATCAGAAAAAATCTCGTCCAGCCCACGCTCTCGGTGTTGTTCGCCGTCGTCTCGATGTCCACGCTTGAGGCGCTTGAGTTTTGGCTGGGGAATGCTTAGCCAATATTGTTCAGTGATACTTCACCTAACATACCTGTGCTGCGGTCTTGCGCTCCCACTCCGGATTTGCCTCCCCAATGAGATCTAAATCTTCCTCGTCCAACACTGCCTCTTCCTCTTCGCGCTCAGCTCGTCTTCGCTTCTTGTCCTTTCGGCGACGACGCTCTCTTTCCTCTGGCTCCTCATCTTCGTCATCAATGATGAACCCTTCGCGTACCTAATGAAATGTCAGCGAAAAGCGCACAGGAATTGTTGCGAGTTCCTGAGGGGCGTACTGCACGAGCGGCCTCCTCATCATCGTCGTCTTCTTCCTCCTCGCTCGAGTCGTCCAGATCCCCGTTGGCTCGTGATTTGCCTGGAATGGGTTCGCCGGTGTCTTCATCAAAGGACTCATCGTTCTCCTCGTCGTCGAGCTCGGCCTCCCCGTGGATCAAATCTCGCATGCTCATCTTTGCGGTGGAAGGAAGATGGTTGAAGAACGAGGGATTCGGGGACAGAGCACAATTAAGTACTCTCAAGTGAGCGGGCGCTTGAATTAGGCAGCCAGGTCAGGTGGTAAATGTTGCCTGCGCTGCGAAGTGAAGGTATTGACAGAAGTACTGTAAATTTCGCGTTGCTTGAAGTTCCGCGACCCAGTTGACAGGGGTGTTGAATGGAGCCTACAGGTACCTACCTTACGCAGCAACTTGCAAGTCAACTATTTATCACGTGCTATGCCCCAGCCACAATTCCGCCACTGCTTTCAAGCCACAAGGGCCAGTGACCTTGTTGATGCCCAGAGCCCAGAGCCTCGAGGGATTTTTACTCTACAGTCGATGCCACCGAAACGCGACAAATTTTGCGACCACTCACCACAACGTCGTATGCTAAATAAAAATTAATGGAACTGTGTAAACGACCTTACTTCCAATTGCATAGATAATTAGAATAATTATATTATGCGCGATGGTTGAAAAAAACTAAGATCCCTAAATTTTGGCTCAAAATTTTTGGCCAATAGGGGGGGACCTCATGTCGAGGTCACGTGCAAATGTCTTTTACTTGTAGCACAACCCATTAAAGCTTAAACTTATAAATAACTCCCGCAGCACTAGGAGACACTAGATTTGACATCCTAAAAAGTTTATCTCAACTTATAAGGACTCGTGGTGGTTGCAATTAAATAGAGAAGAGGAAGGGAGTCGAAACAAAATAGAGTTATAGCCTGTACGAAGTACGGCACCAAGAATGGCCATTTCTTAGCACTTTCAACCGACCACCGTAATTAAGCACCACCACGTCATATGGTAATTCTAAATTAATAGAAGTGTGCGCAAAGGCTTGTTTCTAATTGAGAATGAAATTTAAATTGTAATATCATGTGTGGTGGTTGAGAAAACCCGGGATTAAAAAATCTTGGCCCAAATAAATTGGCCAAAAACCCTAACTGTCGCAAAAGGTCCGTGCACTTTAAGTCTCATTTGCACAACAGCCACATATCGTATGAAAATTCTGGTTAATACGTTTTATTCGCAAGGTTCTATTCCATGTTTCCAGATACTAGTATTTATTATTTGGCGTTGTGGTTGAAAAGTTGGTGTGGTTGTAAAAGTGGGTAATTTTGAGGTTAATTTGTCGCGTTTGGGTGGCATCGACTGTACTGTAGATCCGCGCGGCAAGCAGCCGCTGTGCTGCTGCGACTGGTCCGTCCCTTCAGTCTTACCTACTTTCTGCTGCCCAATTGACTTGGCCTTCATCCACAGTACCTTCATTGCGCACAACCTGCACATCACATGGCACGCGGGTACCAGTGCATGACAGCCTCAACAACCTAAATAGCTTCTACTGGAGAAAGATATACTTCTGTGGGAACATCCGATCGCGCCCTGAGAGTTGAGACTAGGACGACGAATCCATGGCCCGGGATGCGTACTTTACTTGTTACTCGTTACGCGAGCTTGGACGTGCTCATACCGTACTGTACTTCGTACAGCACTCGTACCCAATCCCATGTTGAAAGTTTAAAATCATGAGACAACTGTGTTTGTAAACTCAGTCCATGCGGCTGCCAGATCCCCCTCTGAAAATTTCTCCCAGCATGCCGTACTACTGTAGTGATCTCTTCATTTGTTCGCATTCTTATCTGCTATTCTGGTGGAATCGCATTTTCCCCACGTTCTGAGTACAGTAGCGCCGAACGCCAATCCGCTGTTGTTGGTCAAACCTCCGGCTGGCAGAATCTTGTCCTTGACCCTGACGGCAACTTCTGCAACCTCTACTGCAACCCTGCGAATATTTGCAAAGTCTAGAAGAAATTTCGATAAGATTACTCAGGGGTCTCCTTACTCTTCTGCTATTGCATCTCCATCTGCCATCCTCCATATTGCCCCCCCCCCCCCCCACATTCACAGGCGCCATAAGCTACAGCTCTCCGCCATCGACGCTCGACATCTTGCCGCCCTGAGTGTCGAGCACATCCTGCAAAGCGTCTTCGAAGATGTCGGACGGCATCGGTTCAGTTCGGACGCTGAAGCGTAAAAATGTGAAAGGGCTTGCTTTGGCTGCACCAGCTCCTCGAACAGTCGCACCTTCCGAGAGCGACCTACAAATTCCTGGCGGCAACAACAGTGAGAATGCTAGGCAGACAGCACAGCTAGAAATCGGGATCGAATACAAACTAGATCTGAAGAGGGAGGACTTAGAGGTGTTGAAGGATCTGGGACACGGAAATGGAGGCACTGTCAGTAAGGTTCGACATATGGCAACAGGGACAATCATGGCGAGAAAGGTTAGTGGTATACATACACGCTGGCGCGAGGTCGAGATCGAGACCAACCCTGACTGATCTTTTGCTAGATCATCCATGTTGAGGCCAAAAAAGAGATGCGCCGTCGGATTGTCCGGGAACTGCAGATCATGCACGATACCAACTCAGAATTTATTGTCAACTTCTACGGCGCTTTTCTGAGTGATAACAATGACGTTATCATGTGTATGGAATACATGGACGTTGGGTATGGACCTTACAGCTGGTTATGAGTGTCTACTAACACATTGCTAGTTCGTTGGATAGAATCTCCCGGCAATTTGGTCCAGTGCGGGTGGATGTGTTGGGGAAGATCGCAGAAGCCACCCTGGGAGGGCTCACCTACCTCTATACCAAGCATCACATCATGCATCGAGATATCAAGCCTTCTAATATCTTGGTGAACTCGAAGGGGCAAATCAAACTCTGTGATTTTGGAGTATCAGGAGAATTGGTCAACTCTGTTGCAGACACTTTCGTTGGAACCTCCACATATATGGCACCTGAGAGAATCCAAGGCCAGAAGTATACAGTCAAGTCAGATGTTTGGAGTTTTGGTCTGTCCATCATGGAGCTGGCTATTGGCAAATTTCCGTTCGATGCAAGCGAGCACCTGTCTGATGGTGATGGAGCTCCATCTGGCATTCTGGATCTGCTACAGCAAATTGTATATGAGCCGGCACCAAAACTTCCAAAGAGTGAAGCATTTCCGCAAATTTTGGAGGACATGATTCAAAAATGTATGGCCAAGGCACCGGAGGAGCGACCGACACCGCAGGAGCTTTATGTGAGTACTCGCCGTGGTTGAGCTGATAGGCTATTCTAACTCTTTCACAGGAACGTGAACCTTTCGTACAAGCTGCCAAGCGAACACCTGTAGACTTGAAGGAGTGGGCAGTGGGTTTGATTGAGAGAGACAACCGAAAATCTCATCTCGCACCTCAGTTATCTCCGTCAACTCAACAACTCCTTCGCTCTGGCGACTCGCCAACAGGACCTTATCCCACCAATTCCCCAGACTACTCTCTCCCAACGCCAACCTCCGGGGATATCCCAATTGGGGGAGGTGACGTTCGATCAGCAGTCACGTCGCCGCAATACAACGAGCCTATCACCAATTCTCGGTCACCTACCAAGAATGGATCGAGCAACCTCGGGCGCGTAGGCGGTGCTCCCTTCCATCCTGGGCTTCCTCCAAGAGTTTCAACCACCAATTCTATTCCAAAAGTTACGACTCTAAATGCTCCCGAGCAGAACAACGGGCCCTCGAGTGCCGGCGCTACTACGTTTACAACCACGACGCTTCCAATGAGACCCGCGCCCCCCGCGGGACCATTACCACCACCTCCTGTGCCGAGGAAGGAGGATTCGGATTCCAAGAAGGAGAGCCGGCGACAAGCAACCTTTGGAAATGGTCTATATGGGTCTGGTTATTCAACGAGTGGCACAGGTCAATAAGTCTGCCTCGCTCGGTTTTGCATATTCTTCTCAGCCTCCTACGTCTTGAATCCACTAGCACCCATGAAGCATATCTCGGCGCACCATCATGCTCAGTTCTACGTTTTCTTATGTATCATGCATGTCACTTTTGAAATTTCTAATCGGCGAACCTCTGAAAAAGGGAGGACATGTGTCAATCTTAAACAAAGTGTGGTAGGTGCTCCAGGCGTATTTAGACGAACAAACTTTTTTCGATATCAATATCTGGACCTTTCATTGCATTATAACTGTTATGAAATCACTATCTGAATTCTCTAATAATGGATATCACTCTGTGCAACACTGACCCCTCAAACTCCGCTCTCCTCCCCTTTTCCCTCCCTCAGGACTTCCTCTGCCCTACCCTTCGTATCACTCTCCTCATCTCCCCTCGCAATTCGCCCCACAAAGCCCCTCTCCAACACCCCAGTCAGCTCGTCCAATCTCTTGACACATAAGTCTGTATGCTCGTGCGTAGCTAATTGAGCGTTGACCTCATTGACAAGCAATACCGTTGCCGCGCCGGCCCGGAAGCCTGCCGTCATGTCATCTATCGAATCCCTACCTTTGGGATTAGCTATTATTGATTGCTGATATCGATAATGGCGGTAATATTGGTGTTGTTGTTTATAGCTTCCTTCACCGCTAGATATGACTGGGGTGGGTGCAAAGACGGGAAACGGGACGCGGATGCTTACCCCACCATTATAAAATTCCCTGCATCGCCGACTACCTCTCCATTCTCCTCTTTTGTGAAGCCCCAGGACTTGGCGATGTGTAGGATTCCTGCGGGTGACGGTTTTGGCGGTCGAAAATCGCGAGTAATAACTATAAAATTTGAAGTCAAACTTGAAGAGGCCTTGGTAGGTATGGTTTCGACGTACTTGGAGAAAATTCGAAGGTTGGCAAGAACTTAGTTAATAAGTGATTTACTGGTAAATCAAAATTCCTAGTGCAGATGGCTTTTGGGATATTGAAGGAATCTATGTATTCCATAAGAGGAATGATGCCAGGTTGGAGTTCTTGAGATATCATGGCCTCTTTTTCAATGGCTCGGATTTTCTCAAGTGCGGCTGCTTCCTCTGCTGGTGGGAGCGAATGACAATGGTCCAGGATGTCGACGCTTTTGTCGATGCCTAGGGCATCCCTCATGAGCTTGAACATATAATTTTGTGGCCGGCTTGAAACCGAGTCAGTGACGCGCTCTTGGTATTGAAGAAAGGAGTGGTGAAAAAACCGGAACGTGTAGAGCCAAACAAAAGGGGAAATGATTGATGAGGGTAACGCTTTGGCCGTCGCTTCATGTAAAAGAAAGTCATAGCTGAATGTCTTCTGTGAAACAGGTCTGGTGACTGAGCTTCTTGAAAAAAAGGGGCTGGGAGCTAGAGAGGTGAAAGTACTTCCCCTGACAATGCGTCCACAACATAACCTCCACAATGACCTGTATATAAATATAGCTAGCTCCAATACTTGAGCGTCCAATTTTTGGAATAATATTCAACTTTAAAAGTTTCTTGCTTAAAAGTCCCATACAATGGTGCGTCGCGCATGACTGGATTGAGTCTTTTGAAGCCTCCTGCACCACATATTGGCGAATGGAGGCCAAAAGATCAGGAGATCTTGATTGGCAAGATGAAGCAAGCATACTATACTCTGGAATCTATAATTCCCAGATAGGGCAATTCAGATGCTCCTGCTGGCCAGCACTTGAGGCAATAGCAACTTGAACGTAAGTGGATTGCTAGGACATTGCAAAGACCTGAATATCCTTGATAGCTCAAGGTGATTAACGCCACATGGACGTTAAATTACCCTTGAAATTTACTCAAAGCACCGTTGAATGAGATTAGGGACTTGCCATAGCACTAGCCATGTTTCTGACCTATCCTCGCCCAGTATAAATCGTGGCACTCGCCACAACCTCTCCACACCAAGACCACTTTCCAAAACCTCCACCGAGAAGCAGAGAAACAAAGATGGAGACTGACCACAAAGTCCCATCAACATCAAACACAATCCCCTTCAACTTTGGCAATCCCTCGACCTCATTATCGCCACCACCCCCAAGCGGAGCGAAGCGTCTCGGCTCCTTCGACAATCTCGTCGTCATCATAAACGTTCTTCGCGCACCTTTGCACCGCAGTCGTTGGGAATGTAAGAACGAGGACGGTTTGAAAGTTCTGGTAAATATTTGGTAAGTCTTCATCAGTAATCTGAGTCGGAATAATGTTGTCACTACGCGTTGGGTTGGATTGGGTTTAGGAGTTACTTTCTTTTCGTCCCCCGTCTAGAGTGGGTGGTCGTAATTGGCCTCAGGCATGGCTCACCAGCTAGCATGATTCAACCCCTATTTTCGACTTCTATTCCCATGTTATCTAAATGCAGCAAGTCGGGGGGAGGGGGGCACAGAAGGAATAAAGAGCTTTCATAAAGGTATTTGAGGTGGTTGTTCAAATCACATTCTCGAATCTTGTCGACTCATTTCGCATCAACGCTTGACACCCAGATATTAAGAGATATATAGCTTTTTTTTTACAGCACTCTCTATCAATCAGCAACACGTGAGCAATTCATGGTTTTTCCCGGTCTGTACGTCCCAAATCAACGATTCCACCCCATACCCTCTCTAATACGCCATCCAAAGATGCCAGAAATTCTGTTCTACGCCCCTTTCCTACCCATTTTCACCAGACATTGGAGTTGAAAAGAGAATGTTCATAATAAGCACATATTCTTCCTTCACTTCTTTTTACCCTTTCCCTTGCCCTTTGAAGCAGGCGCGGGGCTCGATGCGGTTGACATGACACTTGAAGCTCTTGAAGAAGGAGCGGCGGAAGTTGTCTTGCTGCCAGCACCAGATTTGATGTTGTCAAGCGCTTTGTTCTGGTGGAAGTTAGCAATGTCACAACAATTATGAATGGTCAAGCATACCTTTACACCATTTTTCGTCTTCTTCTTTGCCGGAGCCATTCCAAGAACGCTGTCCTCGTCGTTCTCATCATCATCCGGCTCTCTCTTGCCTTTGCCGTTGGTGGTACCATTAGCACCCTTCGGAGCAGATGCATCCTCGAACTCTCGTGCTACGGTTGTGAGCAAAGTCGTGCATCTCCTGCTAATCTCGATTGGGGTTCGGCTGAGGAAGAACCAGTCGAAACGGAAGAGGGGGCTCTCGCGAATGTCATCGCGAATACGTTCAAAGATTCCTTCGCTGTCGACCCCATATTTGTCCAGCAACACAAGCAAGAATCGATCTTCCTCCTCGGTATAGACCTTCTTGTTCGTTGTCGAGACCGAATAATTGATCTTCAGCTGTTGAAGAGGAACACGATACTGTTGCATCTTCTTCCGTAGCATCTTCCGCTGATGTTCCATCTTCCTGGTCTTCTCCTCTCCGGCTTCAATCAAGCTGATGTATTTACTGTAATCAGCAATTTCAGTGTACCGTTGCCAGAAAACCTTTGCATAGGCCTTGATCTCTTCAGGAGTCTTGCTATCAACCTCATCAGCAATTTGCTCGTAGTCCTTTCGGCCATATTTTGCAGAACCGTTGACGAATTGCTGGAAGTCTCTGCGATTCCAATCCGCAAAACCTTGTTGAGACAGACGCTGCTTCTCCTCCTGCTCCTCTTCGGTGAGTGGGGTAGCATTGTCAATTTCTGCTTGGTCTAAGGCGCGTTCGGCTTCACGATCTGACAACTCATCATCTGGTCCTTCAGGAAGTGGAACCTTATAACCGATTTCCTTGCGGTGGAAGGCAGTTTCGCGATCCTGCAGATCTCGAAGCATACCAGGGAAGAATTGATAGTCGTGGACCGTGATTTGCTTGGGTGCGCGTGGGGCCTTTGGTTTTGCATCAGCAGTTCGACCACCTGTAGACAAAGCTTGCTTATAGTATTTATCCATAGAGTATGATTGTTCCTTCCGCTCACGCTTGGCGGGATTGATCCAGTTGATACCAATCTCCTTCTTGCGGTTGGTGAAGTCTTGACCGTTCCACTCGTAGGCAGACTCGGAGGTGAACTTCTGCAAATCATCGATACCCAGTTTCTCATACCGAGCATTGAGCTCTGCGGTACGCTGCTCTCCGTGTTTCAGAATCTCGTCGATGTCATCGTCGTTCAGCTCAGCACCTTTCTCTGCGAGTGCTCCGGTTGCACCCTTCAATGAGAAGACCTTCTCAGCACCGTGTTGGATCATGTTGAGCAGTTCATCCTTGTTTGCAGCAGCCTTGGCGGCAATTTGGGCACGACCTTGTTGAATGACCAGCTGGTCAAGGCGGAGCTTCTGAGCAGCACGCTCCAATACCTTCTCCTCAATAGCGTTCTCTGTAACAAATCTGTAGACAACCACCTGCTTAGTCTGGCCAATTCGATGGGCACGATCCATTGCTTGCAAATCTGCCTGCGGATTCCAATCACTGTCATAGAGCACGACAATATCGGCGCTGGTCAGATTGATTCCAAGACCACCAGCACGAGTAGTCAGAAGGAAGATGAACTTCTCAGAGTCCGGTTTGTTGTACTCATCGATTGCTGAGATACGGTCCTCATGAGCAGTACCACCATCAATTCGACAGTACTTGAACTCTCTGAAAACACAATAGTCCTCAAGAATATCTAACAACCTGCTCATTTGAGAGAAGATCAGAACTCGGCTGCCTTGCTTCTTTAGACGGACAAGAAGTCTATCAAGCATGACCATCTTGCCAGCATTGAAAACAAGGTGCTCATCGGTGGTGTATGGCGGTCCAGGCTCAGCGCCTTCGAAAAGATAAGGGTGATTACAACACTTCCGAAGCTGCATGACGATATTGAGAAGTCTCGTCTTCGACTCGCGCTTGCCGCCCGCACCATTGACAGCATCAATATCCTTCTCCAAGATTTTCTTGTACCACTTAACCTGCATATCAGACATGCCAATATACAAGTTAATTTCCTTCTTGGGAAGCAAGCTCTTCTCAACGTCACTTTTGACGCGTCGGAGCAAGAATGGGCGTAGAACACGATGTAGCTGCTTAACAACAGTGTCTTGATCCTCTCCCTGACCTGAGAACCATTGGTCAAAAGCCTCAGCATCACCAAAAACATCAGGAAGTAAAAAGTTGAGCAATGCCCAGAGTTCGTGAAGATTATTCTGAAGAGGGGTGCCGGTAATCAACAGACGATTTCGAGAATTAAACAAGCGGATGACTTGCGCGAGAGAGGATTCCTCATTCTTAATACGATGGGCCTGAAAGTATTAGCATTTTGCACAATTTCGTTAAGACCTAGCTTACCTCGTCGATGATAATGTACTCCCAAGCAAATTTCTTCAAATGTGCCTTTTCTCGTAGAATCATTTCGTAACTCGTAATGCAGACGTCAAACTTCTCATCGATGAGACGATCATTGATCAAGTTATGACGCTCGTCTTTCGCTCCTTGCAGGACCAAAACATCGACCTCCGGAGTCCACTTCGCGAATTCTCTCTTCCAATTATCGAGCGTGGACTTTGGGACTGTGATGAGATGCGGGCCGGTGATGCCCATGATGTGTCTCAAGTACCCAAGGAAGGCGATGGTCTGTAAAGTCTTTCCCAAACCCATTTCGTCTGCAAGAATACCAGAAATACCATTCTCGTGCAAAGAAATGAGCCAGTTGAGACCAGCAACTTGGTAGTCGCGCATCTCACCACCTTTGATGAATCCTGGAGAATCTCGAAATACTGTTTCGGCAGAGCCACCAGCTTTTTCGTCCTTCAACAGCTCTGCATCTTCTTCGGCCTCGGTTCTTCGCCGTCTCTCGTTGGCAGCTCCACCTTGCCTGTCACGGCCTTTCTTAGCCTTCTCGGCCTCCGCATTCTGGCGATCAATTTCGATCATGATCTCCTTAATACGTGGGTTTGGGTTTGTCTCAATAAAATGCCTGAAGAGGTCCGTTAAACCGAGTAGATATCGAAATCGACGAATGGAGTCATCTTCCTTTTAAGTGCGTCAGCAATTGCAACATGAACTTCGCATACTCTAAAAAATGTCAGAACTTACCTTGGATTCGCCAAGAATATCGTGCTTCTTGCCAAAAACACTTCGACGGAGTTGCGTTGCCTCGGACCGTCGCTTACGCCCATCTGTAGTGAGCGGCTCACCAACAACACTGCTAGCCGTAGTGTTGGGATTCGTATCAGAGTCTTCTGTATAATCTGGAGTCTCGTCGACATCCTGTGTGGATATTTAGCCGTTTGCGCGCGCATGGAGGCTTGGTATAACAGCCGCTGGTTTCCAGACATTTCGAGCCTGCAGAAAAAGAAGAAACATTACTTACCATTGGATCAACAGGAAGTTGTCTGATGGACTCTGAGGCATCCGCCATCGATGTGTCAGTGTCGGCGCCACTTGCGCGAGAAGAGCGTGGAGCCATATTGTCAGACTCCAACCCAGGAGGGCAGTTACAGCAGGAGGTAGGCCTTATGCTGCCCCTAGAAGATTCGCAGAGGCCAGAGATATTTTCTCAATCGCGTTGGTGATGGAATACGGCCCGGTTTATGACGTTGTGGATGGGTGTTGAAGAATTAAAAAAAGGAGGGAATTCAATTTCGACGCGTCGACTTCGATGGTCAACTTTCCATGAGGGCCCCTGCTTCACCGAAAAGGAGCTTACCTAATTATCGGCTGGGCAAAGTATCGTCGCTCGCCAAACCCCACTGGTCGTTCATTCCAACGAATTCATTCACCAACGATTTTGACTTCGCAAGAGCGACAATACTTGGGCTTCTTTTGCTCTTTGTATCAGAACTATTGTAACCCCACTCCATCCGGGCCAGCACGCCACTGTCACGACCCGATCTTGGACCTGCAGGATTCCGACCAGCCCTGCTGACGAGCCTGCCTTAATTATCATTGACCACCACAATCACAACAGCCATGGACTCCATGAGGAGTCTGAATACTTCACTTCCCGGTGCTACTCCAGCCAAGCAGCAGATCGGAGAGCCTTCTGAGCAGCTTCTCACGGCCTTCAAAGCCGCTGCCTTGTCCGTCACGAACCTCTATAAAAGCGCTGCGGCAGATCAGGGAAGGGCACGATCAGAAGGCTATCAAGATGCGTTGGATGAGCTGCTGGCGTTTCTAGATAAAGAAGACATCGGCTTAAGTGACGGAGAAGGATGGAGGATTCGAAGATGGGCCACGGAAAGACTGGACGGACGTGACTCGGTATCCCAAAACATGGAGAGTGACGATGAGAATTCAGAGAAGCCAGAGCCTGGATCATCACCTGTTCTTCAACGATCTCAAAGTGCTACTCGATTATCCTCTGCATCAAGACCGGCCAGGACGGCATCTCCAACACGAACCGAATCTGCGCCCCCTCCTACGATAATTACGCCAATCGATGAGGAGCCGCCTGTCGATCTGGTACCTCCACAAAGTACTTTTACATTCCGATCTTCGCATTCATATCCTCAAGACGCAGATATTATCCTTTCAGACCTCGAGATTGCAGACAACACTCGTGCCCCAAGTCATGACGGCTCTGTCACATCACATGCTTCAAATACTGCGGCCTCGGGCATCACAATTACCCGGCCATCACGAACGAGACACAACAACCACTCCACACGGATCAATTCTCGGAACACGAATTCAATAGGTAGAGGCGCTGGGCAGAAACGGAAGATCAACTTTGGAGAGTTTTTCGATATCGGAAATTTAGGGCATAGCAAGGAGGGGTTCGGTGGGGGTGGAAAGCGAGGAAGATTTGCTTGAGCGCTCCACAATTTTCTCCACATGTTCTTGGATACCCTGTGGTACATCAACCACTCTGCTGTTTAAAGAGCACTTCTGTTTTCACATTACGGTAGCATTTAAGGAAGCATCAGCGATATATTACACCTCACGAAACGACGCATTTGCGGAGCTTGGGATTGCCGGCACGCGGCTGCGGCTGATACATTAGTGAGCATTGCAAGGCGTCAACCACGGGAAAGATAGAGAGGATTGGTCAGGATCATTCAAGTATGTAGCTGACCTAGAAATCTAATAATAAATTCGGATTCTCGAGATCTTCCTACAATACCTTTCGTTTTTGATTAATCAAGTGATGTCCTTTGTCATCTGATTCCTGCACTCCCCCTGTATCCCTTTCAATTGCCCATTTTATATTCTTAGTTAATGTCTCCTTGCCCTTTTGATATCTGAATCATCCAGGAATGCCATCATGAAGCAGATCCTACGGTCCACCTATTCAAGTGAAAGATTCATTCCCTGCCCATCAATTTTAGAATTTATCTACCTCCAACTAGTACAACCTTCTAAAACAAATCCACACTACTTCAGACTCAAATGCCATCAAGTTCAACAATGCATCTGTATCTAGTAACCCCCTGTGGTCGCTACGGAAAGTGTCATGGCGAACCATTTCTGCGCCGGCGGTCAACCCTGGAACCGATGGATGTATGCTCCCTTTCCACTAACAACTCCCATTCTAATATCAACAATAGACTCCTCGAAGATATTACGAGGCAGAAGCCAAGTATCAGGAAGGGCAAATTTTATCTGCTGCTGCATGGGAACGTTGGAGGAGAGAAAAGTTTGGTGATGAACAAGTTAGCAGAAGTCCATGGTTCGAGCTAGTCGACCAAGAGCTAAGAGAGATCAACAACCTTGTTCAAAGCTCCGACGATGAAGGCTTCCATCTTGGTCTGCGGAAACTACAACAACGAGTCGCGGTCTCCGAGCAGGCAGAATCGAATATCGTAGAAGTGGGTAACTCAGCCTCAAAGGAAGAACGTGAGCGGTGGCAACTGCTTGTCAGGGCAGGTCGTACGTCTTATCCCCATACTAATTTGCTGTTTTTTCTTATGGGAGCTGAGAGCCTAGGAGCTGTCTCGGGAGCCAAACAGCTCCGAAGCCCTCAGCTCCTTCACACTTTTCTAGAATTTACAGTGCTAATTTGTTGGGCAGCACCACTTCTCGCAACAATCTCTAGATACTTGGGGTCAGAATCGGGCCGGGAAGAAGGGAAAGAGAAATTGTTTAATCTCTGCGATGATGGGATTGTTTCTCGGACAATCAGAGGCCCGCCTATTCCGTGCCGTTCTCAAACCTCTACTTCGATAGCTCACCGAGAAGACCAAGCAGACACTGGAACTGAGAGAACAGAGACACGTAGAGCAATCTCTCAACT
>Ga0302325_10010496_pt1 | contig 20072 bp, 19 predicted proteins | sample Palsa_T0_2_FD_201948 | JGI IMG/M metagenome (GOLD analysis project Ga0302325, IMG submission 201948) | Peat permafrost microbial communities from Stordalen Mire near Abisko, Sweden - Palsa_T0_2 | ecosystem: Environmental > Terrestrial > Soil > Palsa > Peat permafrost | place: Sweden: Abisko...
TGCGGCGGCTGCCGTCGAAGAGGACGAACCGCGGGCGGGTCAGCGCGTGGAGAGCCAGCGGCGAGCCGGTGATGCCCCAGCCGCTGTCGCCACGACCGGTCCAGGGCGCGTTCGGCAGCGCCGCCGTGAAGCCATGGTTGTTGATGGTCACCACCCCGGCGCGAAGCCTCCTCGCCACCCGCTGCGCCTTCTTCCTGTTGCGACCCCACACGCTCGCCGTCAGCCCGTAGCGCGACGCATTGGCCCGCTCGACGGCCTCGTTCTCGTCGGCCACCAGCGCAATGGGCAGCACCGGGCCGAAGGTCTCCTCCCGCATCAGGGCCGAGGCGTCGTCGTCCACGCGCACCACCGTGGGCGCGTAGTCGCGCTTCGCTTCGTCCCCGGCCGCACCGGCGCCTCCGGTGAGCACCCGGGCCCCCGCCGCCTTCGCCGCCTCCACCTGGCGCGACACCCTGGCCCGCTGCGCCGCCGTCACCAGCGGTCCCACGTCGACGCCGGGACGCAGCGCCGCCACCACGTCGCGCACCTTCCTGGTGAAGGCCTCGCCCACCGAGCGCACCACGTAGACGCGCTCGATCGACGCGCAGCTCTGGCCGGCGTTCATCATCGCGCCCCACACCACCCCGCGGGCGGCGCGATCCAGGTTGGCGTCGGCCAGGACGATGGCCGCGTCCTTGCCGCCCAGCTCCAGCGAGCACGGGATGAGCCTCTCCGCGCACGCGTGGGCCACCTTCCGCCCCGTGGCCGTGCTGCCCGTGAAGCGCACCAGGTCGACGTCCGCCAGGCAGAGCGCTTCACCGGCCTCGCCCGATCCCTGGACGAGGCCCAGCAGCCCCACCGGGAGCAGGTCGGCGAAGAGCTCCGCCACCAGCGTCCCGGATCGCGGCGACACCTCGCTGGGCTTGAAGACGACGGCGTTGCCCGCCAGCAGCGCCGGTACGAGCGTGCGCAGCGGCCACGCGACGGGGAAATTCCACGGGGTGATCACCGCCACCACGCCGCACGCCTCTCGCTCCAGGGTGCCGGATTGGCCCGGGTAGATCCGGGCGTCCAGGTCCACCCCCTCGGGATCGAGCATCTCCACGATGTTCGCCGTCCAGTAGTCCACCAGGTCGGCCGAGGGCAGGACCTCACCGAGCAAGGCCTCCACCTCGGGCTTGCCGATCTCGTCGTGGAGCAGCGCGGCGATGGCCTCGGCGCGGTCCAGCACGCGGTCCTTCAGGGGGGCGATGCGCCGCACCCGCTCCTCGACGGAGAGGGCCGCCCACGCGGGCTGGGCGGCGCGCGCTCGGGCGACGACCTCGGGGACGCTCACCGACGACGGCGTGCCCGTCATGGTGCGCCGGTCATCGTGGGTGGCCCGTCATGAGGCGCCGCACCATACACGGGGCTGCCCAGGGCGGACCGCTGCCGGGCGATGTTCGCCGCCGGGGCGCCCAGCTCCGCGGCGTGATCCAGCGCGCGCGCGGCCTCGTCCTTGCGACCGAGCCTGGCCAGCGCCCACGCGCGGCCCAGCTCCGCGACGCCGAAGCGCGGGCGAAGCGCCAGCAGGCGATCGTAGGCGGCGAGCGCCCCTTCCGCGTCGCCACGCGACAAGGCCACCGTGGCCAGTCCCAGCCAGCACTCCGGCGCCGCGGGCTCGGCGCGCGCCCCGGCGCGGTACGCTTCGCTGGCGCCCGCGGCATCCCCCTGGTGCAGCCGCACGAGACCGAGCGCGTGCCACGTCTCCGCGTCGTTCGCGCCGCGACGCACGGCCTCCTCCAGGCGGGGTCGCGCCCACTCCAGCTCCCCCCAGCGCGCCGCGCGCATGCCTCCCTCGCGCGGGCCGGCCGCCAGCGCCGGGGCCACCGCGGCGGCCTGATCGTAGGCCTCCAGAGCCTCGTCGTAGCGGTGGGCGAGCTCCAGCGCGTGCCCGAGCTCCAGGTACGGGGTGGGATCGTCGGGGCCCAGCTGGCGCGCCAGCTCCTCGGTCTGGGCCCGCGCGCCGGGCATGTCCCCGGTGAAGCCGAGCAGGCGCACGAGGAGGCGGCGAGCGGGTACATCGCCGGCGTGCGCGGCAAGGTCGGTGCGGAGCAGCGCCACGGCCTCGTCCTCCCGGTGCCGGCGCACCAGCGACTGCGCGCGGTCCGCCGCCGAGGGACGCACGCACCCCAGGGAAAGCGGCAGCGCGAGCGCGAGCGAAAGCATGATATGCCGCAAAGAGACCCCGCCGAGGAATCGTGACATGCTCCACAAGGTCGTGGATAGTCCGGGCTAGAGAATGGCACATCTCGACGACATCAAGACCCTCGGCGTCCTCGGCGCAGGTCAGATGGGGGCCGGCATCGCGCAGGTGGCCGCCGCGGCCGGCTTCGACGTGGTCCTGGTGGACGCGACCCTCGATCTCGCCGATCGCGGAAAGAAGAAGATCGCCGCCGCCCTGGCCCGCCAGGTGGAGAAAGGAAAGATGACCCAGCAGGCGTACACCACGCTGCTGGCGCGCATCGAGCCGTCCCAGGGCGCGGAAGACTTTCGCACCTGCGATTTCGTCATCGAGGCGGCCACCGAGAACTACGAACTCAAAGTGGCCTTGCTGAAGAAGATCGACTCCGCCCTGGCTCCGGGCAAGTGGCTGGCCAGCAACACTTCGTCGATCTCGCTCACCAAGCTGGCGGCGGCGACGTCGCGACCCGACCGGGTCATCGGGATGCACTTCATGAACCCGCCCCCGCTGATGAAGCTGGTGGAGATCGTGCGGGCGGTGCAGACCAGCGTCGAGACCTACAACCTGACCGTCCTTCTGGCCGAGAAGATGGGCAAGACCACCATCACCAGCCGCGACGCGCCCGGCTTCCTGGTCAACCGCATCCTCATCCCCATGCTCTGCGAGGCCTGCTTCGCGCTCCAGGAGGGGGTGGGGGCGCCGGAGGACATCGATACCGGGGCAAAACTCGGACTGAATCACCCCATGGGCCCTTTCGAGCTGAGTGACCTCATCGGCCTCGATACCGTACTGGCCATTGCCGACGTGCTTCATCGCGAGATCGGCGACGCCAAGTACCGCGCCCCCACCTTGCTGCGAAACCTGGTGGCCGCCGGCTGGCTGGGAAAGAAGAGCGGCAAGGGCTTCTATGTCTACGACGACAAGGGCAACCGCATGGGAAACGCGGTCTAGTCCGAGAAAGGCTCTCATGACTCTCGTCCTCGCCGTGGACGACGACCATGTCGTCACCCTCACCCTCAATCGCCCCGACAAGCTGAATGCGCTGAACGAGGAGCTCCTCCTCGAGCTGGGGCGCGTCGTCAACGGCCTCGCGCGCGATCCCGCGGTGCGCTGCGTGGTCCTGACCGGCGCGGGGGACAAGGCCTTCGCCGCCGGCGCCGACATCGCCGCCATGAGCGCGATGACCGCGGTCCGCGCCAAGCGCTTCGCCGAGATGGGGCACTCCATCGCGCAGGCCATGGAGACCGCGCCCTTCCCGGTCATCGCCGCGGTGAACGGCTTCGCGCTCGGCGGCGGATGCGAGCTCGCCCTGGCCTGCGACTTCATCTACGCCAGCGACAAGGCCAGGCTGGGGCAACCGGAGGTGAGCCTGGGGGTCATCCCCGGATTCGGCGGGACGCAGCGCCTGGCGCGTCGCGTGGGCGAGGCGCGCGCACGCGAACTGTGCATGACGGGCGACGTCGTCGGCGCCGAGGAGGCGCTGCGCATCGGGCTGGTGAACGCCGTGGTGCCGCACGCCGAGCTCCTCACGCGCGTGCGCGAGGTGGGACGGAAGATCGCCGGCAAGGCGCCGCTGGCCGTCGCCGCGGCCAAGCGCGTCATCCTGCGGGGTGCGGACGTGACGCTGACCACGGCCAACGAGCTGGAGGCCACGGCCTTCGCGGCGCTCTTCGGGACAGCCGATCAGCGCGAGGGCATGCTCGCCTTCCTGGAGAAGCGCGCCCCCAAGTTCGAAGGAGCCTGACCCGCGGAAACGGCCCGAAGCGGCGGCCAACGAGGGGATGGTCTCGGCGGACTCCCGCGGCGCGGTGAGTCCCACCTCCGCGAAGGGACGCCCTGGAGCTCTTGTTGAGCGGGCGTCCCTTCGACGTGATCTTGTCGGCGTGAATCCGGGCTAGAAGCTGCCCTGCGAGGTCACGAAGACCGAGGTCATGAGCGCCCCGTCGGTTCCGGCGAAGGTGAGGGTCGAGCCGCTCACCCCCGCCGCCACGCCGGCGTCGAACGTCGCGTAGGCCCCGGCGACCAGTCCTGCCAGGGTGGTCGGGTCGATCACCCCACTCGCGCTCTCGCTCGCGACCGCGCTTCCGCCGAGCGTCGCCTGGAGCGTCGTATCGAGGGACATGATGGAGCTCACGGTGGTCGTGTAGGCCGCCGTCGCGGTGAGCGTGGCCCCGAGGACCGTCGCGAGAAGGCCGTCCGTGGCCGGGGCGGTTCCCTGAACGGCGGTGCGCCAGGTGGCGAACGCCGCGGTGACCCCTGCGGCATCGGTGGATGCGCTGACGCCGGTGGCCAGAGCCGTGTTGGCCGCCTGCAGCTGCACCATGACGGTCGCCGGGGCGACGGCGACGGTGAACGCGTCGGTGATGGCGGCGGACGTGGCCACGCTCTCGAGCACGGCCTGCGCGTGATCGAAGGCGTCGTTCAGGTCGGTCGAGGTCGACGCGGCGTCGATGGCCACGTGCGCGCTGGTGGAGGTGTCGGTGGCCTCACTGGCTGCGGCGGCTGCGTCCAGTCCGAACTGCGTGTCGAGGGCGGCGAGCGAGGTCGTGAAGGTGGCGGTGGCGGTGGCCTGGACCGTGGCGCTGTCGTTGGCGTCGAGCGCCGCCGTGAGCGTGTCCGCTGCGCTGAGCTCGCTGGCCGCGTAGGACGTGAGGTCCACCTTGGCCGCGGTCAGCGATGCCTGCTGGCTCACCTGGGCCGTCATCGCGGCCACACCGAGCGCGTGCACGTCGGTCGTCGCCAGGCTGGCCATGTCCGCCGCGTGGGCCTGCACCACCGCCGCCGTCACGGCGTCGATGCGGGCCCGCAGTCCGACGAGATCGATGGCGGAGAGCGCCGTGCCGGACGCTGTCATGTCGAGGAGCACGGAGGCTTGCACCGAGCTCTGGGTGGTCATCGGCTGCACCGTCACCATGGCACCGGCGACCAGGGCGTCTTCCAGGATGGCGCTGACCACGACATTTCCGCTGGAATCGAGGGCCTGCACCAGGGTCGGCCCGGCGTGAACGGGCACGTCGAGCGAATACGTGCCGCCCGCAGCCACCGTCGATTGCGCCACGCTGGTGGTGCTGCCGCTGGCGTCGATGGTCGTCGCCGACACGGTCATGCTGGACGAAACCGCGCTGGGACCCCCGAAGCCGGCCGCGTCACTCCCCGTGCCGGTGGCGATGTGACCGCTGAGCGCGGTGGAGGTCGAGCCGGTGGTCTGGCCATTTCCGCCACTGCCGCTGCTGGCGCTGCAGGCCGTTGTGGCAAATAGGGAAATGAGGAGAAGATGTTTTCGCATGGTGGTGTCGATTCCTTTGTAGATGTGAACCGACCTCGCTGTGCAGCCCGTGTGCCGAAGGGCATTCTTCTCGCTATTCCCCGGCGGATGCGAGAATCGGCGATCTTCATCGCGACTCTGGTGTCTCGCTTTGCGAGCTTTGCCTCTTTGCCTGGGGAGTTTCACCTGGAGTCGGACAGTGCCGGCGTCATGCCGCGTCGTCGCATGTGTGCCGTCGCTGAAGACCGCGCAGGTTTGCCACCACCAGGACACTGTCGGTCAAAGCACCGACAGACTCCTAGAACGTCTTGTACGCGGCGATCACCGTGCCCAGCGCCGCCGTCACCACGGCCATGGCCGCGGCGGCGACGAAGGACCAGTGCGCGGCCTTGCGCAGGCGCTCCCGCCGTTCGCCCTCGAGCTTCGTGGCCGCGACGTAGGCCGCCGCGCCGGCATAGGCCAGGACCACCGCGCCGAAGGCCAGGTGCTCCTTGCGCTCGAAGAGGTACCCGATGACTCTGGCGTGCTGGAAGATCGACTGGCGCAGCCGCTCCCTGTAGTCGCCGTAGATGGCGAGGCCCAGCGCCCCGGCCAGGGTGACGATGCCCACCGCCAGGCCCACCGCGAGGTGCGCCCGGCGCGTCGTCCGGCGCAGGAGGATGGCCGGATGAGTGAGCGCGATCGCCGACAGCCAGCCGATGTGACCGTGCACGTGCTCCTGGAGGCGGACGGGATCGATGAGCGTCACCCATTCAGGGTACAGGGCCCCGGGCCACGACGGCATCGGTCGTGAATGGTCCCCCCTCTGCACTCCGTGGACCGGCCGGAACGGGACAGGGAGGCGCAAAGGAGGTCGGTCCGATGGGTGAGCATGGGACAGCGTGTCTCGGAGGTGCCAAGCCGTCACACCTGCTACGACGGGGGAGTTCGATGACCGACGACGGGGCCACCAAGACGGCGACGGAAGGCGCGAGAACCGGCGCGCACATCCTCCTCTTCGAGGACGACGACACGCTGGCCGGCCTTTTGGCGCGCGTCCTGCGCACCGAGGGCTACCACGTCGACGTGCTCGACAACGGCGACGCCGTCCCCTCGGGGTCGAAGCTCGGCCGGTACGACGTGGTGCTGAGCGACGTCCACCTGGCCAACGACACCAGCGGGCACGACGTACTCAAGCGAATCCGCGCGGCCAGCCCCACCACGCCGGTCATTCTGATGACCGCCTACGCCGACATCGAGGGGGCGATGAACGCCGTCGGCCTGGGCGCGTACGACTACCTGGCCAAGCCCATCGAGCCGACGGAGCTCAAACGCATGGTGGCCGAAGCCATCGAGCGCCGGAGGCTGGCCAAGACCGAGCCCGCCGCGCCCACCCGCGCCGACGCCCAGGCCGTGGCGCACATCGTCGGCACCACGGCGGCCATGCTCACCGTCTACAAGACGGTGGCGCACGTGGCCCCGACCACGGCCACGGTGCTCATCGTGGGCGAGAGCGGAACCGGCAAGGAGCTGGTGGCCAGAGCCATCCACGCCAAGAGCGCGCGCGCGAACAAGCCCTTCGTGGCCATCAACTGCGGCGCCCTCCCCGAGTCCATCCTGGAGAGTGAGCTCTTCGGCCACGAGCGCGGCAGCTTCACCGGCGCCAGCGCGCAGAAGCACGGCCTCTTCGAGGAGGCCAAGGGCGGCACCCTGTTCCTCGACGAGATCGGGGAAATCAGCGTCAAGATGCAGGTGCAGCTCCTGCGCGTGCTGCAAGAGGGGGAGATCCGCCGCGTCGGCGCCGCGGAGACCATCAAGGTCGACGTGCGCGTCGTGGCGGCCTCCAATCGCGACCTCAGGGGCGAGGTGGCGGCGGGCCGCTTCCGCGAGGACCTGCTGTTTCGGCTTCAGGTGGTGACCGTCACCGTGCCGCCGGTGCGCGAGCGGCGCGGCGACATCCCGTTGCTCATCAAGCACTTCATCGTGCGTCATGCCGAGCGCCTGGGCCGCCCTGCGCCCCACGTGGCCCCGGAGGTGTTCGAGATGCTGGCAGCGTACGAGTTTCCCGGCAACGTGCGCGAGCTGTCGCACATCATCGAGCGCGCCATGCTCCTGGCCCGCGAGGGCGTGATCACCGCGACCGATCTGCCGCCGGAGGTGACGCATGCGTGGACGGCGCAAGGGGCCGGCGCAGGAAGCCTGGGGACGCTCGCCGACGACTGGCCGACGCTGCAGCTCCTGGAGCGCCGCTACATCGACCGCGTCCTCTCCCGCACCGGCGGCAACAAGACGCGCGCCGCCGAGGTGCTGGGCATCGACCGGCGCACCCTGAACCGCATGTTCGCCCGCGAGCGCGCGGCGGCCACGGGGCAGCAGCTGACCGACGAGGAGCTCGACGCGCTGGAGCACGAAGACGAGGCCAAGACCTGAGCCGCTCTCTCCCCGGTCTCCACCCCACGGCGGGGGAGCCCAGCACTTGCCGCATGCCCGCCGGTCGCATCGCCGTGCCGCCGGTCAAGCAGCACACCAACTTCAGCTGCGGGGCGGCGGCGACCCTCTCCATGCTCCGGTACTGGTGCTGGGCGCGCTTCTCCCACGTCGACGAGACGGCGCTCTTTCCCGCGCTGGGCACCACCATCGCGCACGGAACGGAGCCCGAGCCCATGGTCGACTGCCTGCGCAGCGCCGGCGTGGCGGCCGAATACCGCCTCGGCGACGTGACGGTGGGGCAGCTCGAACGGGCCGTGGACGCCGGGCAGCCTCCCATCGTGGACCTGCAGGCCTGGCGCGACACCGCCCTTCCCTGGCGCGAGACCTGGGACGCGGGCCACTACGTCCTTCTCGTGGGCTACGACGCCGAGCGCCTCTTCGTCATGGATCCGAGCATCATGACGCCGGGGGCGTACGCATTTCTGCCGCGCGCCGAGCTCGACGAGCGCTGGCACGATCTGGCCGGGCCGGACGACACGCACCTCGAGCGCATGGCCATCTTCGCTCGTGGCCGCGGCCCGCACTGGGTCCCCGACGAGCCGGTGGAGACGACGGCGACGCGCCTGCTGTGATCCGCGTCTGCCCGAGGCGTTCTCTTCGGCTATAGAAGGGGCGACGTGGCCGACCTGCTCTCCACCGTCCGCGCACAGCCCACCGCCGTGGCCACGCTGCGACGCGCGCTCGCGCTGGGACGCGTCCACCACGCCTATCTCTTCGACGGACCGGACGGCGTGGGGAAGGAGCGCACGGCGTTCGGGCTGGCCCAGGCCCTGGTTTGCCAGCGGCGCTCCGACGGCGCGAGCGACGCCTGCGGGGAGTGCAGCGCGTGCACGCGCTCGGTGCCGAGGTCGGGCCAGACGCGACCCCTGCACCCCGACGTCGTGGTGCTCGAGCGCGGCCTCTACGATCCCGCCACCCTCGGCCGCCGCAGTCCGGAGACACAGGAGATCAGCATCGACCAGGTGCGCACGCTGGTGCTGGCGCGCGCCGCCTTCGCCCCGCACGAGGGCCGGGCCAAGGTGTTCCTGGTGCGGCGCGCGGAGGAGCTGAGCATCTCCGCCGCCAACGCGCTGCTGAAGACCCTCGAAGAGCCGGGCGCGCGCACGCACTTCGTCCTGCTGTCGTCGACGGCGGACGCGCTGCTGCCGACCATCCGCTCGCGAACGCAGCGGGTGCGCTTCGGCGCGCTCCCCGACGCCGTGGTGGCCGAGCTGCTGGCCGCGCGCGGCACGGAGGGTGCGCTGGCCGTGGAGATCGCCGGACTTGCAGGGGGCAGCATGACGACCGCGATGGCGCTGGGCGACCCAGAGGCCAGCGCCCAGCGCGAGCGGTTCGTGTCGCTCGCGCTCGAGGCGCTGAAGACGCGCGATCTCGGCCGGGCGCTGGAGCTGGCGGAGGAAGCGAAGAAGGGCGACCGGGCCACCCTGCGGGTGCACATCCAGGCGCTGGCCGCGGCTCTGGCGGCCCAGGGGCGGTCCTTCGCCGCGGCCCCCGACCGCCGGGCCGAGGTCGCCGCCGCGCGATACGCCCTGACGCTGGCGGCCGCCGAGCAACTCGACGGCAACGCGTCGGCGCAGCTGGCCGTCGAGGCCATGCTGATGAGGATGCGGAGCGCGTAGCCCAGCGAGGAGACGGACTACGCTTCCAGCGTCTCCTTGCCTCCGGGGAGGACGTCGTATTCCCCCTCGGTCAGCGCCGCGCCCTTCCAGGCCAGGGTCTCCGCGGTGCCCGCGACCACCAGGAGACGCAGGTTCGCCGGTCCGGCGTACTCGGCGACGATGGCGGTATCGCCCACCGTGGGGACCCCCGATCCGACGCGCGACACGCGCACCGGCAGGCGACGCGCTCGTTCGTAGCGAACGCCCTCGTGCTCCAGCGCGTGCGGCGGCTCCCGGGGCACGGCGAGAGCGCCCCGGGCGACCGGCGCGAGCCAGGTCATCCCTGCGCCCACCGCGTCCCGCACGAACACGGCGCGATCGCCCCCCGCCTCGGGTGCCACGAACAGCGCGGCCACCGGTCCGTCCTCCTCGAACAGCATCGCGCCGGCGAGCCACGCTTCGTCGCCCTCGGCGAAGCGAACGACCACGTCGCCGAGCTTGCAGGGGAAGCTCGAAGGCATCTCGGGCTCGACGCGCGCCGTGGCTCGGTCGACCCCCGATGGGCCACCGCGGCGGCGCACGCGACGCGCGATCCACCGTCCCAGCGCGACCCCTCCGACGATGATCAGCGCGTCGAAGAGAAGGGTCACCGCGACGCCCCGGCGCGTGCCGGTTCGAGGGCGAACATCTCGTGCAAGGTGCGCGCGCGCGAGGTCACTTCCAGGAGCGCGTCGCTCGCCGTCGCGGGTGGAATGAGCTCCGCGACCACGGCCACGGCGTCGGCCAGCCCCACCAGCGCGCGCGCGTTCTCCCGCGTGATTCCACCGATGGCGACCAGCGACAACCCGGCCGCGGCCGCACGCCGGCTGGCGGCACGAAGACCCTCGACCCCCACCGGAGAGTCGGGGTCTGCCTTCGTGTGCGTCTCGAAGACCGGCCCGAAGGCCACGTACGAGGGCGCCGCGGCCAGCGCCGCGTCGAGCTGCTCCAGCGTGTGCGTGGAGACGCCGACGCCGAGGCCCGGCGTGATGCGGCGCACGCGGTCGATGGGCATGTCCGTCTGCCCGACGTGCACCATGTCGCAGCCCGCGAGCAAGGCGAGATCCGGCCGGTCGTTGGCGATGAGAGGGACGCCGGCGCGATGGCACATGGGCGCGAGCTCACGCAGCAGGCCGAGGACTTCGCGCGAGGGGACGTCCTTGGCGCGAAGCTGGAGGGCCGCCGGGCCCACGCGAAGAACCGCCCGGGCAAAGGCCACCGGCTCCAGGCGCCGGACGGCCAGTGCCCCGAGATCGACGATCGCATAGAGACCGCGCATCCGAGCTCGGCTCGTAGCCGAGCCCCTACACACCCGTCAACGCCATTCGCCGGAAGGCCTGTCCCCGTCAACGCTTCCGCCTCGCACGATGCGCGGACGGCCGAGCTCGGGCGCGGGATCGATGGTGAGCACGTCGCCGCGCGCGAGCCGGTCCCAGGCCGCGTTCGCCGGGGTTGCGTCGCGGTCGAGGCGCATGGTGCGCTCCCGTCCGACCACGCGCGTGCCTGCGGACTCCAGCTCGCCGCACAGGAACGCCTCGAGCTTGCCTTTGCTGCGTATCGCCGAAGAGACGACGCGGAGGCGCGTGGCCGAGGCAGCGATGGGGACGGCGCCGCCCTGAAGACCGACGCCGTCCTTGCGCAGGACGACATAGCTGAAGGTGAGGCCTTCGCGTCGCAACCCGGCGGCTCGGGCGACGGGAACGAGCCAGGGCGGCAGGTCGACGGGGACGTCCTCGTGGCACCAGTCGGTCTCGCGTGCCAGCGCCGGGCAAGGGGCGGCGTGCAAGCAGGGGGCGAAGACGGTCGCGCCGGAGGCCACCAGGGCATCGCGCACGCGGTGCAGGTGGCGCGAGCGGTCGCGCAGGGCCGGCTCGATGACCACCAGCGACCCGTGGGGCTCGACGCGACGGTCGAGCCAGCCGGAGAGGAGCGCGGCGTGGCGCTCGGCGCGCGCGGCATCGGGGGTGCCGACATCGAGCTCGCTCAGCACCTGCCCGACCAGGACCAGGTCGAAGCGCGGCAGGTCGTCGAAGGGACCGAGCGTCCGAGTCACGGTCGTGGCTCGCAGCGCGACGTTCCCCCCGCCGGCGTCGGCCCCCACCCGCTGCCCTGCGCGTGCCTGCGCCAGGGCCGATGCCAGCTCGAGCGCCCGGGCGTCCGCGTCGATCCACGTGGCCTCCACCGCCGCCGACGCCCCGGATGCCGCCAGCGCGCGCACCACGCCCCAGGTCGTCGCGCCCAGCCCCGCGCCGATGTCCAGCACGCGTAGCACCGGCGCCCCCGCCTGCAGCGCCCCCGTGGCCACCAGCTCCCGCACCGCCGCCGCTCCCTTGGGCACGTCGCGGGGGAACGAGAAGCCCAGCCGCGCGGCGCCGGCATCCCGGATCGGCGCACGGGCCCGTGCGGCATCGTTGTAGGCCGCCGACAAGGCCGCCACGCTGGCCGCCAGCCGGCTCACCTCCCGGCTCGAGGGCCAGCCGCGCGCACGAGCCAGCGCATCGAGCGTCTCTCGCCAGTCTTCCTCCAGCGGACGCACGAGCTCCCGTCCCATCATGACGCGCTAGGAGCCCGTCGGGCAAAGCCCAACGGCCTCCGTCGTGACGATCCAGGACGCGGACGGCATTCGCCGCCGCTAGAATCACCCCGGTGAGGACGACACCGCAAGCGCGGGCGACGGTCGCCGTGGGAGCGGTGGTGCTCGATGCCATGGCGCGCGTGCTCCTGGTGCGGCGCGGGCGACCGCCGGGAAAGGGCGACTGGACGCTCCCCGGAGGCCGCGTGGAGACCGGTGAAGCGCTGGACGAGGCGGTGGCGCGGGAGGTCCGCGAAGAGACGGGCGTCACCGCGCGGGTGGTGTGCGGGCTGGGGGTGGTGACCGTCGCGCGCGAGGGGTTCTCCTACGCCATTCACGAGCACCTTCTCGTGCCGCTGACCGATGCGCCTGCGCCGACCGCCGGCGACGACGCCGACGACGCGCGCTGGGTCTCCCGGGACGCGCTGGCCGCGCTGGGGGTGCGCGCCGAGGCCCTGGCGGTCATCGACCTCGGCCTCATGGAAGCTCGAGCGCGTCACCTCGTGCCTTGACGCGCCCTGCGATCCTGCGCGAAGGACGGATGCCCATCATGCGTCGAAAGAGCCTCTTCGCCGGTGCGATCCTGATGTCCCAGTCCGTCGAGTTGGGCTGCGCCCGGGTCGCGCCTCCGCCGTCGGCTCCTCCCAGCGCGGACGCCGCCTTGTCCCGGATGCACGCGACGTTCGCCTGCGCCAACGCCGTGCAGGCCAGCGCGAAGATCGACCACTTTGGCGAAGAGGGGCGGGTGCGCGGCGACCTGATGCTCTTTGCCGCGCGTCCGGCCCGCCTGCGCATGGACGTGGTGAGCCCCTTCGGCGCCGCCCTGGCCACGCTGACCAGCGACGGCCAGCGCTTCGGCTTCGCCGACCTCCGCGCCAGGACCTTCTTCACCGGCCCCGCGGCGGCCTGCAACATCGCGCGGCTGACCACCGTGCCGGTGCCCGGACACGTGATGGTGGGGCTCCTCCGCGGAGAGGCGCCGGTCCTCAAACACGACGCCGCAGGGACGACCCTGACCTGGGACACGCACGGCTGGTGGACGCTGACCATCGCCGGCACCCGGCAGGCGCGGGAGGAGATCCACCTCGCGCCGCGTCCCGACGACTGGGGCCGACCCTGGGAACAGCAGCGCATGCGCGTGCTCGATGTGCGCGTGGTGCAGCAGGGCTACGTGCTCTACCACGCCGAGCTGAGCGACCACGCCAGCGAGCCCACCGCAGGGCCGCGCCTCGACCCGGACAACCTCGAGCCGCCCACGCCCCCCAGCGGTCCGGCGTGCGATGCCGAGGTCCCGCGCAGGATTCACGTGGAGGTGCCGGTGCCCGAGGCCGACGTCCGCTTCGTGTACCAGCAGCTGTCCTGGAACCCTCCGCTGCTGGCGGGGACCTTCGATCAGCCGGTACCGCCCGGGATGCGCGTGGAGACGGTGACATGCCCGGAGTGAAGTGCCGCCAGGAGCGCGCCCGGTGAATCGGTGATGAGCGTCTTCACGCCGAGGGCCGCCAGGTCCCTCGCCTCGGCGGGGTCGTTCACCGTCCATACGCCGAGGCGCAGGCCGCGACCGAGGTAGCGGGCCAGAGCGTCCGGCTGCGTCTGGGTTCGCTGGAGGTGCAAGGCGTGAGCGAAGGGGGGCCGAGCCAGGGACGTCGGCACCCGCGGGCGCTGATCGCGCGAGGTGAGCAGCGCGCGTCGAATCCCCGGGAAGGCGACGGCGGCGGCGGCGAGCAAGAGCGGATCGAAGGAGGAGAGCAGGACGTCGCTGCGCGTGCTGCGGAGGACCGGCCGCAACCGGGCGACCAGGGCGAGGCGATCGGGGACGTCGTGCTTCATCTCGACGTTCACGGCCATGTCTCGCTCGAACGCCCAGGCCAGCGCCTCGGCCAGCGTCGGTACGCCGCCGGCGCGCAGCTCGGCCAGCGGCGCGAGGGTCGGATCGTGGATCACCACCGCCTCGCCCGTACCGCAGGTCCGGACGTCGAGCTCGATCGCCCGCGCTCCCTGGGCGCGCGCCTGCTCGAACGCCGCCAGGGTGTTCTCGCGCGGCCATCCCGCGCCGCGACCGCCGCGGTGCCCGACCACGAGCACCGCGGCGCTCTGCCAGGCGCTCACCTCGCCAGCTCGGCGGCGATGGACTGCACCAGCCCCTTCGCCTCCTCGACCCGGTCCGCGGCGAGCGAGATGGCGCCCACCACCGGATGCCCGCCGCCGCCGTGCCGTTCGCAGATGGCGGCGATGTTGTGCCGCCGCGCGACGGGAGACCAAGGGTTATACCCGATGCTGATCTTGCATTTGCTCTTGGAGCGGCTGAGCAAGATGGAATACGCGCTCTCCGGGAAGAGCGCATAGGTCACGAACTTTCCCGCGGCGTCGATGAGCTGATCGCTCACGTCGACCACCACCACGTCGCCATCTCTCCGGGCGCGCTGCTCCACGAGCTTCACGAAGGCTTCGTGCGCCTGGCCCAGGGGCAAGTACGCTTGCGCGATGTCCGCGCCGCGCGCCACGTCCGCCAGCGGCTCCTCCAGCAGGCGCGGGACCATGCGCGCGAGAAAGGCATCGTCGCCCAGGTGCTCGACCACGGTCATCAGCCGGAGCATCGGCTCGGCGCGGTCCACTGCCATCTTGGCGCTGGGAAAGGCGGCGCTGTCGATCATGTCCGCCCATCGCACGAGCTCCGCGGTGGGCGCCGGATCGAGGTCGAAGCGCTCTCGCCCCAGATCGGCGATGAGCCGGGTGGCGCTGCTGTAGGACCCGTCGTGGAAGAAGCGGCGCTCACCGGCGTCCTCCTGCGCGCGAGCCCGCCGTTCGTAGTCGGCGCGATCGCCGGGGGTGACGAAGGCGCTGACGTGATGATCGAAGTACCAGTCCAGCTTTTCGAGGGCACTGTAGCGAAAGTCGAGAATGGCGTTGGCGTCCCCCACCAGGAGCGCGGGGTCGACCCCGTTCTGGCCGGGGCCGTAGCCGGCGGCGTGATAGGTGAAGGTCGCGCCCTGGCGGAGATGCCTGTAGAGACGCGTGAACATGACGGCGGAGCAAAGGCCGTCGAAACAGTGCCCGTGCGTCGCGACGAAGACGCGGGGGCCGGGTTGGGAGTCGCCGAGTGTCACGGGTGCGCATTAGCATGCCGCAGTGCAGATCCACCACGTCGCATTCCGGACCACCGACCTCCGCCGCCTCGAGCGCTACTACGTGGAGAGGCTGGGCTTCACCGTTCGCTCTCGCGATGACGCGCGCGGCAGCGTCTGGCTGAACGCGGGCGGGGCGGTCCTCATGCTGGAGCGTGCCGAGCCCGGTGAGCCGGCCATCGCCCGCGGTAGCGGGGAGCTCCTGGCCTTCGCCGTCGACGACAAGGAGACCTGGCGCGCGCGCGTCGCGGTCGAGGCCGAGACGGGGCACACGCTCTACTTCCGCGACCCCGACGGTCGGCGGCTCGCCGTCAGTTCCTACCCGTTCGACCGGTGAGGCACGTGCACGGCGTGCCGCGCCGCGAAATCGACGGCTTCGCCATAGCCGGCGTCGGCGTGACGGATCACCCCCATTCCGGGATCGCTGGTGAGCACGCGCTCGAGCCGCCTGGCTGCCTCCGGGGTGCCGTCGGCGACGACGACCATGCCCGCGTGCAGGCTCAACCCCATCCCCACGCCGCCGCCGTGGTGAAAGCTGACCCAGCTCGCGCCCGCGGCGGTGTTGACCAGGGCGTTGAGCAGCGGCCAGTCGGCAATGGCATCGGATCCGTCCTTCATCGATTCGGTCTCGCGATGAGGTGACGCCACGCTCCCGCAATCCAGGTGATCGCGTCCGATGACCAGGGGTGCCTTGACCTTCCCGGTCCGCACCAGCTCGTTGAAGGCCAGGCCCACCTTGGCGCGGTCCCCGTACCCCAGCCAGCAGATGCGCGCCGGCAGGCCCTGGAACGCCACTCTTTCGTGAGCGAGCCTCATCCACGACCTCAGGTCCGGGTCGTCCGGGACGGCGGCCAGCACGGCCTCGTCGGTCGCCGCGATGTCTGCGGGATCGCCGCTGAGTGCCACCCAGCGAAAGGGACCCTTGCCGGTGCAAAAGAGCGGGCGGATGTAGGCCGGCACGAAGCCCGGGATGTCGAAAGCGTCCTCGCAGCCGCCCTCCTTGGCCCCGCCGCGGAGGTTGTTCCCGTAGTCGAAGACCTCCGCTCCCCGCGCTTTCATCCACAGCATGGCGTTCACTTCTTCGGCCATGCTGGCCGTGGCGCGCTCCACGTAACCCTCCGCATCCTCGGCGCGAAGCTCCGCCGCCTCGACCAGCGAGAGGCCCAGCGGGATGTACCCGCTCAGCGGGTCGTGGGCGGCGGTCTGGTCGGTGACCAGATCGGGCACGATCGCGCGTTCTACGAGCTCCGGATACACCTCGGCGGCGTTGCCGCACAGTGCCACGCTGAGCGCGCGGCCCTGCTTGTAGGCTGCCTCGAGACGCGCCAGCGCGTCGTCGAGATCGTCGGCCTTGACGTCGACATAGCCCGTGGCGAGCCGCTTTTCGATGCGAGCCGGGTCCACCTCCACCGCCAGACACCCCAGCCCCGCCATGGTGGCGGCCAGCGGCTGCGCTCCGCCCATGCCGCCCAGTCCCGCCGTGAGGATCCAGAATGGCCCCTCTCTGCCCGTCCGCTTCGCCGCCGCGCGGCGGGCGGCGACGAAGGTCTCGTAGGTCCCTTGCAGGATCCCCTGCGACCCGATGTAGATCCAGGAGCCGGCGGTCATCTGCCCGAACATGGTGAGCCCCAGGGCTTCCAGCCGCCGGAACTCGTCCCAGGTTGCCCACCGGGGCACCAGGTTGGAGTTGGCCAGGATGACGCGCGGCGCGTCGGGGTGGGTGCGGAACTTTCCCACGGCCTTGCCGCTCTGGACGAGGAGCGTCTCGTCGTTCTCCAGGGCCCGCAGCTCGCGCACGATGACGTCGAAGCACTCCCAGCTTCGTGCTGCCTTTCCCGTACCGCCATAGACGATCAGATCGTGCGGGCGCTCGGCCACGTCCGGATCCAGGTTGTTGTGCAGCAGGCGGAGGGCCGCCTCCTGGACCCAGCCCTTGCAGGAGAGCTCACCGCCGCGGGGGGCGTGCACGATGCGCGGAGCGGACATGGGAGGAAGGCGCAGACTAGCAGCTGGCGTCAGTCGGCGTTCGACTCGAGCCCGAGATGGAGGCGCCGCGCCTCCTCGGCGGTGAGCGACCCCGGGTGCGCGTCCTCGAGGGCCCTGGCCGCGCGCAGCCACACGCCCGCCTGGGCCTTGTCCCCCAGGGCGCCGAGCGTCAAGCCGCGATAGAGCGCATACCGCGCTCGCCGGGCGCCGCTCCAGGTGCGGCTGGCGTTCTCGGCGTCGGCGAAGGTCTGCTTGGCCTCGGGGTAGCTCCCCCGGTCGAACTGCGATTGCCCCTCCGCCAGGGGCCCAGCGCACGCCGCCAGCGAGGCGAAAAAGAGAGGGACGGCAAGCCCGCGCAGGATGGCCATGGGTTCTACGGACCCCATCGACCGCGTCCCGCCGCGGTTGCTTGCACGGCCCGAGAGCGCACCCGCTTTCCCGCCGCCCGCAGCATCTGCTCGAGCGTGGTCATCTCCGGCGCGGCCTCGGCGGTGGCGGGATCGTCCGGCCTGACCTCCGGCTCGACGCTCGGACCCCGGGCGCTGCGGTCCCACTTCTCGGCGAGCTCCCGCGCGATGCGCTCGATGAGGGGACGCGTCGACTCCCGGTGCGTGGCGCTCACCAGGGCGGCGTGGGGGTACGCCCGCGCGAGGCGGCGCAGCTCCGCCGGCTCGACCCGATCGATCTTGTTCAAGACCACGAGCCGGGGAATGTCATCGAGCTGCAGGTCCTCGAGGACCTTCGTCACCGTGCGCACGTGCGGCTCCATCGACGGATCGCTGGCGTCGACCACGTGGACCAGCAGATCGGCGTCGGCCGCTTCCTCGAAGGTGGCGCGGAAGGCGGCGAAGAGATCCTTGGGGAGCTCGCGGATGAAGCCCACCGTGTCGGTCACCACCACCTCGCGTTCGCCCCAGCCCGCCCAGCCGCAGCGCAGGGTTCGCGAGCGCGTGTCGAGGGTCGCGAAGAGCTTGCCCTCGGCGAGGACTTCGGCCCCGGTCAGGGTGCTCAGCAGCGTGCTCTTTCCGGCGTTGGTGTAGCCGACGATGGCCACCGTGGGGACGCCCGCACGCGTACGCTTGCGGCGCCGCTGCTCGCGCTGCCTGGCCAGCTGCTTGACTTGCCGCTCCAGGTGCGTGACGCGATCCTTGGCCCGGCGCCGGCCGATCTCCAGCTTGGTCTCGCCAGGACCACGACCGCCGATCCCTCCGGTGAGGCGCGAGAGCGAATCGTCCTTCTGCCCGAGGCGGGGCATGGCGTACTTGAGCTGCGCGAGCTCGACCTGAAGCTTGCCGTCGCGGCCCTCGGCGCGCTGGGCGAACACGTCGAGAATGAGCTGCGTGCGGTCGATGACCTTGAGATCGGTGTGCTTGGCGATGGCGCTGGCCTGGGCCGGCGTGAGCTCGCGATCGAAGACCAGGACGCCCGCGTCGAGCTCGATGGCCCGCACCACCACGTCCTCCAGCTTGCCCTTGCCCAGGACGAACCGGGGATCGACGCGCTCCCGCAGCTGCACCACGCAGTCGGCCACGTCGGTCCCGGCCGTGCGTGCCAGCTCCCGCAGCTCGCGCATTCTCTCGTCGGCCTCGTGCGCGGCCCCCACGCCGCGGGACTTGTCGCCGACGTGCACCAGGATGGCGCGGCCGTCCTTGGCCCGCACTTCGCGGGCACGGGCGCGACGCGCGAACTCCGCCTCGAGCTCGGTCATCAGGCGGGCGACGTCGAGGTGCGCCTGCCCGATGGGGACCGGGCCGATGGCGCGATACGGAAGAGCCCCCGGCTCCGCGGGGACGTTGTAGGCGTAGACGACGGCGCGCGGCTCGCCCCCGACTCCGATCTGGATGGCGGCGACCAGGTCCAGCCGCAGGCGCACCAGATCCACCAGATCGTCCCGGGTCAGCGGCTCGGCGCGCAGGTGCGTGTGCACCAGGCGCAGACCGCGGAAGCGCCCCTCGGCGGCGCGCAGCCGGCCGATGTCCGGCAGCATCAGCTTGCCGGCGTCACCCACGACGACGTAGTCCACCTGCCCCGAGCGGTGCACGAGGACGCCCACCTGCCGCCCGGTCTCGAGCGACACCGCCGCGAGCGAGCGCGTCAGCTCGGGAGTGGTGATGTCGTTCGCCGGGACGCGGCGCCGGTACAGGCGCTGGAGAGCGCGCAGCGCCGAAGGGGAGAGCCCCGTCTTGTGGCCGTAGACTTCGATGCCGGAGCGTTAGCACGATCCGGCTGCAAAGACCCCGCGGCTCCCGCTGGAGCGTCAGAATTTCAGGTCGTAATCGCCGCGCGCCCCGAACATGAACCACTCGTGCAGCGCCTGGTTGGTGATGGACGATCCCGTCGTACCGCCGTGGAAGTCGGAGGCGATGCTTTGCGAGGTATATTGAGAAATGGCGAACGAGAGGAACGGTCCTACTCCAAGCGCATTTTGCAAGAGGCGAAAGTCGAGACCTGCCTGGAGGTTGACGAACTCCCAACCCGAAACGCCGAAGCTCAAGTTGGCCGGCCCCTGGGCAGTCTCGCCACCGAAGGTGAGCAGGTGGCTGGAGTCCGCGCTGACGCCATCGGAAAGCCACTCGTAACCGAACCCGAGGCCGAACCAGGGGTCGAAGCGCCCGTCCGGCAAGACGTGGTAGATCGCATCGATCCCGAGTCGGATGTCGCTGCTGGAACAGCCGTACCCCTGCTGGTTGCAGATGCCGCTCCCGAATTGGTTGGACAGCGAGGTCAGACCGTAACTGAAATAGCTTCCGACGTACCAGTGCGACGCCAGGCGGAATCCGGCATCGAGCCAGAGCGGCAGGAACATGTTGCTGAC
>Ga0302325_10010497_pt1 | contig 20072 bp, 17 predicted proteins | sample Palsa_T0_2_FD_201948 | JGI IMG/M metagenome (GOLD analysis project Ga0302325, IMG submission 201948) | Peat permafrost microbial communities from Stordalen Mire near Abisko, Sweden - Palsa_T0_2 | ecosystem: Environmental > Terrestrial > Soil > Palsa > Peat permafrost | place: Sweden: Abisko...
TATCACTCGTGAAATCGGACTGCGGGCATGGGAAAACGGCATCGAAGCGATGCTGGCCCCTTCGGCCACGCATCCCGCGGAGAGCAATCTGGCAGTGTTTCTGGACAACCAGCGCCCCTTAGGGCAACGGGCCACGCCATCGAGTCGGCAAGGGTTCAGCTCCGGCGGTTCGAGGAACGACGGCAATGTTGGCCCGTTTCGCGGAGGCCACGACTGTTTGACAAGCAGCGCGGTTGACTGCGTACAAGACTTCGTATACTGTGAGTGGGAACATTATGCTAAACGGACAAATTCCTTAAGAGTCAACAGTTTCGGATCGCCATTTGCGGACGAGTTGTTCGACCCTAATATAGACCGGCTTGAATCGCCCTGCTGCTGCTGCTTTATCCAAGGTTCAGCGGCTGAATAGTACGGAAGAAGAATTGTGTCAAAGTAGTGCAACAAGACTTTTTCGTCTGCTTGCTCTTCATGAATGGCGGTGGCCATTTCTTCGAAAAGATTGAAGATCTGTATTGCAATGAAGTGTCGGCCATGCTTCTCTTTTAAACCCCCGGACAGTCAGACCCTCATCCGACGACGTAGCACTGTGGGGATCGATGTAATCTGCAACCGCTGGAGGTTTCATTGACTGGATCTTTCGGAAGACGATTCTCCAATTAAGAAGTTGCTCAAAAAACTTCGGATCGTTGTATCGAGCGATGAAGGCAGCGGCGGACGCCGCCCGTCTCTCTTGGGTTCCTGCTCTGATATTCTCCGCTGCTAACAGGATGCTGGCGATCGTCAACAAAGCGACAAAAAGTGCGGCCCCGAATTTGATAGATTCCCTAAAGTCTACGAAAGTTTGGAAACAAAAGATAGTCGCCGCTCCAAGCACAACGGAAATGATCAATAAAAACCGTCCTAAATGGACGGTTACCCGTTTTCTACCAAAAAGAGATCTTGCGATCGCCACGAGTTTCTAGGCTATCGTACCATATTGTCGTTTTACTCTTGGGCCGAAACCGGATCCGGACTGGCGGGATCTCCCTCGATCGGTGTCGTCTGTGCATCCTCAACGGGCCGCTTTTATGCGGAGCACACGTTCAAAGGGGCGGCGTTGGCTCTAAAGGAACGTGTTCATACGTTCGCAGAGCAACCGCGAAAGCCTCCTTGCTGTCGCGCTCACGACCATTACAACGGAGAACTCCGCAGACCCGGAGCACTGTCCACTCAGTCCAAATCCGTGGGCCACTACGGATTCCGGTAGTGCGCGAAGAAGCGGTGAATCTGCGCCGCTGTGACGCGCGTGATTGAGAGGGCCGGCAGGCCGTCTTCGGCAAACCAATCCACGCTCGAGGCTTCGTGGCTTGACGCCGGCTCGCCGCCCATCAGATCGCACTGGAAGAAGAGCTTGTAAGCATGGAACGGGATGGGCGAGTGGCCGTGGCGATTGCGGTCGTATAAGGCCAGCAGTTTCGCCGCACGCGTTTCATAGCCGGATTCTTCGCGCACTTCGCGCGCGGCGGCCTCTGCCGGAGACTCGCCAACATCGGCCCATCCGCCGGGGAGTGTCCAGCCGCCGTCTTCGCGCTCCTGCACCAGTAGAATACTGTCTTCGCGGAACACGGCGCCGCGCACGTCCACCTTGGGTGTGGCGTATCCTGTTTGGCTGGCAAAGAGGTCGCGGATGGGCGCGATGGCGCTGGCTGATCCGTCGGCCATCATCTCGGCCGCGATTTCCCGCACCGCCTTGTAGCGCGCTTGAGGTCGTATTGGCCCGGCGAATAGGCGAGACCGCTTTGCGCGATCGCCTGTAAGCGCCGGGCCCAATTCAGCCATGTTGGTGACGCCGGTTCCATCAATATTCCTTCCAGAACAATTCGGCGTCGCACCGGCGCACGTAGTTGGCGTCAATGCCGGCCGGGTCGGCTGCTTTCCCCGCGCGCAATCGCGCGCACGCAATGCGTCCCACCGCGGCGGCCAACGCGCGCGGAGCGGTTGTCACGGCCGCACCCGCGAAGCGTGTGCCCGCGAGCACCGCCGCAAATGGACTGAAATCCGTCGATACGAACTCGATTTCCCCGTCCGGCAAAGTTTGCAGCCAAGCCGCGAACGGCATCACGGTTTCAGGCGCCACTGGAGAGCCGCGCGCGTCGCACACCGCGCCGTAAATTTCGCCGCGGCGCGCATCCAGCACTACGGCGCGCAGCGCAGCCGAGCCGAAAGTGGCCATGGCCGCCAGGTTGGAGACCGCCACCGCTGGTTTGCCAGTAGCCTCCGCGAGTCCCTTCACACAAGCCAGTCCGATGCGCACGCCGGTGAACGATCCCGGACCGGAGGCCGCCGCGAAGCAATCCACGTCCGCTGTCTTGCATGCATGCCGCGCCAACAGTTCCGCGAGACGCCCGAAGAGAATCTGGCCGAAGCCCTCGGGCGAATGCAGCAGCATCTCTTCCAGCACTTTCCGGCCGCGCAACAGCGCCAGACTGCCGAATTCGTGCGTGGTGTCTACAGCCAGAATCAGTTCAGTCACTTGTCGAGCTGGTAAGTTTTGTCCATGCTATAGACTTTGCCGTTGGCGTTCATGCCGTAGAGCCGCAAGTCCATCACCGCCGGATAATTCACGGCCATGTGCGCCGGGAAACTGACCGTGCCTTTTTGGCCCGTGCCGAGGACGCGATAGCCCTCGCCATCCACCGTAGCCTCGCCGGTCCAGAGCCACATCATGCTGCGGGTGGCGCGCGATTCCTTTTTGAATTTGGCCTCGAACCAGGGCACCTTCGTCTCCGAAATCGCGGTGTCCGCGGGCTGCGTGATCTCGAAGGGCACCTTCCCGGTTTCCTGCTCCACCACTTGCATGTCGATGGGCCGCGACTCGAACTTGTAAGACTTCAGCATGCCCTCCTTGTGAGCTTCGCGCGACACGTGCAGCACCCAATCGTGAGAGCTGTCCGGCGGCGATCCGGTGAAATGCTGGCCGTGGTAACCCTTCTTTTGCTTGAATTCCTCGCCGTCGATGGGGTTGATCCAAGTGACGTCGTAACTGTGGTCTTCCACTCGTAATTCCACGGGTCTGGGATTCTCCACATAGACGATATATTCGACTGCGGAGATGACATCCTCGTCACCCAGTCCGCCTTGTCCGAGCGGTATCCTGACTTCCGCGACGGCCACCGCGCGGCCGCCGTCGACGTCGAAATAAGGTTCCAATTCCCAGTGGCGCGCGCCCGCGAAGAGGTTGTACCACACGGTCATGGCCTTCGCGCCGGGCGAGTCCAGATAGCGCGCGTCAACCGGCATGCTGCCGGCGCCCGCCGTGCCGCTGTTGAAGTAGGTCGGGTAATCGCCGTCCATGGCCGCGTTCCAGAGGCGATGGCGGAAGGTATTGCTATCCACATCGTCCGGCTGCGACTTGCCGGCGCCGCTGTCCTCGCCCGCGAATTTCAGGTTGACGAAAGGCGTGGGGAAGAGCTGATGCTCGATGGCGCAGACCTGGTCGTCGCCCGTATGGTGCGCCACGAAGTCCATCCAACCGTCGTCCATCAGACCGCCGGAGGTCGCCAGGTTACCGCTGGTGCGGGGATGTTGGTAAGGATCCGTCTGCTTCAACAGCGCGCCGATCTCCTTCATCAGGGCGCGGCCAGTGTCGTAAGTTTCGAACGCCTGCACGCCTTGCCAGGTGACGTTCATGCCCGCATAACGCGCCACGATATAGCGGACGTAGCGCTGCCGCTGCTGCCAATTTGGAAACAGACGCGTAAGCTGGTTTTGCGGTCCGGCCAGGATCAGGTCGGCGACGATACCCTTCCGATTCATATATCCGATGGACTGATCGAGGCGCTGAAAATGTTCCAGGTTGGGGCGGTCCGGCGAGGGGAAAATGCGGGCGGCTTGTTCGTCGGTGCCCAGCACCAAGCCGCGCATGTGATTGAATTTTTGCGTCGCGCGCGTGTCCACGATGCGCCGAAACAGCGCCTCGTCCGTCTGGGCGAGGAAGGCGAAGGGGTACAGCGTATCGCCCATCCAGAGATGCGGCTGGCGGCCGAGTCCCGCGGTCCAGGCCCAATGATGCACGTTGGCGGCGCGCACGAAGCCCGGCGCATCGGATTCCGCCGCGGTGAATGCTCCGTTCTGGCCCTCCCAGCGCTGCACATTGCTGCTCACGCGCCAGAGCCATTCGCCCGCTTCGGTGGGTGTGAAGCGGATCACCAGCCGCTGGCCGCCATCCCAGAATGCCGGCAGCTTGAAGGTGTGGAAATGGGGCGAGCGGAACTCGGCGGACAAATCGACATCGACGTACGGGTTGGGGTGCGCGGCGGCTTCCTGCGCATTCAGGTCGAAGACGAACTCGCACGGCGTGAAGGCTGGCGTATTATTGCAGGGCGCTTGGGCAAAGAGGGACAGGCCCATGCCGGCGAGCGGCATCAGGCGCAAGAGACGCATTCCTCTAGTGTCGTGCTTTGTGGGGCAGGTTGACAACTGTTGACAACCTGCGGGCCGATTGTTAATCGGCCAAGTTGCGGCGATTCGCAATCGGCGCGCAGAATGCCAACCTGCCCCACAAGGCGAATCCTATACCGAAACCGGCAGCCGCAGAACGAACGTGGTGCCCTTGCCCGGCTCGCTGGTGAAGTCGATGCCGCCATCGTGCAACTGGACGATGCGAAAGGTCATCGCCAGACCGATGCCGGAGCCTTCGGGTTTTGTAGTGTAGTAGAGCCGGAAAATCTTGTCGCGCAACTCCGGGGGGATTCCCATTCCGGTGTCGCTGATGCGAATTTCAGCCTCCTCCTCGCGTACGGCGCACTCGATCCGCAACACGCCGCCTTGCGGCATGGCCTGAATGGCATTCACTACCACATTCAGAATGGCCTGCTTCATCAGGTCCGCATCCACGCGGATATTGGCCGCATCCGTATCCGCGTTCACCGAAACGCGGATGCCGGCCGCCTCGGCTTGGGGCGCCGCCAGGTCCACGATTTCGCGCACGAAGGAATCCAGCGGCACCTCCGCCGGACGCAGCTCCACAGGCCGCGTAAAATCCAGGAAAGTCTTCACCACACGATCCAGCCGCAAGATCTCGCGCGAGATGATTTCCATCTGCGGAGCGACATCGGTGTCCTCCCGGGCCAGTTTCATGCGCGCCAGCTCCACGTGCATCAGGATGGCATTGAGCGGGTTTTTGACCTCGTGCGCGACGCCGCTGGTGATGCTGCTGATGGCGGAAAGGCGGTCCGCCGTCCGCAGTTGGCGGCCCACCTGGCGGGCGGCCTCCGGATCGCGCAAGCGCACCAGCAGGCCGGTACCGCGGCCGGGGTCGCTCCCCGAGCTGAGCGGCTCCAGGATATCCACCGAGAGTAAAGCCACGAATGCGCCCGAACCATCGCCGCGGGTGATGGGGACGCGCCGGTTGCCGATGGGACGGCCGGTTTGCGCGGCCTGGGCCAGCATCAGCCCCAGTGTGGTGTTGGGCGGGAAAACCTCCGCCAGCGCGAGCCCTATCAGGTCGGCGCGCATCTTGCCCAGGAATTTCTCGACCGCACCGGAGGCCACCACCAGGCGGCGGTCGCGCCCGAACATCAGCACGGCGTCCTCCAGTTGATCGAGAAGCCGCTCGAAGTTGCCGCGCAAATCCGAGAAATCGAACTGCGCGCCGCGGAGCTGTTCGCCCAGCAGATTGACCTTCGTCGCCATGATTCCGAACTCATCGGCGCCGGTGCGGGAGACTGGCACCAGGGCCTTTGGGTCGTATTCTCCCGTGGCCACCAGGTCGAGCATGTGTCCCAGGCGACCCAGCGGCCGGAAAGCAATCATCGAAAACAGCAGCGTGATACAGAGAGCGCCGGCCACCGATGCCATAGCTACGCTGGCGCTTCTCTTCAGCGTTGGCATGATACTCAGCCTGATCAGCGGCGGATAGACGACCACCCGCACATAGAGTTTCTCCGGATTTCCGGGGGCGCCCAACGCCTGTTCGAGTTGATAGTAAGTCTGCTGGTACAGGATTCTCAACTTGTCCAGCCAGTTCGTGTTGTTGACGATCGGCCGGAAGTCCGTATAGGTCGGGAACTTCTTCCCCTGCGCCTTGGGGTCGCTATCTATGAGGATCTCGTTATTGTTGTCGCAAACGGCGATCTCCAGCAAGGCGTGCGACGCGCTCATGATGTCGATCAGGTTGCTCTCCAGGTTGGAACCGCGCAGAGTCTCGAGCCAGGGATGCTGACGGTCGTTGTTCAGCGTGTCGATGACCGCCTTCGACGCCATGCGCTTCAACAACTCGGCATGTTCCAGCGTAGCGTCGTACTGCGCGTCCATCTGATAGCCCAGATCCAGGATCGAAATGATGGCGACAATAGCAGTCATCACCAGAACCGAAGAGAGCGTCAACCTGGTCTGGGTGCTCATCGCCGCGATCTACTCGGGTATCAGCAGCAGTTTGCCGGCGGTATGCCGCCCTTCCAGGGCGCGATGGGCTTCGGCGGCTGCGGCCAGCGGATACGCACGGTCCACGCGAATCTTGAGCTCGCCGGATGCCACCCAACCCAATACGTCGCCCGTGCGCCACACGAGTTCCTCGCGCGTCAAGCAATAATACGCCAGGCTAGGCCGGGTGAGAAAGAGCGAACCCTTGGCGTTCAAGATGTTCGGATCGAACGGAGGCACCGGACCGCTGGATTGCCCGAACAGCGCCAGCATGCCGCGCGGACGCAAACAGTTCAAGCTCCTGGCGAACGTGGTGGCGCCCACCGAATCATACACTACGTCGACGCCGCAGCCGCCGGTGAGGCGCTTCACCTCGGCTTCGAAATCCTGGTGCGTATAAAGGATGACTTCATCGGCGCCGGCTTGTTCAGCGAGTTGCGCCTTGGCCTCCGTGGAGACGGTGCCGAAGACGCGCGCGCCGATGCGGTGGGCCATCTGCACCAGCAGCAATCCGACGCCGCCCGCGGCGGCATGCACCAGGCAGGCATCGCCGGATTTCAGCACGAAAGTGGAATGCGTTAGATAGTGCGCGGTCATGCCTTGCAGCATGGCGGCAGCGGCCGTCTGCAAATCGATGCCGGCGGGGATCTTCACCAGTTGCGCGGCGGGCACTACGGCGTACTCGGCGTAAGAACCGCGCGCCATGGCATAGGCCACGCGATCTCGGGGCGCGACCTCGGTGACGCCGGGGCCGGTGGACTCCACGGTGCCCGCGCCTTCCGATCCCAGCGTCGCCGGTAGATCGGCCTTGTAAAGACCCGTGCGAAAATACACGTCGATGAAGTTGACGCCCGAGGCGGCGATCTTCACCAGCGCCTGCCCCGGTCCGGGTACGGGCTGCGGCAGATCCACTAACTCCATTTTTTCGGGTCCGCCGGTCTCCCTAACCTGTACGGCTTTCATTGATAACCTTTGTGCCGGCCCTGCGCCATGCGCGGCGAATATGAACGGCCGATGCATAGAGTAACAGATACAGCAATGCGAACGGAAATACGAGCAGGCGGCCCAGCGTGCGCGCGGCCCCCGCACTGGTGAGTCCGGCGCGAAACAGCGCGAAGTGCAGGATGGCGCGCCAATGCCCGCGGTCCAGCCAGAAGTAGTCGCCGTTTTCGTTGATGACGAAGACCTTGGCCGGCAGGCGCGCGGCCAGCGCCCATTTCCACTTGGTCATGATGGGCTCGCCGGAACAGACCATTCCCATGATCGAGTAGCGCTTGGCTGCCAGCGCACGGTACAGCTTGCGGCGCCCGTCGCGTCCGCGGTGATCCGTCACGCGGTGGATCGCGTCAATGCTCTCCGGCGCGCCCGCGAAACAGGTGGTCAGATCGATCGGGATCGACTTGCCGTACGTCCGGCGTAAGCCCGGCAACACGTGCTCAATCAGATGGCGTGAGCCGCTCTCGATCAGTAGAATACGCGAAACCTGCGGCTGCCGGCGCCGGAGAAAATACTTCACAATACGAATATAGCGCGGCGAGCGTGGCTCGCCAAAGGAGCGGGTTCTGGAGGAGTCGCGCACGGTCGAAAACCCACCCTCGGAACCCCGTTCGGCGTGTAGCGGCGTGGGGATGGTGAAGGCGTGATCTGCACTCCTCCCGGCCGGGACAAAACTCCTGCCCAGGAACAAAGTTCCGGAACCGAAGCGAACGCTGCCGCGCCGGGACCCACTTCGGCGATCGCCTGTTCGGCTGATTTCCAGGATTTGCATATGGCTCTCGACGCGCTCCAACCGGGACAAAAACAGAATCCACTATCTGGCGGTGCAGCGGATTGAGCGTGGGGGCTGCGCTCAGCGTATCCTGCAACTGCTCGGCGGTAGCCCGCAAGGCCGGATCCGCAATGGCTGCCAGACGTGCTGGATGCTAGTATCCCTGCGCCATCCGAAAGATTCTGGCGCAGGAGATCTTCACCTAGGATGGCCGCCGCTAGGCACGCGGCAGCCCCGCGGCTAAATGCAGTTTCGCCTATCTGGAACATCCGGAGTTGCGCGGCGACAACGGCAGGTTGAGCCTGAGGGCGCGGTTTACCGGACGCTCCGCCGTGGGGTCTCTGGCCCTGCACCGGCCTGGGGGATTCGTTCGACGTTTACATCACCGCCGTGCCTTCTTACCGCAACCAGTCGATCGGACTGCAGGACGTCCGGGTGGAAGGCCGGGCGCCGCGCGGGGACCAAGCCAGGCGCATTCTGAAACAGACCGCGCCCGCGGCGGCGTACCGGCAGGAACTGCTGGACTTCAGCGTGCCACAGACTCGCGTGATGCCGGATGCGCTGGTCGTCACGTGGATTTCAGATTGGCGGTGCAGTGAGAGTCCAACCCCCGCTTAGTCGCACCGCAGCGCGACCATGGGATCGACGCGCGCCGCCCGCCGCGCGGGAAGGTAACTCGCCAGCAGGCTGACGCCGCCCAGCAGCGCGAGTGTTCCGCCGAGCACCCAAGGGTTGTACGGCGTCACTCCGGGTATCCCCTTCTGCATGGCCAGCGTGGCCAGCAAAGCTACAGGCAGGCCAACGGCGGCGCCCGCGAGCACCCATGCCATCCCTTCGCGAACCACCAGCGCGGAGATCTGCTCGCCGCGCGCTCCGATGGCCATGCGAATCCCGATCTCACGCGTACGCTGCGAGACTGAATGCGCCGCGACGCCATAGATCCCCATGGATGCCAGCGCTACGGCCAGCGCGCCGAAGACTCCCAGCAGCCCGGCGGCGATGCGCTGCCGCCAGAGCGACGTGGCGATGTGCTCGGGCATGGTCTCGACGGCGAATAGCGGTAGGTTCGGGCCCAGCAGGGCGACCTCGGCGCGCAAGGCGTTCGATAGGCGCGCCGCACCAGCGCCACTGCGTATGATCAGAATCGCGCGTCCGCTGTACTCCTGCGCCAGCGGCAGGTAGAGTTGCAGCGTAGCCTCGCCCGCAAGCGATCGCACTACCGCGTCTTTCACGACTCCCACGATAGTGATCGGAGGACGCGCCGGTCCGCTGAAATCCGGCGCGACAATCCGTTGGCCGATGGGATTGCGGCCCGGCCATAGGCGCCGCGCAAGTCTTTCGTTCACGATTCCTACGCGCGGCGAATCGGCGCGGTCATCGCCGCTGAATTCGCGCCCTTGCAGCAGAGGAATACCCAGCGTGCCAAAGAAGGCGGGCGCAATCGCATCGTTGTCGACGCGCAGGCCGTATTCGAAGTCGTCGCCCTGGAAATCCCGTAGCGGCGGCTCCTCGCCCGGATGGAAGATGGCGCGGCGCCCGAAGAACTCCTCCGGCGGGATGGTCACACCCAGACTCGCCGCAGTGACTCCGGGCAGCGCACGCGCCCGCTCCAGCAGCGAGGCGTAGAAGCTCAGCCCTTTTGCGGGGGAGTATCCTTGAACGTCCAAGTCCACCGAGGCGAGGAGCACATTTTCAGGCTGCGCCACGGGATTTGCGCCGAGCGCCCGCCGCATGGTGGCGATGCCCGTGCCGGCGCCGGCCAGCAACACCAGCGAGAGCGCGGTCTGCGCCGCGATGAGTCCGCCCCGCGTGTGTGAACTGGTTCGCCCCGCGCCCGGCGATCCGTCTTTCAGCGATACGGTGAGATCCACGCGCGCCGCCCGCCGCGCAGGCCCCAATGCGAAGAGCAGGCCGGAAATCAGGGTGAGCAGCAGCCCGAAGCCAAGCACGCGGAGGTCAAGTTGCACATCCACGCCGCGCATGGTGTAGGCGTTTTGGTTCACCGATACCGCCAGTTGCGCAAGTACGGGTGCCAGCAGGATTCCGAGTAACCCAGCGCACGCCGCCAACAACGCGCCTTCCGTCAGAAACAATCGAACCAGGCGCGCGCGGCCCGCACCCAGCGCGACCCTTACGGCAATCTCCCGCCGGCGCGCCGCCGCCCGCGCCAATGTCAAATTCGCAACGTTCGCGCAGGCAATTAGCTGTAGCAGTGCGACGCACGCCAGCAACAGTCCCAACAGGCGGCGCACCTCCGCCCGGTCGTCCGAGTCCAGTCCCAGGCCGGGAACCAGGGCTACCGTGCGCGTGTGATTGGTAGCCGGATACGCCTGCGCAAGCTGCGCCGCCACCGCCGTCGTTTCAGCTTGCGCCACGACAAACGTTGTGCCGGGCGCCAGCCGTCCGAAAATGCGCAACCATCCGCTGGCGCGGTTCTGCAGCGTGTCCGGCGTCAGTCGCGGCATCAGTATTGGCTGGGATGTGATCGGCGCCCACAAATCGGGTTTAAACTGCGTGCTGGTGCCGCGGAAGTCGCGCGGCGCCACTCCCACCACCGTGAAGGCGTGCCCGTTCAGGCGAATCGCGCTTCCCACCACGCGCAGGTCTCCGCCGAACGCACGCTTCCGGAAGGCGTAGCCGATCACGGCGACGGCTGGTCCCCCTTCGCTTTCATCCGCTTCCGCGAGCAAGCGCCCTGCTGCCGGGTTTGCGCCCAGAATGCGGAAGTAGTTTCCGGAGACCAACGCCGCGGCCACGCGCTCGCTGGCGCCGCCGCCGGTGAAGCTTACGCGTGCGCCGGCTTCCGCGGCCACCGCCGAGAAGCTCTTTAATTGATCGCGGTAGTCCCGGTAATCGGGATAACCCATGTTGCCCAGCAACTGGCCCGCTTGCCGGCGTTCGAAGACCACCAGTTTGCCCGGAGCCATTACGCCGGGCATGGAGCGCAGCAGCAGGGCGTCGATCAGGCTGAAGATCGCGGTGCTGGCGGCGATCCCCACTCCCAACGCCAGCACGGCCACACCGGTGAACAAAGGACTCCGCCGCAACATTCGAAGAGCGAAGCGCGCATCGTCGTACATCATGGGAAAGCCCTCATGCGGATAAGACGCGCACACGCCCGCAAGTGTAACAACATGTTGCAGCTTTTCGGCGGAATTGACTTAACGTTCATAATACTGTACACTAACGCCTATAAGGTACCGTATCATGGACGTTACAAATACCTCAGCATCGCCCATCCCGGTGACGCGCGCGATCCGTAAATTGGGCCACGACATTCGCGATGCCCGGCGGCGGCGGCGTATCCCGGCCGCGATCCTGGCTGAGCGCGCCTCGATCAGCCGGACGACGCTACATAAGGTGGAGCAGGGCGACCTGGGCGTCTCGCTGGGCAGTTACGCCACCGTGCTCTTCGTGCTGGGCATGATCGAGCGGCTGGCCGGACTGGCCGAGGCGAAACTCGATGCAATTGGACTGGAACTGGAAGAGGAGCACTTGCCGAAGCGCGTCCGGCTGGCGCGCCAACATGGATAGGGACGTTTTCGTATACGTGGATCTCCAGGGCACGCCTCACTTTGTAGGCCGGCTATGGGGGCGCACGCGCAAGGGCAGGGAGAGTGCCACCTTTGAATACGACAAGAGCTGGCTCGCGAATCCCGAGCGCTTTTCACTGGAGCCCGCCCTGACACTCGGGCCGGGACCTTTTCACGCGCCGTCTGAAAAGCCGCTGTTTGGCGCAATTGGCGACTCCGCTCCCGACCGGTGGGGACGAGTCTTGATGCGGCGCGCCGAGCGCCGCCGAGCGGAGCGCCAGGGGGAGACGCCGCGTACCGTTAGGGAAATCGACTACCTGCTCATGGTGGATGACGAAGCGCGGCAGGGCGCGCTACGCTTTGCCGAAAGCGAGGGCGGACCCTTCCTCGCCGCGTACGCGCGCGCCAAGATACCGCCGTTGATCGAACTGCCGCACCTGCTTTCAGCCGCCGAGCATGTCACGGCCGACCGCGATACGGATGAAGACCTGCGCCTGCTCCTGGCGCCCGGATCGTCCCTCGGTGGCGCGCGCCCCAAGGCTTCCATTCGCGACCGCGACGGTCACTTGGCCATCGCTAAGTTTCCGAACAAAGGAGATGAGATCAATGCGGTGTTGTGGGAAGCCGTGGCCCTGAAACTCGCGGCGAAGGCTGGCATCGCAGTGCCCGCATGCAGGCTGAAAACCGTCGCGGGCAAGTCCGTGCTGCTGCTGCGCCGTTTCGATCGCGAGCGCGGAATGCGCGTGCCGTTCTTATCGGCCATGAGCATGCTTGGCGCCACGGACCAGGAGACCCGCAGCTATCTGGAGTTCGTCGATATCCTCCGGCAGCATGGAGCCTCGCCCAAAGACGACATGCGCGCGCTATGGCGGCGGATTGTGTTCAGCATCTTGATCTCGAACACGGACGACCATCTGCGCAATCACGGTTTTCTTTACACGGGTCCCGCCGGGTGGCGGCTGTCCCCGGCCTATGACCTCAATCCGGTGCCCACCGACATCAAACCGCGCATCCTGACCACTGCTATCGATCTGAGCGACGGCACAGCCTCGCTGAAGTTGGCGATGGAGGTCGCGGCGTACTTCGAACTGAGTCCGGACGAGGCGCGCAAGATCGCGGCCGAAGTGGGGCGGGCCACAGCAACGTGGCGGCGGGAAGCGAAGAAGCTCGGGCTAACAGTGGCGGAGATCGACCGCATGGCCTCGAGCTTCGAGCATCAGGATCTCAAAGAGGCACTGGCCGGCCCGCAATCCGCCATGACCACATCAGGAACGAAGTCGAAGTCAGATCGATAGCCGGCTCGGTAGTGCTGTAAGACTGCACATTGTCCCGGTAGACGGCTCTTTGCGATGCATTGTACGGTCCGTCGTTGCCGTTGAATATCCCGAAGGTGTTGACTCCGTTAGCCGGGCAGAGAATCATGCCGTCCAGAGTGCCCGCGGTTGCGGCGTAGGAAGGGCCTTCGGAGGCCGCGCCCCACAACACCGGTACGCCGCCCGACGTGCCGTCCAACGCTCCAGCCAGGTTGGCCACTTGGTGTTGGATGCAGTCCGGAAACGTGGCGGAACCGTCGCCTACTATGAACGACGATCCCCAGGGGTTCGCGCCCAAAATGTTGGCCAGCCATCTGCGCGAGTAAGTGTCGTACCCGCTTGATCCGGTCAAGTAATAAGCTTCGCTGGCCATCACTGAAATGCCCGCGCCGTGCGACGTCGTATCGCTGTTCCATGCGCCGCCGAAGCCCCATGCGTCGTTTCCAGCGAGCGTAATGGCATCGCCGACCTGTTGCAGCAATTGGTTCCGAATAGACTGCTGAGTCACTGCCAGTCCGCTGGGATTGCTCGCCACGCGGAGCGCGCGATATAGCTCAAAATGCGCCAGCCCACTGACATCGTAAAGATTCAAGGTGTCGGCATAGCCTGCATTGTAGATTTTAGTAATGTAGTTACTGGCAAACTGCGCCGCTTGCGTCAAATAAGTCATGGAACTGGTGACGGGCAGCCCGGGCGGCAGATTCCCGCCGGCGGACTGTAGCGCCAAATACAACTCCGTCGCGCCAAGTTCCATGTCATCGTCCCACACCGTCTCCGGATATCCGTCGAACGGAACGATCGTGAGCAGGCAACCGGAGGTGCACGTGCCGCTGCCCACCGACGCCGCCGGGTCCGCCAAAGAGGCGTCCGCCAGCGCGAAGATATCCTCCGCGTCCTTGAGGCATCGATTGGCGAGAGCCGGATGCGCCGTGCGCGCCAATTGATAGCACAGGGCAAACGCCGCGGCCAGGCGCCCCGCCAGGTTCGGGCTGATGGGCGATCCCGCCGGCCCGGCGATGAAGACTGGACGGTGACAGATATAATGCGCCGCGCTGGAGCAACCATCCCAGTCATCGTCGGCCTGCGGCAGACGCCAGATATCGTAATCGCTCAGAAGGTTGGGAAAGTTGTCCCAGTCCTGGCTGTTGCCGACCTGGTAGTAAAGAGTTTTCGTAGTGTCGTCCCACATCTTCAGCAGGAATTCGATGCCAAAGGCCGCCTCCGGCTCGAAGTTCGCGGATGCGGGCGCTCCGGACGCGTTTCCGGCGTACGAGATGGAATCCGGCGGCGCGGGCGGGTTCATCGGAGCGTGCGCACCCATCTGATTGGGGAAATCGCGAATCCCGATCTCTTGCAGCGCGACCGTGTAGCTGGTGGTCTCGACGTATTTCATGTAGTCGCCGGCATCCCACCAGCCGCCCGCGGCATCGATCACCGCGCCAGTCGGCGTCAGAGGCGTGTCTGTGGAGCTAATCGAATCATTACTATCCAACGGCGGAGTTTGGAAGACGGTGGCGCTCGAATCGTTGAGATGTCCAGGCGCAGTGCGCAGCGCATTGGGGATGTAGTTCGGCCCATCCCGCTCGGTTTCATAGAAGAATTTGGTGTTCAAGAGCAGTCCGGAGTAGAGCGCGGCGGGATCTGCCAGGGGAAACGCGGGCGAGACGGCTGCCACCGGACCCGTTACGGAGATGCTGTAGCCATCCCCGGCGGGAACGGTGAAATCCAGGGCATACACGGAGTACGTCAACGTGGCGCTGTTGCTCCACGTGCCGAGCAAGGCGCCAATCGGCGCTGTATACACTGGCTGCCCACCTGAGTTGAGAACATTAAACGTCGCGCCTGTTTCCGCCGCGGTGGACATCAGATAGGCGCGGAATGGCGGACTGGCCGCCTCGTAGCCAACCTGGCTGACGCGCACATACGCCGACTGAGGCAGGGCAGCCGGCGCACAGCTCATGCCGAGCGCTACGAGGGAGAGAATTTGAGATCGCATCTTGGGGCAAGTATACCGTGCTTTACCGTCCAGCTAAAACACGTAATTCGGCGGCTTGATGCCCTTCAGACGCAGGTAGACTTCCGCCTGCCCCCGATGATGCGCCGTATGCGTGAAGTACGCCCACAACCATTCGAAGCCCGTCAGATGGCGCTCCGCCGGGCCGACCACGGAGCCCAGCCGCTCGGGCGTCATGGAGGCGACCGCTTTGATGCAGAAATCGAACGAGTCGCCCAGGAACTGGATGGCCGTGTCCCTGTCGACCTCCACCTTCTCCGCATCCTTGGCCCACGCGGCGATCTTAGGCGGGAGCGCCGGCCGCGCCAGCCCGCTGGCATTTGCGCAGGCGTTGAGATTGACGCCCCCGATGTGGGCCATCAATTCTCCGAAGCTCATCTCTTCCGGGACAGGGCGAAAATTGTAACTCTCGGCAGGCATGGCCCGCGCAACAGCCAATGTGAAATCGGCGGACGTCTTCCAATGCTTCACCAGAGCGTCTTTGACGGTGGTCTGGGCGAGCGCGGGGAGCGCCAGGGCGACGATCGTGAAATGCATCGCTAACAACTTTGTCTGCATGTTTGGCCTCGGGAATACAATTCATAGCGCAGTCGAAGCCGCGAGGGCAACTGGCAGCCGCCCACCCGAGCTATGATCGGAGAAGCGCTCCCGCCATCATGCATGAAATGAGCATAGCCGGTTCGATGCTGGAAGCCGTCCGGGCCGAATCCGCGCGGCACAACGCCAACGTGCTGGCGCTGGGCGTCAAGGTCGGGCAGCTTTCGGGCGCGGGTTCCAAATCGCTGCGCCTCTGTTTCGACGGGTGCCACCGCGGCCGCAGGTGCGCGCAGGATTTTGCCGCCCGGGAGTATCGCCCGATGGAATTCGCCTATGGTTTCCAGGCGCACCAGATCACCAGCGGCGGCGCATGCCATCCGGAAACCCGCATGGTCGCCGCCGCGCTTGCCGAGCCCGATGCGGAGATTGTGGAAGTCTCGTACACGACCGGCGTCGGCCTCGATACCCGGCGGCAGTGGATCGACGCGAGAGTGGGTGAATGCTGACCGAGCACCCGCTGTTGAACGCCGTTGTCTTCGCTTCACTGGGGATCGTCGTGTTTGCCGCCGCCGCCGCGATCCTACTGAAGGCGACGCCGCTGAAGCTTTGGCGGGAACTGGTCGAAGAGCGCAACGTGGCCGTGGCCATCTTCGCCGGCGCGGCGGCGATAAGCATCGGCCTGATCGTCGCCGCGGCCATGCACTGAGCGGGCACTGACCGTCGTGGTAACTTCTATCTATGGCGTTCGAGTCCGATAAAGTCATGTTTGAGATCTACCGGGAGGTCCAGTATTCCGGCAAATACCGCGTGGTCTACTTTACCGAACTGCAGGATCACAACAAGGAAAGCGAGATCAACCACGCGCTCAACGGCGAGCACTACTACGACGGCTTCATCAAGAACTACCGCAAGGAAGAGGCCAAGCAGATCATCGAGGACTGCCTGGCGCGCTTGAACGGCGGCGAAAAAGTGGAACCGCTGGAGATCGAGCGCGCCCTGGGCGAACACAGCGCCTGAGGATCCGGTGCAAATCACCCGCTACGCCAGCCTGTCCGAGCCGCAGTTCTTAGGGTGCGTGAGCGCGTTCATCGACACCCTGACGGGCGAGCTCAACTCCGCCGCCATGTACTTGCACAAGCTGGATGGCCAGGCCAAAGGCGCGGCCTTCGCCTACGAGATGTCGCTCGACCGGCACCGCTACGGCGCTCTCACGGTGCTGGACCGCTGGGGTACGTTTGTGGCCGCCTTCGGCCCGCACCTTGCGCTCAGCCGTTATCCGGCGATCGTTAAGGAAGCGCCGGCGCGCGTGGGCGCCGCCGAAAGCATCTTGGAAAACGCCAATCGATTGATCGATGCGGCTGGCGGGTATTCGAATGACGTTGTGGAGGCCTGCGTCCTGGCGTTCCAATCGCTGGCCACGACCTTCGCGGAAGAGCGCCAGGCCGCCAGCCAGTCCGCGCAATTGGGGCCTATGCTGCCGGACGAATTCAAGCAGGCCCGCGGCATCTTCCTGCACGACCTGGCGGCGCGCTAACATCGTGACATGAAGTGTGCCCTTGCCGCCGCGATTTCTCTCTGCGCTCTTGCCTCCACCGCCGGCTCGAAAGAGCCACAACCGGCCAAACTAAGAAAAATAAACGTCGTGGCCCTGGATGCGCAGGGCCAGCCGGTGACCGGACTGACCAGCGCGGATTTCCAGCTTTTCGAGGATGGGAAGGCCCGGAACATCTCCTTCTTTCGTTTTACCGGAGACCGCGCGCTCCTGGCCAAGCCGGGTCCGCATGAGTATTCCAACCGCGCCGGCGCCGCTTTTCACGCAACCGTGATCCTTATGGACCTGCTCACAGACCGTATCATGAGCGATGCGATGGTTGGCCGTGAGGTCGCCGACTCCTTGAAGAATCTAGAATCGAGCGAGGGTTTGTACCTATATATTCTGACCTCTCATGGCGAGTTGTATCCCATCCATCCGTTGCCGGAACCGGATACCGAAGCGCCGCCTGGCGCCGAACCATGGACGCGCAATATTGCCTCCATGCTCCAGGCGGCGTTAAAAGGTTTGGTCGGCTTAAAGCCGGTTGACGACCAAGACCTCAAATACCGTTTCGACTTGACCTCGAATGCGCTGCGGGAGCTCGGCGCGCGGATGGCGCTGGTATCGGGGCGCAAGAATCTGGTCTGGGTGACGCACGGCATTCCCCTCGTTGGGTTTTCGCTCTCGACGCAATCGCGCTTGGATTTCACAAAACCGTTGCGCTGGCTTTGCGATGAGTTGGAGCAAGCCCAGATCGTGGTGTACACCGTCGACCAGTCCCAGGCTGGGGCTGGCGCGGCGGTTGGAACCTATAGCACCGAAAGTCTCGAAGAATACACCGGCATTACGGGCGGGCGAGGTTCTTCGAGCGACAGTGCCGGCAATGCGATCCGGCAGGCGCGCACGGATTCCCGCGCAAATTACGAGATCGCCTATTACCCGGCGCCGTTAACCTCCGATTGGAAACATCACAAGATTCGGGTAACTTGCGGGCGCAAGGAAGTACGCTTGCAAACGGAACAAGGGTTCTATGCAGTGACTCCGCCGGTTTCCCCCACCGATCTCGTTCCCAGCGCATTTCACTCCCGGGAATTGCCGATCGAGGTCGAAGCCGCCGCGCACAGTCCGTTCGACGCCACCGAAATCGGGCTGCGGGCGACGGTTTCGCCCGATCCCATCGACAAGATGCTTATTGAAGTCCACATCGACTCGGCGGACCTGCTGGCGCGCCCCGCGCAGAATCCCGACGCCGGCAAAGTCTCCGTCGCGTTCGTGTCCTACGGCGAAGGACCGAGCGACGCTTCGCCCCCGATTGTGGTCAGCCTGACCCCGGAGCAGTTCGCAGCCGCCGCGCAAGGCGAGATTGGACTGCGCGAAGCGATTCCGGTCGCGCCCGCCATCCGCAAGGTCCGCGTGATTGTCTTTGATACGGCGCTGGGCGCGGTCGGGTCGGTAACCGTTCCCATTCAGCACTGAAGTCACTCACTTCTTCTCAAACACCACCATATACTGGCTGTCTTTGATGTGTTCGCGCTCGGATACTTTGCGGAATCCGTCGCGCTCGATCTCGCGCACCAGGTCGGGCTCGTCCAGCCGGATGTGCTTCACCGCGTCGCCGCCAGGCATGGCATTCGGCCGCTTATAATACTCCACGATCACCAGCCGGCCGCCATCGCGCAAGGCCAGCGCAAAAGCCGCGAGCATTTTCCCGGGGTAGTTGTAATGATGATAGGAATCGAGCGCCAGGATCACATCCGCGCTCTTATAGGTTAGGTGTGGATCGGTTTCGGTGCCCTTGACAAACGTCACATTGCCGAGCTTCTGGCCGGCGGCGCGTTGTTTGGCGGCATTCAGAAAATCGTCGAAGATATCTTCCGCCACCACATGGCCAGCCGGCCCCACGGCGCGGCTCAAATACGGCAGCATGTAGCCGACGCCCGTGCCGATATCCGCCACCGTCATGCCGGGTTTGAGAGCCATCTCATCGACGAGTTCCCGCGGTCGCTCGGTGGCGTCGCGCCGCGGGCTGCCAAGTTTTGCGGCAATCGCCTGGCGGCCCTCGGCGGTCTGATAACGCTGGTTGGCGTCGGTAGCCGCCTGTGCCCACAACATAGTGCAGCAGGAGCAGCAGGCGGCCATCAGGAGTGCTGGGCGTATCCTCATAGTGCAGTCTCCATGGGCAGGGACAGGGGCGGCTCCAGCAGAAAGTCGAGCTGCGCCATCTGCGCCACCGCCTCGCGGATAGCATGCTCGTAGGTGGGTTCGACGGTGATCACGAACGGCAGATCGCGTTTGGTTCCCGTGGGCAACTGGAGCACCGCTTCCAGGCTGATGTTCTTGGCCGCCAATATACCGGAAAGACCCGCCAGAATTCCGGGCCGATCCTTCACCCGGAATCGCAGATAATAGCCGCGCGTCTGCAGCACCACCGACACGGGCTGATACTCGCCCAGCCTCTCGTGCGCGAAGGGCGAAACGCGTTCGGGGCTGCCGCTGCGGATCTCGCGCGCCACGCGCATCAGGTCGCTCACCACCGCTACCCCGGTGGGCAGTGCACCGGCGCCGCGCCCGTAATAGAAAGTGTCTTCCCCGTATGCGCCCTTTACCCACACCGCGTTATAAGCGCCCTGCACGCCGGCCAGAATGGTGGAGCGCGGAATCAGCGCCGGCCGCACCGAAAGAATCAGCCCCTCCGCGGTCTGCCGCGCCGCGCAGATCAGGCGGATGGTGTGTCCAAGCTGGTGCGCGTAACGAAAATCCAGCGGCGAGATGCGCCGGATGCCCTCCATGAAAATGTCGGACGGCGTGATCTTCTCGCCGAACGCCAGGGCCGCCAGTATAGCCAGCTTCGAGCGCGCGTCGATGCCATCCAGATCGGCGCTGGGATCGGCTTCCGCATAGCCCAGTTCCTGCGCCTCCGCTAGTACCGTCTCCAAAGGCGCGTCGCGCTTTTCAATTTCGGTGAGGATGT
>Ga0302325_10010498_pt1 | contig 20071 bp, 14 predicted proteins | sample Palsa_T0_2_FD_201948 | JGI IMG/M metagenome (GOLD analysis project Ga0302325, IMG submission 201948) | Peat permafrost microbial communities from Stordalen Mire near Abisko, Sweden - Palsa_T0_2 | ecosystem: Environmental > Terrestrial > Soil > Palsa > Peat permafrost | place: Sweden: Abisko...
ACGAAGCTCATCCTGAGCGCTTCGGCACAACCCGCGCCACCGTCGCGCAGCCGGCAAAGATTGACAATGAGCTTTACGTCCGCGACTACTCCAAATGCGTTCTGTGCTACAAGTGCGTGGAAGCCTGCGGCGTAGATGCGCAAAACACCTTTGCGATTGCGGTCGCCGGTCGCGGCTTCTCCGCCCACATTGCCACCGAATTTGACGTTCCTTTGCCCGACTCGGCTTGCGTCTATTGCGGTAACTGCATCGGCGTCTGCCCCACAGGCGCCCTGATGTTTAAGAGCGAATATGATATGCGCCAAGCCGGCACATGGGATGAAAGCCGCCAGACCCAGACTGACACCATCTGTCCTTATTGCGGCGTAGGCTGCGACCTCACCATGCACCAGCAGGAAGGCCAGATCGTTCGCGTGACCTCGCCGCTTGACCATAGCGTGACTCATGGCAGTCTTTGCATCAAAGGGCGGTTCGGATGGCAGTTCGTGCAGATTCAGCCAGTCGGCAAGCAAGAAACATAAATTTCGCTGCCGGTTAGGTCCCAGGTGTTATAGCTGTTGTCGTTGACGCGATGTTTCTTTGCCGATGTAACACCGGCTGCAGCGCGAGCGGCTGGAGCGAGAAGCGCGCCGGGAGCGCTGATTTTTGGTCGCAATGTCAATCTAATCGCAATGACGCCCGCGCACGTCAAATGGGAAGCTCTTCTCGCACAGGTGGAGAACACACTCTGGGATGAAAAACGATAAACTACTCGGGCGTTCTTAGCTTGCCGACCGCGAGCACTTTTGGCTGGCTTCGACCCCGCTAACGGTGCCGGCTGCGGGGCGTGGCCCGGCGACAGGAAAGCTGACCTGAAGTCCGCCCCTGAAGAAAGGCAGGCACAATGATCTCGGAAGACGAAGCTCTGGCGCATGCCTTCGAGCTCCATCCGGAACTCCAGGATTGGGAAGATTCTGACTACGAGCAAGCCGAGATAAAACGGGGCGTCAATTGGCGTCTTCATTTGCAGCTCGATGCCACAGTGCTGCGGCGAGCCAGTGATGATACCTTGCCCGATGCCGGCGTGATTCGCGAACTGGAGAAGCGCGGGCAAAGCCAAATCGGTGCCATACATGAGATCGCCAAGCTTGTGGCCGAGGATCTTTGGGAGCGCATGAAGCAGGCAACGGAAGCCGGGGACTTGGGCGAAGTGTCTCCCGACGTGCAGTGCTGGCTTGAGGCGAGAAATGAGGAACTAAACCAGAGAATCGCCTCACTCGTGTGCTCAGAGTCAAGCTAAATAACCGGAGCCGCAGGCTGTTACGCCCCTAGAGGTTAAAGGGCAAATTTCGAGGCTGCCTTTTGTTCGCCATTGACGTTCTCCTCCCGAATGTGGGCTGTTTGTAAGACGGCTTCAGAGTCGCCGTAAAGCCTTGTCATCACGAGCGCAGTCGGGTGGAGGAGCGGAGTCGATGGACTCCGCTCCTCCGTTGCCCCCTTGATCCTCGCGACGGCAAGTTCGGTTTAGCTGGCAACTGACAACTGCCTTACGGCGTGATCTCCCAGACGACACCGAGAGCCTTGAGCGTCGTCCTCGGCGGTGCCGTAGGGATTACCGTTCAGTTCGATTTTGGCTATTGCCATCAACAGTTCCTGCCGAAGCAGGCTCCGCCGAGGCGGGCTTGCCAAAGTCTTGAGGCACTACCGGACCGTGAATAAGCACGTTGAAGGTCTGCCCGGCAATAGCGTGCAGGAACTGATAGTAGCCATTATTGTCGGTTGTGGTGAGCTGCGGACCATTTGCACCCGGCTGGGTGAGACTCACCCCTGCATGCGCCAGCGGTGTCCCCTGGAGCGTGACATATCCAGAGACGTCTGGAATTGGAGTAACGACGCACGGGCCGCTCAGGCATTGGAGGTCGACCGAATATGGCCCAGAGCCATTAGGGTAATAGTCGTAGACGAGTATTGTATAGGTGCCGGCGAGAGTTAATGGCTGCGTCCTGATCTCATTTTGCGAACCGTTACCACAGCCGTTCCACGAAGTTACCGTGTCAGGAGCATACAACGTTATACACGGATTAGCTCCATCGGATAATATATCCACGACATCACCCACACTTGCTGTGAAGGAGAAGACGGGTTCTATATCGCCGGCGGGATTAATTTGGTCGGTGAGATACTGACCGTATGCGGTCTGTCGAGCATTAGGGGAAGGGGGAACCACACTCTCCAAGTCCAGCGTATAGGGCCCAGTGCCATTAGGATAATAGTCATAGACCCGTATCGTGTACTCTTGCGTCGTGGTCAGTACCTTATCGACCCAATTACGGGCCCCGTTTCCGCATCCTGTCGTGACGCCGACGAGCTCGATACAGGGATTTGCGCCGTCTGCCACTATCTCTATCCGTTGTCCCGCGGTTCCGTTGAATCGGTAGATATCAACGATTCCGGGTTGGTCTAGCGAACAAGTGATTAAGTTCCCATACATGATGAACATGTCTACGGGGTCAGACGTACACGGCATGCCTTTTTGGGCGCTAGCCACGCTGGGGAAGAGCATGCAGACGGCCAGCGTCAACGCCAAAGCCACGATGGTGGATTTCGTTCTTGCGTTCATAGCTATCTCCTCATCTTTATTCAAACGTTGATTGCAGAGGGTGCGCGCGGTGCTCCTATGTCTTCTGCACTTTTTTCGCATCGCCCAGGAATTGCACCTGTTTGCCGGTGTGCGTTTGCACTGCCGTGATAATGCTCTTATACTCGCCTTTGTCCATGCGAAGAACCAATGTCTTGGGCACGTTCTGGTCGCGATAGTCGATATAGAGCCAGTGGCTCTTGGACTTGGTCAGCATGACAATGGCGCCGGCCCCCAACGAGGCCACCATCACAAGGGCGCCCTCGGTGACGCGGTGCTTCTTGGTGTACTCGTAAGAGACCTTGTCGAGTTGGTCGTCGGGGATGGTCACGAAGTCGCGGTCGGCGACCCGCACGACGATGTCCTTGTTGGTATCGCTGAAGATCAGGCTGGCATCCGCCTGTTTCCCTTTTGCGTCGGCCACCTTCACGCCGCGAAAAGCCACGTCGTCCGCGAAGCTGAAGCTGAATGCCGCGAGGATCATGAGAAAAACGGAAACGATTCTTTTCATCTTAGATTCCTCCTGTTTGGAACGTGCGTGAAGCCCGGCTCAGAGTGCTCCGCCACTTACGTTTCTCCGCGCCGGACGGTTTGGTCATCGTCGCCGCGATGGATTGGATATCCAACACCAGCGAACGGAAACGATGAGCTTGCCTAGCTGTCCCTCGTCATACTCCGTCACGCCGTTCCGCTTTTTGTCGCAACCTGGGAATCGGGTGCGGCGTGTCATTGTGGGTGGATTGTGGACCAAAACTCTGACGTGTGCTAAGTAGCATGCGGTAGCATGGGGAGCGCTACCGTAGCATTGCCGGTAAGTCGTTGACATAATTTACCGTTGCTGGCTTGTCAAAATGTGGCTATACTTGCCGCCTACCCAATCGAATCTGGCTGCCCACCATGAAAGGCAAGTGAAAGGCGACGGTCCATGCAGGAAGGGACTATCCCGGCCGGAGAAGTCGAGGCTGAGCTTCGCAGAATTCTTTCCTCCCAGACGTTTAGCAAGGCGCCTCGCCATCGCCAGTTTCTGGAATTCGTTGTTTGCAAGGTCCTATCCGGTGAAGCGGAAGCCATCAAGGAGTATCTGATCGGCGTGGAGGTATTCGAGCGCCGTGACGACTACGATCCGGGGACGGACCCCATCGTGCGAGCCGAAGCCCGGCGGCTGCGGGTGCGCCTGGCAGATTACTACCAAAATCCGGGAAGGCACGACCCGATCCACATTGATTTGCCCAGGGGCACCTACGTTCCGGTGTTCTCCCGCAATGGAGTGGAACCGCCGTTGGCGGGAGCGGCATCGGACGCAGAGTTGGCCCCGGATGCAGCACGGCTGGATGAAGTTATCGTTCGTCCCCGTGGCAAAGTTCGACGTAGATGGCTTGCCGCTGCCGCGGTCGTGGTTGTAGCTGCAATCGTGGTGGGCTATTTTGTCTCCCGCCGGCCGCTCAAGCTCACCGATAAAGACAGCATCGTGTTCGCCGACTTCGATAACAATTCCGGGGATTCGGTGTTCGACGACACGCTGAAGCAAGGACTCGCAATACAGATAGAGCAATCGCCTTTTCTCAACCTGGTGCCGGACAGTAAGGTGAACGCGACCCTGAAGCTGATGGGTCGCCCCGCCGGCGACCGATTGACGCCAGAGGTCACACGCGAGGTGTGCCAGCGCACGGCCAGCACAGCGATGTTGACGGGCGCGATTGCCAGGTTGGGTAGTCAGTACGTGATTGGCCTCAAGGTACTGGACTGCAATACCGGAGACGTGTTGGCGGAAGCGCAGGAGCAGGCGGCGAATAAGGAAGCGGTGCTGAAGGCCCTGGACGCTGCGGCCATCGGCTTGCGCGGCAAGCTAGGTGAGTCGCTCGGCTCGGTGCAGAAGTACGCCACTCCGCTGGAGCAAGCGACCACACCATCACTGGAAGCGTTAAGAGCCTACAGCCTGGCGCAGAAGACGCGATCGACGAAAGGGGAAACCGCCGCGCTGCCCTTCTACAAGCGGGCTGTAGAACTCGATTCGAATTTTGCTATGGCCTACCGAACGATGGCGGTCGTCTACGGGAACCTCGCCGAATCGGCGCGGGCAGCCGAAAACGCACGCAAAGCCTACCAGTTGCGGGAGAACGTCAGCGAACGGGAGCGGTTCTCCATTGAGGCAAGCTATTACACCTACGCGACTGGAGAGCTGGAGAAGGCGGCGCAGTCGTACGAACAGTGGCAGCAGATCTATCCCCGGGATACCGTGCCGTACGTAAACTTGGGATTCATTTACGGTTTTCTTGCGAACTGGGAGAAGGCAGCGACGGAAGATCGCGTAGCCTTGCTCCTGGAGCCGAACGACGAGGCCAACTATGGCAACCTTGGCTACGCCTACGCGAGCCTGAACCGGTTGGACGAAGCGGAGGCGGTGTACCGGCAGGCCGAGGAGCATAAGCTGGAGGGCGAGAGCCTGCTTGCGAATCGCTACCAGTTGGCATTTCTGAAAGGCGATGCGACACAGATGGGGCAAATGGTGGCGGCTGCCATGGGCAAGCTCGGTACGGAAGACTTACTGCTGGCCACGCAAGCGGCCACGGAGATGTGGTACGGGAAGTTGAAGGATGCACGCGAGCTGACGCGGCGGGCAATGGATTCAGCTCAGCACAACGACGCAAAAGAGACTGCCGCAACTTATCAAGCCATAGCGGCGTTGGATGAGGCGGAATCGGGCAACCGGCAGCAGGCGCGTGCCGAGGCCGAGGCCGCACTGAACCTGTCCGCAAACCTCGATGTGCGTGAAATGGCGGAGCTCGCGCTGGCACGGGCAGGCGATACCTCAGGCGCGGAGAGGATGGCGACCGAACTCGACAAGGCGTTCCCGCTGGACACGATGGTCCAGAGATATTGGCTGCCGACAATACGAGCGGCAGTCGCATTAGAGCATAAAGATCCCAACCGGGGAGTCGAACTATTAAAGGTGGCGAGCCCGATCGAGCTGAGCATAGACGGACCCCTCGGCCCCGTCTATGTGCGCGGAGAAGCCTATCTCATGCTGAACGAGGGCAACGCTGCGGCGGGGGAATTTCAAAAGTTTATCGACCACTACGGTCTTGTGGGGAACTTTCCATGGGGAGCGCTGGCCCGCCTCGGATTGGCTCGCGCCTACGCCCTCAATGCGACAAAAGATCCGCTGGCCCGCGATAAGGCCCGCACCGCATATCAGAACTTTCTCGCGCTGTGGAAAGACGCCGACCCCAACATCCCCATCCTCATCCAAGCCAAAACGGAGTATGCAAAGCTGCAATAGTTGCCGGTGGCAGGCGGCAGGGATCGATTTGACGGCGACTCTGCCGAGGGCCCCTGGTCAACGCAGCCGAGTCGTGCAACGGCAGCATTCTGACGGCTTGCCAATTACCCCCGCGAATCTGGTCCGCTAAGTGCCTGATATTAGGAACCGACAGATTATCGTTTTTACTTGCCCACAAACACTAGATTTCGGGCGGGCTGAAGCCCATGAGCCCTCAACGGTCGGCGACTAAACCCTCCAGGTTAGAAATCTCAGCGCTCCGAGTCGATGTTAAACCACGGGCGCGTCAGTGAGGGCCGTCCGAACCTGGCCGCGTAGAACCTCGCGCAACGCCCTCGACAAACTCGTCGAAGCCCTCGGCCTCCAGCAACTCATTCAGCTTGGTAGAAGGGATGTCCGGCGCAGCAGCCAATTCCGTGCGCGATCCATATCCCCTCTTGCTTCTCCCGCTGCTTGCGCGTGCCCATCGCCACGCGCCGATTCTACAAATAGAGCTTGCGCATCCTACAGAAGTTTCTTCTTAGGAATCCAGACTTACACCACAGCACACTAGCCCATGCGCGCAGTCCACGATCGGCCACAACCTCTACGCGAAACTCGAGGGCTGTCAAAAGAACGTGGTCTTAAACTGTTCGTGCCGCTGACGGGCCTGGTTCGTAAGCGCCTCGAATTCCGGCTCGCTGCGGAGACTCTGTAGCAACGGATCGCTGACGAAGTAAGGGTAGCAAAAGAACCCGCCCCCGATACTATGTCTCAGCATGTGTAACGCGGAAGGCTTATTGCCCAAAACCGCATAGGCTTGCGCCACCTTGTACATGCCTTCAGAATCGCTCACTCCGCGTTCTTCAATCTTGTCTTCCGTTTGCTTAAGGAGCTTCAAGCCGCGGGCATTGTCTTGCTTAATCGAGTAGCTGAGTGCCTTTCCTACATTCGCTGGAAGTAAGGAAGGATCCATGTCAAAAGCGCGATCGAAGTCTCTCGCTGCCTGCTCACGATGACCCATGTAGTACTCGGTAAAGCCGCGGTAAAACAAAATGTAGGCGGAATCGCTGGCAGGCAGACTCTGGAGAAACTTTTCATATTCTCCAAGATAAAGATAGCTGTTCAAAGCAGCGCTGCTAATCTTGACCTGAGGATTGTTCTGGCGCGCTTTCTCGCACTCCGCCACCGATTCCTGTAGCATACCTCCAAACCGATAGGCATATCCTAGCTCCCAGTGTGCCTCTGCGTTGTTGGGGTTGTCTTTCAGGACCGATCGCAATAAAGGCACGGCCTGTTCGACCCTGCCGGTATCGGTTAAGAGGTTGGCCATAAAGATGCGCGGCTCAACCGAAGTTGGGCTCAATGCAATCGCCTTCTCATAAGCTGCTTGTGCCTTGACGTATTGCTCACTCCCACCGAACTGAAGCGAGGCGTTGGTTGTATAGGCTCGCCCCAGATATGCCCACGCGGGCGCATAGTTCGGTTCAACTGCCGTCGACTTTTGCAGCATGTCAATTGCAGCTGAAAAATCGTTCAGGGAGTAGAGATCGATTCCGCGAAGGTAGTCTTCATAAGCCACGGCGTTGATCGGCTTTTCGGCTTTGAGATTGGCAGCTTCAGCGGGCGACAAGTTCAACTGTAATTCCTTGACTATCTGCTGTACTACCTGGTCTTGGACCGTCAGCAGGTTGTCGTACTTCAGGTCCATGGCTTCTCGCCAGAGAATCTTATCGGGTTTCACATCCACCAATTGGGCGGTGATCCTGAGCTCATCGCCGTCCTTAATGTAAGTTCCGGTGAGCAACGTGTCGACGTTCAAGTCCACCGCAACTTTCTTGGGATCGACGGCCTGGTTGCGATACTTGTCGATAGAAGACGAAGGACGAACCGTCAGAGCATTCACATAGTCAAGCTTGGTGATGATCTCATCAGCCAGCGAATATCCCAGGAAATCGGTCTCCGGATCGGGCCTGAGATTACGAAATGGAAGGACTGCCAGACTACGCGGCTCCTCCGACGTTGGCACAGGATGCGATCTTCTGGCGAAGAAGTAGCCAATGGCAAAAACCAGCACTAGCAACACCGCGATTCGCCATAGCCACCAGCTCGCGGAGAAGGAACCGTGAACCGGGGATGGCGCCAGGGAACGCGCCGGAGTCTTGCGATCCAATCCTGGCTGGGGCGGTTCAGCGCGAACCGGCGATTGCAGCTTAGCTTGAAATTCCGCCTCCTTTTTGAAGTTCTGTAGATCGGTCAGCAACTCGGCAGCCGACTGATAGCGGCCTTCGCGGTCCTTGCATAGAGCTTTGGCGATGATGCTCTCTATTTCGGGCGGAAGGTCCGGCACCAACTCCATCGGCGACGCTGGTTCCACCTTCAGAATTTCAGCCATTACATCGCTTGCGGTCTCCCCGTCGAAGGCCGCTCTATCGGTCACCAGTTCGTACATCACCGATCCCAGGCTGAAGATGTCGCTGCGCGCATCCACTGCGATGCCTCGCGCCTGCTCCGGAGACATGTACATGGCGGTACCGCGAATCATTCCTGGCTCGCTGTCCGAAAGAGCAATTCCCAATACGCTTCGCCGGGTTATTTGTCCCGTATATCGGGGGCTGAGCTTCGCGATTCCGAAATCGAGGACCTTCACAATCCCGTCATTTCGAACAATCACATTCTCCGGTTTGATGTCACGATGCACAATCCCACTGGCGTGGGCCGCAGCCAGAGCGCTGGCAATTTGTATTGCGATGTCGACCGCGGCGTTCAGTTCAAGCCGGCCGCCGCTCATCTTCTGGCGAAGGGTGACACCCTCAACAAACTCGGAGACGATAAAGTGCAGACCATCAGCCTGGCCGAATTCGTAAATGGTAAGGATATTGGGATGATTCAGTGCGGAAGCGGCGTGCGCTTCCTGTTCGAAGCGACGCAATCCGCGCTGGTCCCCGGTCAGCTCCGGTGACAGCATTTTGATCGCGACCTTGCGCCGGAGACGCGTGTCCTGTGCAAGGTAAACCTCGCCCATGCCTCCGGCCCCGATCATCGACACTATGGCGTAATGCGCCAGCTGAGTGCCGGGTACAACCGGGGTCCGGTAGGGCGCCGACTGGGCAGCGGGGGCAGAGATTTCGTGGGCATCGTCGGCGGACATCTTCTGCGCCATCTCGTGTACAGCCTGCGGCACAAAGTCGAGGGGTTTTTCGGCGGAATCCAGAAGCGACTGGACCTCTTTCAGTAATTCGGCATCGCCCGCACAGGCTTGCTGGAGAAATTCCTCACGGGCCGGCGGATCATAATCCAGCGCAGCATGGAACAACTTCTCGATCCGGCGCCAACGTTCGGCCGCGTCCATGCCGCTATATCCTCTAGGTCTGGCTCTGTGCCAGTTCCCGATGCAACCAGGCTTTGGCCAACTTCAATTCGCGATGAACCGTTGCCGGAGAAATGTCGAGAGCGGCGGCGGTTTCGTCGTAGGTGAGACCGCCGAAAAAAAGCAGTTGGATGATGTCACTCTTGCGCTCGTCGAGCGCTGCCAGGCGCTGCAGGGCTTCGTCCAGGTCCAACACGGTCGACGCAGCCTCTGGTCCAACCACGATGGCTTCGTCCAATGGAACCAGTTCCCCGCCGCCTCCGCGTTTCTGGCGAGTGTGCGCCCGGGCGTATTCCACAAGAATGCGGCGCACCACGCGCGCGGCCACTGCATAGAAGTGCGCCCTGTCCTGCCATCCGATGTCGGCGTCCATCAGGCGGATGTAGGCCTCGTGGACCAAGGCCGTCGCGCGCAGGGTGTGACCCGGGCGTTCTGAATACAAGCATCGCGAGGCCAGCCGGCGAAGTTCGTCGTAGACGATCGGCATCAGCTGGTCGAGGGCTTCGCGGTCCCCACCCTTCCATTGCTGGAGGAGCCGTGTCACGTCTTGCCGGTCCGGCGGCATCAGCGTTTCCCCACGTTGGACGTTGGTTTGAGGTTTCGCGATTGATCAATTTCCGATTGCTCGGCCTGGCCGGTGTCGTACCACGTAGGATGCCCTCCAAATGGAAGGTCCTCGAACGCAGCAATTACCGGCACCACGACCACTTGTTTGCAACGCAGTTTCAGCGCGGAATTATACCCCAAACTCGCTGCTTTACGACTGGCTCTTTTTGCAGACGGCGAGCCGTCGCGGAAAATCCGGGTACCACAATGAGGGAGCTCTCATGCGCATGTCACATATGTGCTCTCGGGCTGCTCAGGCCGCGACAGAATTTCTTTCTCCCGCATGAGGGAATCCGGACGCGAATGTCACATATGTAAGTGGAGGCGGTTGTAGACGTTCAAACCTCTGCAAACGGCTTCCTCGGAGCAATCCGAACTAAATTATTGCGGCCAAGCCGCCAATAAAAGAGGAGAACTACCATGAAACGCTTTCAACTGTCCTTCGTCCTGGCTTTCGCGTTGATGCTTTGCACCTCCGCGGTTGCCCAGCAGAGCTACACCTTCCACAACGTCGTCTTCGGCGACCCCAACGTTTCCTTTACCCAGTTGTTAGGCATCAACAACAGCGATGTAATCGCCGGCTACCACAACTTCAATCAGAACCAGGGATTCACTCTGATATTGCCCAATGCTTTCACCACTGAGAACTTTCCCAACTCCATGATGACCCAGGTCATCGGCATCAACAACCTCCTGACCACCGATGGTTTCTATGTTGACAACGCCGGCATCACCCACGGCTTCTTCCGCACCGGCGATGGCAGGTTCACCACCGTCGACTATCCCGGCGCTCAAATCGCCACTTCCTTCAACCAGTTGCTGAGCCAGAACGACTACTACCAGGCGGCGGGCTATTACAGCAACAGTATCGACAACACCACCCCTGATATTCCCTACACCTATGACGAAGTGGGCGGAATCTTCCACGTGATCACGATTCCTGGAGCGGTGGGCGGAGCACAGGCCACCGGCATCAACAACTCGGGAGTCACCTGCGGTTTCTTCATCGACGCCAACGGCGTAAACCACGGCTGGCTGATTAACCGCGGCGTCTTCATGCCGCTCGATGTTCCCAACAGCACCGGAACCCAGGCGCTGGGTCTGAACAATCGTGGTAAGGTAGTCGGCTTCTTCACCGATGCCGCCGGCCTGAGCCACGGCTTCGTCTACACCATCGGTACCGCCAGTTTCGTGACCGTCGATGCTCCTAACGGCGTTGGTTCCACCATCGTCAACGGCATCAACGACGGTGGCAAGTTGGTTGGCTTCTACGGCACGGCCCCCATCAACACGGGTTTCGTCGCCACGCCGAACGGCATACAACCGCTAGTCCGTGGAGGACAACCAGTCGCTCGTGGGCCAGTCGCAGTCGGTCGCGGAGCGGAGCCCGAAGCCGCCCGTTAGTGCAACCCATAACCACCTTACTCTTTCGGCGACCGAGTGCTCGCTCGGTCGCCCTTTGTTTTTTTGGCAAAGCTCACGGGCGTAGCGAAGACCTTCTACAACATCTGGTAGATCACCACGCCGGTTAGTGAAATGGCCATCTCGAATCTGTGAGGCGCAGTTTTTCCAGGGAGAACGGAGACGGAAGGGAGTACAATTTGGGGCAATCTGGTGTGGGGTAGTGGCGCTCAGCCGATGCAGGTCTAAGGGCCTGGCGATCGCATGATGCCGGCGCCGGAGTTTGTTTGCAGCTCTACCGTCTCTACAGGTGCGTTCGCATGGAAGAACCTGCGGTGAATAACGGCGAGCAAAGCTGCATTCAGCAGATCGATGTTCTCTGGATCACCGCCGGTCTCGGTTGCGACGGCGAGACTATCGCCATGACCGCCGCGATGCAACCCAGTATCGAAGATGTAGTGTTGGGCGGAATTCCCTGGATTCCCAAGGTTAACTTCCATAGTCCGTTCCTGGCGCTGGCCAACGGAGACGAGTTCCTCAAGCCCTTTCACGAGGCCGCGGAGGGCAAGCTTGGACCGTTCATCCTAGTGATCGAAGGTTCCATTCCTGACGAGAGCAACAAGCAAGAGGGTTATTGGGCCTCGCTTGGCACGGACGCAACCACCGGTCAGCCGATTACGACATGCGCATGGATCGACCGGCTGGCGCCGCATGCCTGGGCGGTGGTCGCAGTCGGCACCTGTGCAACCTACGGCGGCATTCATGCCATGCAGGGGAATCCGACGGGCGCCATGGGACTGCCCGATTACCTCGGTTGGCAATGGAAGTCGAAGGCGGGCATTCCCATCGTGTGTATCCCCGGCTGTCCGGCTCAGCCCGACAATATGATGGAGACGCTGCTGTACTTGTTCTACATGGCCGCGGGTCGTGCCCCCATGATCTCACTGGATGCGCAACTGCGTCCCACCTGGCTCTTTGGACAAACCGTGCATGAAGGCTGCGACCGCGGAGGCTACTACGAGCAGGCCGATTTTGCCGAGGAATACGGATCGCCGCTGTGCATCGTAAAACTGGGGTGCTGGGGACCTGTGGTGCAATGCAATGTAGGCAAGCGCGGCTGGATGAGTGGCATTGGCGGATGTCCCAACGTCGGCGGCATTTGTATCGGCTGCACCATGCCGGGGTTTCCAGACAAGTTCATGCCCTTCATGAATCAGCCGCCGGGATCGTTGTTGTCCGCCAGTGCCGTCCAGACCTACGGGAAAGCGATTCATGCGCTACGAACGTTCACCCAGGCTTCACTGAATAAGGAGCCAGCCTGGCGCCGCCGTCTCGATATCTCTAAAAATGATACAGTAAGTCGCCGTAAACCGCAGGCCACGGAGGAGTGACGTGCTCCACGGTGAGGTGAAACATGGCCACGTGGCCTAACAGCTATTCGGAAAGCGGCAAAGACCGCAGCCCAGCCAGCGTGCTCGAAGAATCTACTACCTACGCTGAAGCAGAAGCGGTACTCGAGGGCCTCGCCAGAGTTTTCTTCGAGAATACGAGTGTTCTTGCCGCGCAGGGTCATGGCCCTACCGCCGTTTCATCGACGAAGGTCAGCACCCAGCTTCCGAATCTGGAGGCGAAGTATCGCGCCCTCGTCGAACAAATCCCCGCAGTCGTGTTCATGGCCTATCTTGACGAAGGCGTAGGAGAGGCTTACGTCAGTCCGCAAATCGAAGCAGTTCTCGGCTTCACCCAGGAGGAATGGCTGCAAGATCCGGTGCGTTGGTACTCGCAGGTCCACCCCGACGATAAGCAACGCTGGAGCCTGGAAGCCGCCGAGTTGTTTCTAACCGGCAAGCCGCTGCGTTCTCCGTACCGCATTCTCTCGCGGGATAACCGGGTCATCTGGTTGCATTGCGAAGCCAAAATGATCCGCCGTGAGGATGGGCATCCCTGGTTCATTCACGGCGTCGGCTTCGACATTACCGATCTGAAACGCACGGAAGAAGCGCTGGAAGAGGAGCGTAACGTCGTCACTGCTATCCTCGACACGGTGGGCGCACTGGTGATCGTTCTCGACTCCGGCGGGCGAATCGTCCGCTTCAATCGCGCCTGCGAGCGCAGCACCGGCCAAACCCTCGCTGATGTCACCGGGCAACGCTTGTGGCAGCTGTTCATACCCGACGATGAAGCGGACGGATTCCGGATGCAGTTCGAGAAGATGCGGGCTGGGCAGATGCAGAATGACTACGAGTGCCAGTGGTTGGCGCACGACGGCACCCGCCGGCTGATCGCCTGGTCGGGAACGTCGTTGCCCGGAGGCGACGGGACGCCCGCCTATGTGATCGCCACCGGCATCGACATTACCGAGCGCAAACAATTGGAGAAAGCGATCCTGGAGATCAGCGCGCGCGAACAACGCCGCATCGGGCAGGACCTGCACGACGGCTTAGGTCAGCATCTGACCGGCATTGCCTTTATGACCAAGGTGCAGGAGCAAAAACTCAAGGAACAGGGCCTGCCTTACGCCGCCGACGCCGCCAAGATCGTCAAGTTGGTCAATGAAGCCATCAACAAAACGCGCGAACTGGCGAAGGGTTTGAGTCCCGTGGTTTCTGAATCCCATGGGCTCATGTCAGCCTTGCAGCAACTGAGCGCGGAAGTGGAAGATGTGTTCGGCGTGTCTTGTCGCTTACAGTGCGAGAATCCGGTCCTGATTCATGACGTCAGCGTGGCAACGCACCTGTACCACATCTCACAAGAGGCGGTGAGCAACGCCATCAAGCACGGCAAAGCGCGAAAGATCGAGATTGGCCTTGCCGCGAGCGACAACCGGGGCGTCCTGACCGTCCGAGACGACGGATCTGGGTGCAAGAAGACCCTTGCGAGCAGTAACGGGATGGGGCATCACATCATGAGTCACCGGGCAAGAATGATCGGTGGGACATTGGACATCCAATCGAGTGCTCCCCGTGGCGCAGTGGTGACCTGCATGTTTCCGGTGCGCGGTAAGGAACAAAATGCGACGCCAACTAGACAGCGTAAGACTGGTTGAGAAGCGATGTTGACGAGGTCGAAGGCAGAAGCCGCGGCGAAACGGAGAATTTTCATCGTCGACGATCACCCCATCGTGCGCGAAGGGCTGTCGCTGATGATGAATCGCGAGCCCGATCTGATGGTCTGCGGCGAAGCCGAAGAGGCAGCCACAGCATTGCAGGGCATAACTTCAACCCGGCCCGATTTCCTGATCGTCGATATCTCTCTGAACGGGCCCGATGGCCTGGACTTGCTCAAGAGCATTCGCGTGAGGTTCCCCAACCTGCCGGTGCTGATTCTGTCGATGCACGACGAATCCATCTATGCCGAGCGCGCCTTACGCGCAGGCGCGAACGGCTACATCATGAAGCAGGAAGCGACCGAAAAGGTCCTGATTGCGGTGCGGCAAATCCTCAACCAGAAGGTATACGTTAGCGATCGCATTGCCAATCGTATGCTACAGCAGTACATCAACGGCTCGGCCAACGAGACGCATTCGCCGATTGCGGAACTCTCAGACCGCGAGCTGGAAGTGTTCCGGCTTATCGGTGAGGGCCACAGCACGCGGATGATTGCCGACGAGCTACATCTCAGCGTGAAGACCGTCGAATCCTACCAGGCCCATATCAAAGACAAGCTGTCGCTGAAGACTGGCCGGGAGCTGGTGCAGCGCGCGATTCAATGGAATATCGGCGAGGGCGTGGCCTAGCAAGTCCGCTGTACATTCTTTCCAGTCTTCCAGGTCTTCCACACTTCCTGATCTGTCGAACCTAACGGATAACAACCCCACTTTTCCAACAACGCATGGGGGAATCCCCTACCCCGGAAGTCGCACTTTCCCTTAGGCGCAAATCAGGTTGTGAAGGCCACGGCTTTCATCGATTCTAGACCGAAGGTGCGTGGGGCACCGTTCCTGGTCCCTGTTAAGTATTTCATCTTTGAACGAATAGCTATTTGATTTCGCGAGCTGGCGCATCGTCTGGGGATAAGCTGGCAAGCGTTCTTTGGCGTCGATGGCGAAACACTCATTAACGCGATGTCGAAAGGAGAATTTCGCATGACAGCGCAAGCGGTTCCGCACGGTCGGAATACTCAAAAAAAATCTCCTGTCGCCGAGATACACATCCTCTGGATCACCGCCGGCTTGGGCTGTGATGGCGATTCCGTCTCCATCACGGCGGCGACGCAGCCCAGCATTGAGGATGTTCTGCTGGGCGCGATTCCGGGCCTGCCCAAAGTGCATCTGCATAACCCCGTTCTCGCCTACGAAGTGGGCGATGACTTCATGAAGCCGTTCTATGAGGCGCAGGAGGGTAAGCTCGATCCCTTCGTTCTGGTGGTGGAAGGATCGATACCAAACGAGAAGATTCACGGCAAAGAGGGCTACTGGGCAGCGGTGGGTACGGACGCAGCGACGAACCAACCCATCAAGACGACCGAGTGGATTGACCGGCTTGCTCCCAAGGCGCTTGCGGTGGTGGCCATCGGCACATGTGCCACCTACGGCGGTATCCACGCGATGCAAGGCAATCCCACAGGATGTATGGGACTCGCCGATTACCTGGGATGGGGTTGGCGATCGAAAGCCGGACTTCCCATCGTCAACGTTCCCGGATGTCCCGTCCAGCCCGATAACTTCATGGAAACCGTCCTCTACCTCCTCTATCAAGTTGCAGGCCTCGCCCCAATGATTCCGCTGGACGATCAGCTTCGTCCCACGTGGCTGTTTGGTGCGACGGTGCATGAAGGTTGCGACCGTGCCGGCTACTACGAGCAGGGCGATTTCGCCGAGGAGTATGGCTCTCCCAAGTGCATCGTGAAGCTGGGATGCTGGGGACCGGTGGTGAATTGCAATGTTCCGAAACGCGGCTGGATGGCTGGCATTGGGGGCTGCCCCAACGTTGGCGGCATCTGCATCGGTTGCACTATGCCGGGCTTCCCGGACAAGTTCATGCCGTTCATGGACGAACCGCCGGGGGCGCACGTTTCCACCGGGAGTTCCGCCATGTATGGCCGCGCCATTCGAGCGCTGCGTTCCATCACGCAAAACACGGTCAACAAGGAGCCGAAGTGGCGGCACAATCGGCCAGAACTCACGACTGGTTATCACGCCAGATCCTAATTTCACGCTGAAGGAGAACGATCGCGATGGGCACAACGACGCTAACCGAACAACACGCCCCTAGTAAGCAAAAGCAGATCGTGGAGATGAATTGGGATCCGATAACCAGAATCGTCGGAAGCCTCGGCATCTTCACCAAAATCGATTTCGCCAACCGCCATGTCGTGGAATGTCACAGCACCTCGTCTATTTTCCGCGGCTACAGTATTTTCATGAAAGGTAAAGACCCGCGCGACGCGCACTTCATCACCAGCCGCATCTGCGGCATCTGCGGCGACAATCATGCCACCTGCGCGAACTATGCGCAGAACATGGCTTTCGGCGTGCGGCCTCCCGACATGGCCGAGTGGATTGTCAATCTGGGAGAAGCTGCCGAGTACATGTTCGACCACAACATTTTCCAGGACAACCTGGTGGGCGTGGACTTCTGCGAGCAGATGGTGAAGGAGACGAATCCCAGCGTGTGGGCGAAGGCGCAGAAGACAAACTCACCCAACTCAAATCTGCATGGCTATCGCACCATCGCCGACATTATGACCGCGCTGAATCCCTTCACCGGCGCGTTCTATCGTGAAGCTTTGCAGATGAGCCGCATGACGCGCGAGATGTTCTGCCTGATGGAAGGCCGTCACGTGCATCCCTCGACGCTTTATCCGGGCGGCGTTGGCACCGTTCCCACGGTCCAGCTCTTTACCGACTACCTGGTGCGGCTGATGAAGTACGTCGAGTTCATGAAGAAGGTCGTGCCTCTGCATGACGATCTCTTCGATTTCTTCTACGAGGCATTGCCGGGTTACGAAGAGGTCGGACGTCGGCGCATTCTGCTGGGCTGCTGGGGATCGTTCCAGGACCCGAAGTATTGCGACTACACCTATAAGAACATGACCGAGTGGGGGCGCAAGATGTTCGTCACGCCGGGGGTGGTGGTCGATGGAGAACTGGTGACGACGGACCTCGTCGACATCAATCTGAACATCCGCATTCTGCTGGGAAGCTCCTTCTACGACGACTGGGAGGAAGGCGAGACCTTCGTAACGAAAGATCCGCTGGGTAATCCCGTTGACCAGCGTCATCCCTGGAACCAGACGACGATTCCCAAACCGCAGAAACGCGACTTCGCCGGCAAGTACACGTGGGTCATGTCGCCGCGCTGGTATTACGAAAAGACCAAAGAGTATCTGGCGCTGGACACGGGTGGCGGACCGATCGCGCGCTTCTGGGCGACGGCCAAAGCCGGCCTGGTGGACATCGGGTATCTCAAGGCCACCGGCAACAGCGTCAAAATCTACCTGCCCAAGACGACATCGTTGCCTGAGGTCGAGCTCGAGTGGAAGATTCCCAAGTGGAGCAACGCCATCGAGCGCGATCGCGCACGGACGTACTTCCAGGCCTACGCTGCCGCTGCTGCGCTGCATTTCGTGGAAAAAGCGCTGGGCGAGCTGCACGCTGGGCGCACGAAAACCTGGTCCGACTTCAAGGTGCCGGAGGAGTCGATTGGGTGCGGCTTCCACGAGGCGGTGCGCGGAGTGTTGTCGCATCACGTGGTGATTCGCGAGGGCAAGATCGCGAACTATCATCCCTATCCGCCTACACCGTGGAATGCGAATCCGCGCGACATTTACGGGACTCCGGGGCCATATGAGGATGCGGTACAGAACACCCCCATCTTCGAGGAGAACGGGCCGGACAAGTTCAAGGGCATCGATATCATGCGAACAGTTCGGAGCTTCGATCCGTGCCTGCCGTGTGGTGTCCACATGTACCTTGGGAATGGTAAGGTGCTGGAGACAAAGCACTCGCCCATGTTCGGCATCGTGAAATAAACGGAAGCCCGTTGCCGCAGGAGGAGTGGGTAGCGCAGTTGTAGGTCGCGAAGTGACGTTCGTTGTCTTGCAATTGCCGCTCACTCCTCTCTGCTTTTGAGGAAAGACGAAAACATGGCACAGGAAAAAGACTTCCAGGAGCGCGTTCGCAGAATCGGGGCCCTGGTTGAGGAAATCGAAAGCATCGCCGATCCGGCGGCGCGAACCTCGACACGGCAACTGGTGCAGTTGGTGATGGAATTCCACGGCACTGCCCTCGATCGAGCTCTCGAAATCCTGGCCAACGGCGGCGAGCCGGGAATGGCATTCATTGAGCAACTGGGCCGCGATCCCATCGTCAGCAGCCTACTCGTGCTGTACGGACTGCATCCCGAGGGCCTGGAGACTCGCGTTGGCAAAGCAGTGGAGCGGCTTGAGCCCAAACTGCGGCGGGATGGCGCGTCGATAGAGTTGCTGGGTATTGAAGATGGTGCGGTGCGCATTCGAGTTACGCCGGGCGCCCACACCTGTGGCTCCACAACCAAGGCTTTGCAGTCGACCGTGGAAGATGCCGTATATGAAGCCGCGCCGGATATCGCGTCCTTGGTGGTGGGCGGCTTGGACGGGCAGCCGGCCAATGGCTTCGTTGCACTCGACAAGCTGACGGGACAGGGCCCTATCGCGTCGAACGTGAGCACACCAGCAGTATCGCCCGCGGTGGCCAACTATGGCGACTAAGGAATCGCCCAGCCTCGGCACGGCGTTCGATGTCCTGCGGCAGTTCGCACGCCGTCCGCGTGTAGCTGAACGCTGCGAGCTATGCAGCACGGAGATTGCTTCGCAGCATCCGCACCTTCTCGATCCAGCAGTGCGCAAGCTGGTTTGTTCCTGCGATGCTTGCGCGCTGCTGTTCAGCGGACAAGATCGCGCGCGCTTCAAGCGCGTGCCCAGGCTAGTCCGCTTGCTGGCGGATTTCCACATGACCGATGCGCAGTGGGACAGCCTCATGATTCCCATCAACATGGCATTCTTTTTTCGCAGCAGTCCAGAGGCGAGAATGGTGGCCATGTATCCCAGTCCGGCGGGTGCAACTGAGTCACTGCTGTCGCTGGAGTCATGGAACGAGATCGCCGCTGTAAACCCTGAACTACAGCAAATGGAGCCCGACGTTGAGGCGCTGTTGGCGAACCGCATCGGACACGCTCGCGGCTTTACCAACGCTGAGTATTACCTGTTGCCGATCGACCAGTGCTTCAAACTCGTGGGTCTTATCCGCAGCCAATGGCGCGGATTTTCCGGCGGCACGGAAGTCTGGCAGCAGATTGGGGATTACTTCGCGGAACTCAGGCGTAACGCGTCTGTTTTTGGAGAGCAGGGCAATGCCTGAGCTTCAATTCCAGATCGAGGGCGCCGAGGTCGAGCCATTCGCGGTGGTTCCGCAACTGGGTTTCAAGTTGCGAGTGACGAATCTCAATCCAGATGAAGTGATCCACAGCGTCGCCCTGCGGGCCCAGGTGCAGATCGAGGCCACGCGCCGAGCTTACAGCCCCAACGAGCAGGGTGGTCTGCGCGATTTGTTTGGAGAACCCGAGCGCTGGGGCAAGACGTTACGCACTTTCCTGTGGACTCACACCAGCACCATAGTCCCCTCTTTTCAAGGCAGTACCGAGGTCAAACTTTTTGTGCCCTGCACGTTCGACTTCAACGTTGCGGCGACAAAGTATTTTGCCGGCCTCGCCGACGGCGAGGTCCCAGTCTGCATGCAATTCAGCGGAAGCGTCTTCTATGGCGATAAGGACGGGCTGCTGCAGGTAATGCCGATACCGTGGGACAAAGAAGTGCGCTTTCGTCTGCCGGTGAAACTCTG
>Ga0302325_10010500_pt1 | contig 20071 bp, 17 predicted proteins | sample Palsa_T0_2_FD_201948 | JGI IMG/M metagenome (GOLD analysis project Ga0302325, IMG submission 201948) | Peat permafrost microbial communities from Stordalen Mire near Abisko, Sweden - Palsa_T0_2 | ecosystem: Environmental > Terrestrial > Soil > Palsa > Peat permafrost | place: Sweden: Abisko...
TGTGATCCGGATCAGGATGTCATCCGGACCCGCCTTCGCGTATTCCACCGCGATATCGAAGTACCGGTTCTCCGCGAACACCCCGGTATCCAGCAGTTCGTACTCCGGATCGTGGCGCGTCCGCCGGCGGTTTTCCTCCGTCAGCGCCCGATAAGGAAATTCGGCCTGCGGATACTTGTACAGGCACTTCATGTAGGAATGCGTGGGCGTATTATCCAGATAAAAATACTGTTCCTTGACATCCTCTCCGTGGTTGCCTTCGTCGCCGTTCAATCCGAAGAGGCGCTCTTTGAGAATGGGGTCGCGGCCGTTCCACAGCGCCACCGCGAAGCAGATGCGCTGATGGCGGTCGCAGATTCCCGCCAGGCCGTCCTCGTTCCAACGGTACGCGCGCTGGTGCGCTTGCTCGAAGGTGAAGTACTCCCAGGGCTTGCCGTCCGCGCTGTAGTCCTCACGCACCGTGCCCCACGCCCGCTCGGCCAGATACGGTCCCCAACGATTCCAATGGGCGTGGCGTAATCGCGACTCCTCGAGGCGCGCCTCTTCCGCGTTCATAAGGCTACCTCACCGCAGAGACGCGGAGAACGCGGAGATCTCGCGGAGAGACCTTTAATCCGGGGATTTTAGCTGTCTGCTCCGCGAGGCCTCCGCGTTCTCCGCGCCTCTGCGGTGAAATGGAAGGCCGGCTCATTACACCACCATCAACCGGTGATCGGCGCATTCGAGCTCGATACTCGCGTACAGGTGGTCGATCAGCTCGAAGCCGTGCTTAGCCAGCAAGGGCAGAATGGAATACAGCCGCTCCTGCAGATGGCGTTCAGGATAAATCAAGCCCCACAGAGAAGCCGCGGCGTGTTCGGCGCGCTCGTCGCGGCGCATGGCTTCGCGGCCGGCTTTGCTCTCGATGCGGCTCAGTTGGTGGCGGATCTTGCGCTCGCTGTTACCCAGCGCCTTCGCCAGCGTCGGGTCGAAATGTTCCAACTCCACGCGCATGCGCGCAATCGCGGATTCCACCGTGCCGGTTGCCTCCTTCACAGTGGCGGCGAGCGCGGGAGGCGTCAGGACCTGCGCGATCCGCTCGCGCAACGCCTTCTCGCCATGAAAAAAATCGGGCAGCGAAAGAAGGTAGCGCTCCATCCGCCGCGCGCTGCGTTCGTCGAGAATCGTATAGCCCGCGCGCGGTACGGCCACAGGCATGCGTCCGAGAAGCTCGCCGTAGATGGCTTCCGATTGCGCCAGATAAGCAATCTCGGCCGGGCCGCCGATATAGGCGACCGTGGGCAGCATCCCATCCTGCACCACTGGCCTCAGCAGCGCATTGGGCGAAAGCTCTGCGGCGCGGCCGGCTAATTCTTCGGTAGAGAAGCGGCGACCGCCGGCAGTGAATTCGCCGCCATTCCGGCGAAGCGTGAGACGTTTGCTGTTTTCCAGTAGGAAGAAAAAGGAAGTCTGTTCCTCCACATGGACCTGCGCGTGATAACCGGCCGCGCTCAGTTCGCGATTGCGCTCCATCACCCGCGCCGTAAGCTCGGGCGCGGCTTGTACCGCCTTCCGCAGCGTCGGCGCCGCCAGCTGGCGAAACTCCGGCAGCATCGGGTCCACGTAAAGAATGCCGAAACGCGCCAACAACTTTCCCAGCAAAGCGCCGAATGCCGTTCCCATGGTTTGGCCCGGACGATATGCTTCTTCCACCAGGGCTGCGACTTCGTCCGCATAGGGCAGGCCGCGCAACGCCTCGCGCAGTTGAGCTACCGGCGGAGCGGCAAGTTCCACTTCGCCCACCGGCTGCGCGCTGGTGCGGCGCTGCATTTCGAGCTTGATGGGCTGGTAATTGTCATTGAATACCCAGGCGTGGTTGACCTCGGCGAAGTCGTGGTCTTCGGTAGCCAGCCAGAAAACCGGAACCGCGGAAACCCCGTTCGCCGTCAACCACTCCGCCAAACGTACCGCGTGCAGCGCCTTGTAAATCGTGTAAGCTGGTCCGGAAAACAGTCCAACCTGCTGGCCGGTAAGCACGGCGACCGTGCCGGGCTGCGCCAGCCGCTCCAGCGAATCTCCGGCTGCGTTCTGAACCCGCAAGGCCGCAATCAACGCCGCGCGCTGTTCCTCGGAAAAGTCGATTTCCGCAGCAGAATCCTGATAGGCCGCCAGGTCGCGAAAAGGATGCCGGTAGAACGCAGCGGTACGATCGGGGTGATACAGCACATCCACTATGAGCCGGGACGTATTCGGCAGTGCGGTTTGGCGAATACAGCTACAGTGCATGCGAGGATCAGCTTAGCAGATGAAAGGCCAGACGGGCCAGATTCGACTTTCTTTTTACTTCATGAAGACGCTAACCCTGCGGCAGCATCTTTGCCAAATCGTTATAGATGACAAATGCTACCAGCATCATAATGAAAACGAAACCTGCTTTAAACATGGCTTCCTTCACATTGAGACTCAGGTCCCGGCGCATCACGATCTCGATGAGCAGCATCAAAATCGTCGCTCCATCGAGGATCGGAATCGGCATCAGGTTCAAAACGGCGAGCTGCAGGCTTAACATTGACATCAAAGAAAGGTATTCCATGGGCCCGAGCCGCGCCTCCTGGCCCGCGATAGAGGCGAGGCCGATCGGCCCCGTAAGATTCTTGGTGGACATGCGCCGCTCCACCATGCCCTCGAGCACGTGTACAAAGAACAGCGCGCCCTTGGCATTCTGACTGATCGATTCCGACAGCGCATCCGGAAAAGAAAGTTTGGTATCGATGATGTTCAATTTTGTCTGAATGCCGACGCCGATCATCCATTGCGCGGGGGCTCCATCGACCTTGGCGAAGACCGGTTCAATGCTGGCTGTATGCGTTTCGCCGTTGCGCTGATACTCAATCGTCACGGTCTTGCCGTTGCTATTTTTGGTGACTTCATGGAAGCGCGCCGTCGAGTGGATAGGCTGGCCGTCCAACGTGACCACCATGTCGCCCTTCTGCATGCCCGCTTTAGCCGCTGGAAAATTGGGCTTTACTTCGCCCACTTCCACTTCGCCACGTTCATCCCAGCCGGCGTAGCCTACGCCGGTAGACTCGCTCAAAACGGGCGTCACTACGGTTTTGATGTGGCGGCCTCCGCGTTCGACCGTAATATACATGGGGCGGCCGGAGCTTTCGATTTCCGACATGCCCACATCTTCCCAATCCGGGTTGGGTTTGCCGTTCAGGTTGATGATCCGGTCACCATCCTGGATGCCCCCTTTAGCGGCGGGGGAGCCCGGAAGCACGTGACCGATCACCACTTCCATATCGGCATCGGACATCTTCGGGTACTTCACCATGAAGAGCGCGGTGAGCAGTCCGATAGCGAGCAACAGATTCATGAACGGACCGGCAAAGGCGATGATGAGCCGCTGCCAGCGCGGTTTGGCCAGCAGGTTACGCGAATCGGTCCCGCCCAGCCCCATCTCCATCCGGACGTTGTCCACTCTTCCATCGCCAAACCGGACGGCCACAACCTGCTCGGCCACGCCTACAACTTTGTCGGTGAGCGACTCCGGGGGCTTCGGAGTGTTCTCCGCGCCGAACTCGCCAGTTTGTTCGCCCGCCATCTTCACATATCCGCCGAACAGGATCAGCGAGACGCGATAATCGGTTTCGCCCCGGCGGAATCCGAACAGACGCGGCCCGAAGCCCAAGCTGAAAGTCTCGACTTTGACGTCGAAGTAACGGGCGGCCCAGAAATGACCCAGCTCGTGGATCATGATCATGACGCCGATCAAGATCAGCAGCCACAGTATATTTTGTGCAATCTCAAGCATATCGACTCTAAGCAGTCACCGCGGCCGCAGTCCGCGCCACTACCAACTCGCGCGCCAGCGACCTTGATTCGCGATCGATTTCCAAAATCTCACCCACTGTTGCCGGCCGGCGCACCGGCATCCTGGACAGCGTTTCCTGAACCACTTCCCAGATCGCGGGAAATGGAATTCTTCCCTCGAGAAAGGCTTCTACGGCAATTTCATCGGCTGCATTTAGTGTACACGTCGCGGAGCCGCCCGTTTCCATGCAATTGTAAGCCAACTTCAACAGCGGGAATTTGGCGTAATCCGGTGGCTCGAAATCCCATTGCCGCGCCTCGCGCCAATCGATCTTTGGGACCGGCGCTTCCGCCCGCTCCGGATACGTGAGCGCGTACTGAATGGGCATGCGCATATCCGTCGCGGCAATTTGTGCAAGCACGCTGCCATCGGTGTATTCGATCATGGCGTGCACCGTCGATTGAGGGTGAATCACTACATCCACTTGCGATGGTTCGAAATCGAATAGCCAACAGGCTTCGATCACTTCGAAGCCCTTGTTCATCAGCGTTGCCGAGTCGATGGTGATCCGGCTCCCCATCCGCCAGGTCGGATGGTTGAGAGCCTGTTCCGGGGTAACGCGCTCCAACCCTTCCCGCGGCGTAGTGCGAAACGGACCGCCGGAAGCCGTCAGTATCAGCTTCGAAACCTGGCTGCGGTTGCCCGCGCGCAGACATTGGTGAGCTCCGTTGTGTTCGCTGTCGATGGGCAGCAGTTCGGCCGAGTGCTCTCGCACCGCATCCATCACCAGTTGGCCGCCCGACACAAGAACCTCTTTGTTCGCCAGACCGACGCGTTTCCCGTGGCACACCGCTGCGTAGGTCGCCGCCAGCCCGGTCACCCCCACAATCGCCGAGACCACCGTATCTATTTCCGAAGCAGTCGCAATGGAGATCAGCGCGGCATCGCCGGTCAGCAACTCCGGCCAATCATTGCGCCGCAAGCTCGACGCGCTCAATCGTTCAATGAGACGCTCCAGCCCGGCTGACGAACCTGCCAAGGCGACTTTTGGCCGAAACTCCAGAATTTGGGATACCAGCGTCTCGACGTTTCGGCCCGCCGCTAAAGCATACACTTGGTAAAGGTGGCGGCTGCGTCTGACCACGTCGAGGGTATTGGTTCCGATGGAACCGGTCGAACCCAGGATAGTGAGAGTTTTCATTCGAGCGGCGCCAATTCGAACTGCATCTGCTATGGTATCACGCAGTACGGGCTACAGCTCTTGACGTTTGGAAGGAGGTTTCCGTTTGCGAGACCCAAACCCTTTCGGGCGCCGGGGAGGATTGCTTCAGGGGTCTTTTTTTTTAGAGGTTAGTCTCGCTTTGGTGGGAGTTGCCTCCCCGGCTTAATTCCAATATTAATAGATTCTGATTTTGGAATCAACAGAAATCTGTATCTTTTTATTGGGATTGTACTTTTACGCCCACTAATTCCTCTAACACATTGATACTAGAGCAAAAATCCTCATCGCCATGACCTTCCGCAATCGCAATTTGGAAGAGTTGGTGGGTCAAGCTGGTCAAAACGAGTGGTACTCCTAGCTCTTTTCCGGAATCCAGCATGAGGCAAACGTCCTTGTCCATCCACTTCATCGCAAAATTTGGCGTAAAGTCGCGCCGGAAGACAAACGGAGCCTTATAAGAGATCAATCCCGACTTGGCAGCGCTGTTGTCCAGAATCTCGAGCATCAGCTTAGGGTCCACGCCGCCCTTGACCGCTAGAACCATTCCCTCGTTGAAAGCCATGCAAATGTTGGCCAGAATAAGGTTCTGGCTCAACTTGGCCTGCAGGCCCTTGCCGGCGCCGCCGCAGTAATACAGCCGTTTGCCCATGGGTTCGATGTAAGGCTTGATCTTTTCGAACACGGCCTCATCCCCACCCACCATAAAAGTGAGCGTACCACCGGTAGCCCCTGGCGTAGAGCCCGTGCAAGGCGCGTCGAGAAACTCGATGCCCTTGGCTTTCAACGCTTGGCCCATCTTGCGGCTTTCGCTGGGGCTGATGGTGCTGCAGTCTGCCACCACCGTTCCGGTCCTGGCGCCATGGATCACGCCGGCGCCGTTCCCGCCCAAAATCACTTCCTGGGACATAGCGGTATCGCCGACGCAGACGAATACGCAATCGGCCTGGGCTGCCGCTTCGGCGGGCGTACCGAATGCATGACCGTTCTCTTCCGCCGCCAGTTGGCGCGCCTTTTCACCGTTATGCGACCAGAGCGCCACTTGATGTCCGGCGCGGAGGAGATTTTGAGCCATGGGGTACCCCATCGCCCCTAGTCCAAGGAAGCTTAGATTTGCCATAGGAACTTGGATTCTACCGCTAACTGAGGAACGCCCGCCACGTGGTAACCACTAATGCGTGCGTTACCACACTGGCGCGGATACTGCCCGCCTGGTTGCGCGCAAGTCCGCAAAACCAGCCCATGATTCCCGCCAGCAGGGCCCATCGCCAGTTCGGAAAGCCGCGAAATCCAAGGTGCACCAGACCGTAGAGGGCCGTCGAGATTCCGAGCGCGGCTGTGCGGCTGCGGGTCCAATCTTCGATCCATTGCTGCAAAACGCCGCGGAAGAAGAACTCTTCGGAAAGACCGATCACCCACAGAAAGCCGAGGAACGTGCCCGCGATCTTCCATAGCGCCACGGGCTCGTGCGGCGTTACGGCGTGCAAGAGAAACGCCACGGCTCCTCCGGCGGGAAGGAAGTACAGATAGTAAAGGATGCCGATGCGCCATTCGCTGCGATTGGGCGCGAAGCCGTATCCCGTTTCGCGGATGCGCCGAACCAGCATCAGAACCAATACCACTACGGGCAGGAATGTCACATGGCCCAGCACGTTTAGTTTCTGGCCCAGGTAGGGAGGATAAACGAAATCGAAAAAGCCACTGAGCACGACGGCGGGAATGACCGCCAGGAAGGCCAGATCAGTCAGACGGCTGACAGGCAGGACCACGTACCACAGGCTCATTGTCGCCGCGAGCGCGGCCAGCAGGAGCGGGTTATACCAACGAAATTCGACTGCGCCGCAGCAGCAGACCAGGTACGGCAAAACCATGGAGGCGGCCAGCCACCACTTCAAGCGCGGCCCGGCCAGACGTTCGCGCATCGCCGGGAAGCCGGTCACCAGATAGAATGGATAGGCGATGAGGAACGCGGCAATCACGGGCAACGCCGCAGCTAACGGTATACCTTTCACGCGGGCATACCAGCCGCCCGCCACGGCCAACGCCGCCCAGCCGATCCCCAAGGCTGCCCGGAAAACGCCGGGCGAGTTGTTCATCGCGCTCATTTTAGCATCCGTGGTTTTTACACCTTTTCTGCGGGCGCAGGAGCCGCCGGCGAATCTCGCCAGGCTGGCGGCGCATCGCGAGACCGAAACCGAGGCCGAGCGCAACCAATACATGTACCGCCAGACCGTGACCATCGAGGAGCTTGACGAACACGGCGGCATGCGCGGCGATTACCACGAAGTGCGCGACGTGATCTTTTCCCCCACGCGCGAACGCACCGAGGAGACCATCGGCAAGCCGCGCAACGGGTTGAAGAACCTGATTCTCACCGATGAGGATTTCCGCGACATTCGCGATATCCAGCCGCTAGTCTTGACGGACGACCGGCTGTGGTATTACGAAACCAAATTCAAGGGCGAGGAAAACGTGGATGATGTGGATTGCTGGGTATTGCAGGTGCGCCCGCGCCAGATTCTGGACGGTCAGAGACTGTTCGACGGGATGGTTTGGATCGATAAGAAAGATTACAACATTGTCCGCATGACGGGCCGCGCGGTTCCGCAAATCCGGACCTTGAAGACAGAGAACCTATTTCCCGCCTTTACGACGATTCGCAAGCCCATCGACGGGAAGCATTGGTTTCCGGTTTACACGTATGCCGACGATACGCTGCAATTTCGCGGCGGTCCGCAACGGGAGCGATTGAAGATCGAGTACAGCGGGTATAAGAGGTTCGGGGCGGAATCGACATTCATTGTGAAGTAGGAGCAAGGCCCCTAACCGCTCAGCGCGTCGGATATCATGCTGCGGCTGGTCGCTGCCGAATCCACCTGATAGGTACCGTTCTGATACTCCGTGGCGAGCGCCTGCACCTGGGTATTGCGGTCGGAAGTGTATGATTCCATTGCGCGTGACAAGATTCCCAGAGTCGATGAGAAGTCCACGCTGTCGCCGGTTGCGCTCGATCTTGCCCTGGCGGCGGCTGCTCCCCCGTTGCGCGTGCTCTGGATTTCCGGAGGTCTACCCGGCCCGGAAGCTCCTGTCGAATTCTGATTGGCCACTTTCATTGCTGAACCGTACCTTTGCCTAGTAGACATATCGGCCGGTAGGGCGCGAAACTCTAGCGAGGCGAGTATAAACTTTTGGAAATATCTGCCGATTTATGTATGAGAACACTCAAATGGCGCATTCGGGGGCGAGTCGGACGGCTCAAGCGGAGGTACGCAGCCCTATTTTCATGGGCCGCATCGGGGATTTACCCGTGACAGCGGCCATTATGTGCGTCTACTCGTGCCGAAGGGCGGTCATCGGATCGATTCCGGACGCCCTGCGCGCCGGCGCATAACCAGCTAGCAACGCTGCCGCCATCAGAATCGCCACGGCCAACGTCAGCGTGAGAGGATCATTGGGCTTCATTCCATACAGGAAGGATCCGACCAGTTTCGATGTGATCAGCGCGGTGGGTAGGCCGATCGCCATGCCAACCGCCGCCAGCACGAAAACCTGCCCCAAAATCATACGCACGACGGCCCCACGCTGCGCGCCCAGCGCCATCCGGATGCCGATTTCGCCGGTACGGCGGGCGACGCTGTAAGCCACGGTGCCGTAGAGACCCACGCAGGCGATCACCAGGCCGAGGAGGGCGAAGCCGCTGCACAGACGGGCAAAAACGATCTCTTGGTTGATGGTCTGGTCGATGTCCGCCGCTTGCGATTTTATGTCGGATACGGGCACGCGCGGATCTGCGCGGTGAACGATTTCGCGCACGGACTTCACATACATCAGCGGGTCGCCGGCGGTGCGCAGTTCGTACACCATCCGGTCCGGCTCGGGATAGCCTTGGTCGTACGCGATGTATGCCACCGGCGGAATCTCATTCTTCAACCCGCCATATCGCGCATCCTTGGATATGCCGATAATCTCCATGTCGCGTGCGGCCTGCTTTTCTTTCCATAGCGTCAGGTGCTGTCCCAGTGGATTCCGGCTGCCAAAATGAGCTTTGGCATATCGCTCGTTGATCACTGCCACGGCCGGCGAGCGGTCACTCTCCAGAATCTCCCTGCCAGTCAGAATCGGGATCTGCATGGTGCTGAAGAACGCGGGACCAATCGCCATTAGACGATCGTTCCGAGATTGCTCCGCGCCCGGCGCAGTCACCGGTATGCTCCACCCTGCTCTGATAAGTGAGCGGTTGGATAGACTCACGCTGCGCACGCCGGGGATCTCGCTCAGGTGTTTTCGGAGATCGCCATAAAACGTGGAAATCTCCGGGCTCTTGTGTCCCGCCTGCGCCGCGTTCAATTCGAATAGCAGCACGTTTTCCCGATTGAATCCGAGATCGATCGATTGCAGGTTCGAAAGCGTCTTGACAAAGAGCCCCGCCGCGACCAGCATCAGCAGCGAGATCGCGATCTGTCCGGCCACAAGAACCTGGCTCAGGCTGACTCGCCAAAATGAATGCCGTGCCGCGGTTTGGCTCGTGCGCGATTCCTTCAGCGCAGGGATCACATTGAAGCGTGTGGATTGCAGCGCCGGAGCCAGGCCGAAGAGTACTCCCGTGAGCAGCGAAAGCACTGCTGCCGCGCCCAGCACGTGCCAGTTCAACTGCGCGTGCAGCGTAAAATTCGTCTCTCCGTTAGCCAGTAGCAGCGTCAGGAATCGGATCCCCCAGATTGCGATCAGTACCCCCAGGCCTCCGCCGAGCGACGCCAGTAGGACGCTTTCCGTCAGCAGTTGCCGGACTAAACGAAACCGGCCGGCGCCGATGCTCAGCCGCAGGGCCATTTCGCGCCTGCGGGCCGCCGCGCGCGCCAACAGCAGATTGGCCACATTAGCGCACGCCAGCGCGAGGATTAATCCCACCAGCGCCAACAGCACCAATAGCGGCTTGGAATACTCGCGGCGCAGATTCTCCAGTCCGGCCGCTCCCTCTTTCAACACCAGCGCGGGAAGATTCGCTCGCTCCGCGTCATTGTCGGCGGTACCCTCTACCCATCGATGAAACTGGGGCGCCAGTGCAGCCTGAGCCTGAGCCCGTCCGACTCCGGGACGCAGCCGCGCCATGACTTCGACCCAATAATAGTTTGCATCGAGGTAACCCTCGGCGCGAAAACCAAATTGATCGGCAGCCTCCACCAACACGTTGGCGTGCATGGGAAGATAGACGTCCGGCGCCGCGGCGGGGTCGACGCCAAAAAACCCCGGCGGCGTAACTCCCACTACTGTGAAGGCCACGTTGTCGATAAAAATGGACTGGCCGGCGGCATTGGCCGCCACTCCGAAACGCCTTTGGCTATAGGCGTGGCCGAGCACCACCACCGGCGGCGCCGCCGCACGGTCATCATCCGGCATCAAGAGCCGCCCGGCAGCGGGAGGAACGGCGAGTCCGCGGAAATAATCGCCTGAGACATATTCACCATGGGCAACTTCGGCCTGTCCTTTGGCAGTCACGTTCAGAACTTCGGCCGGGTAATAGGCGAACACACTGGCGAAGTCCGAGACGTTCTGCCGAAAAAGATCGAACGCCGGGAAAGGGAAGATGCCGCTGGATTCTCCCCCCGCATCTTCCCAGCTGTGGCCGTCCATGCTGTGCATCACGAATTCGCCCCAGTGAGTGGCGTTCTTGGCGTGCCAGTTCATCACGACCAGTGATTCGGGATCGGAAACCGGCAGCGCTCGCAGCAAAATCGCATCCATGAAGCTATAGATCGCGGTGTTGGCGCCGATGCCCAGCGCCAGCGAAAGCACCGCCAGCGCGGTGAATGCGCGGTTGGCAATCATCGTCCGGACGGCGTAACGAAGGTCTTGCAGGAGTTGCTCCCAAAATGTCCATGCCCACATAGCGCGGCTATCCTCCTGGAGCAGGGTGACATTGCCGAAATGTTTTCCCGCCCCTTCGCCGAAATCCGCGTCGCGCTCTTTCAAGGAGAGGTGATGGCGCATCTCCTCGTCCAACTCCTCCTCAAACTGGCGGCGGCGTAAATAATACCCGAGCCTGCGCAGGAATTCGCCGATCATGCCGGTTGTATCACCCGTGCGATGGCGCCCATCACCCTTTCGAATTCCGCCATTTCCGCCGTGAGCTGTTTCCGGCCGGCGGGCGTAAGCCGGTAGAAGCGCGCCCGGCGGTTGTTCTCCGATTGTTTCCACTCCGCCACCAGCCAGCCTTTGATGAGCATGCGTTGCAGGGCGGGATAGAGCGATCCTTCTTCTACCGTCAGTACGTCCTCGGAGATTTGCTGGATGTGCCGGGCGATGCCGTATCCGTGCATGGGGCCAAGCCGCATGAGCGTTTTGAGGATCAGCATGTATAAGGTGCCGGGAGGAATTTCCGTACGTTCTTCCATAGGTAGACTATACAATAGCCAGGCCACGGAAGCAAAGAAAAATATGATTGCAATACACTGGCAATATGTCCGCGTTTCGAGCGATTCTCGCCAGCGCCGCGCTGGCCGGTCTGACCGCGGGGCAGACGCCGGTCTCCTTTCCCACTCAGGATGGCGGCATAGTCTATGCCGATCTCTACGGAAGCGGCGCCCGCGGCGTCGTTCTGGCCCACGGAGGCAGATGCGCCGTTCCGGTCTGCGGCTTTACCAAGGCGAGTTGGGCGCCGCAGGCGCGAGCGCTGTCGGAGGCGGGATTCCGCGTCCTGGCGATCGATCTGCGGGTATACAGTCCGCCGCGAGACGGAACCGAGTTGAAACTCGACGACGGCGGGCTCCGCTTCGACGTTCTGGCGGCGGTCCGTTACTTGCGGAAGACAGGCGCAAGGAGTGTTTCGGTGGTGGGAGCCAGTATGGGAGGCGATGCGGCGACCGAAGCGCTGGAAGAGGCCAAGCCGGGTGAGATCGATCGCTTGGTTGTATTGGCAGCCGGGACATACGGCCATCCCGAGAAATGGAAAGCGCGCAAACTATTCATCGTGGCGCGTGACGACGCCGACGAGGTGGGTCCGCGGCTTCCACGTATTCGCGCGAAGTATGACCAGGCGCCCGGCCCGAAAGAGTTGATCGTGCTGGAAGGCTCCGCCCATGCCCAGTATCTGTTTAACACGGACCAGGGAGAGCGGCTGATGCGCGAGATTCTGCGATTCCTCTCCGCGCCTTAGACGCTGAAACGCCGCGCAGGGCATGGCCCCGGGGCCGCTTACCACAAATAGTCTTTGGCGATTTCGCGCTTGTCGTAGCCGTCCAGGACGTGAACCACGCGGATCTTCTTTACCGAAACGGGGGAAAGCTGGCCGATGGGAATATAAATAATGGTGCGGCCGCTGCGCGCGGCGATGGTCTTGAAGATCGAGCGCGGCGGTCTGGCGGCTACGTAAACCACGAACTGATGAATGGAATAATCGATGGCGGCCAGCAGCAGCCGCTCGGATTTCGATTCGGCGAATTCGTAGTCGGAGTCCTGCCAGACGTCGTACATGCGGCGCGGCGGCAGGCTCATGAGGAAGCCCCCATATTCGGCGCGGCCGATGCCGGGCCCCACCAGATGCTCGAAGGGAAACGTCGAGTAATACGCCATGTCCGATTCGTTCTGGTTCTCCCCCAGCCAGGTGGTCATGTAGGGATAACGGTTGTCGCGGTCTTCGTCGAAGATCACCACCACCGAGCCGACTTCGCCGTGAATCTTCTGGAATTGGCGGACGTAGATGCGATGTTCGTACCATTTGCGAATCGTCTCGCGCATGTCGATCCCGTCGAGAATCGACGTGGTGAACGGCTCGACGCGGACGCGCTCTTCCGAAAGCAGGCTCTTGCCTTTCTTCTTTAAAAATCGGCCGTAATCCTCGATCACCAGATCTTCGGGCGGATAGGAGCAGATACTGGTTCCGTTGAGCTGGCTGGCCCATTCGCCGGGAATTTTTTCCTTCTTGCGGGCCTTCAGACCATACGGGCGCAGACGCCGCTTGGTGCTGGGCAGGCGCCGGCGCAGGCGGATTTTGCGAGTGTCGCGCCACATGGCTTCGCCGCTAATGCGCACTGTCGGCAGGTCGCCCTCTTGAGGCTGCGGCGGATAGCGGCCGGCGAATTCCCAAACCTCCCAGGCATAGTTGTCGCCGGCGATGCCGCGCGCGGCCACGGTCATATCGAAGAGGCTTGCGGAAAGGTCGTTACCGGCCAGCGCGAGATTGCGCGAATAGCGCGCCAACAGGCGCCGCTGCCAATGCGCGACGCTCTCACCGGAGTTGGCCTCGTGGTCCTTTTCGGCGCCGCGGAACATCGCCAGTTGCGCGTGCCGGCGATCGATGGATGCCAAGTCCTGCATGGACTCGCGGAACTGCTCATAGCGCCATTGAAGCTGCGGGTATTCGGCGGCAATCTCAGCCAACGATTCGGGATGCGGATTCAGCAACTCGATGCCGCTGCGCCGCGTGCGGGCGATCGGCTGGGCTTGCGGCTCTTCCATGGCGTCGAGCAGCGGGTCGAGCAGGTTCAGGGAAACCACGACAAACACATTGGCGGACGGGTCGGCGCCTTGCAGCTTCCAGGCGATGCCGCCGGCGTGGCGCGAGATTTCCTCCGAGCGCGCTTGCGGGTAAACCCGATAGGCTTCCACGTAGCGCTCAAGGCCGATGTGGCGGATGGCGTAGGAATCGGGGTAAGCGTCTTTCACGTGCGGCCGCTCGGCTGCCTCTGGGTCGGCGAAGACGATTTCCGCGCCGATTTCGAGGCCCGTGCGGATCGCCTCCGTGAAGGGATCGGCAGGTTCCACCAGGACGTAGACGGCTTCGGAATCCTCGTCCCCGGCGTCATCGGGATAGAAGATGAGAGACATGGCGGGCAACCGCCCCATGGCGCGCATCCAGGCGGGCTGCAGACTGGCGGGTAGTTCGAGTGCGACGGTTTGCGGGCGCTCGCGCAGAATTGCCTGACGGACTTCGAGAGCAAATTCCATGCGGCCGGGAGCCACGGGGAAATAAGTAAACCGGCCGCGCCGCAAGCTGCCGGCGTCAGGAAACGGAGGTGCGGTCCCGGCGGACATAACGGAGCGCCTCTTCTCCCAATACCTTTACCACGGAAAGCTCGAGCGAGCCGGTTTCATGCGCGCGGCCGGTGGCCAGGCTCTTTAGTTTGATTGCGAACCGCGCCACGTTGATGCCATCGCGCACCGTGTACCGCTCGTCGGCGGCGTGCGCCAGTTGCAGGAAGTCGGTGACATAGGTCAGAATGCGCTCTTCCGCGAACGGGAGGTTTTCCTTGAGGATTTGGTATTCCTCGTCCCGCTCGGGAAAGTCGATGAAGATCTGCGGCTGCAAGCGCGAGTGAATATACTCGGGCAATTCGAAGGTGGAGGCGTCGTCGTTCATGGTGGCGACCAGACGGAAATTCGGATGCGCCTTGATCTTGATGCCGGCCACGATCGATTCCACATATCGCCGGTTGTCGAGCAGCGGAGCGAGGCTGGCCCAGCTCTTCTCGCTCATGCGATTGCCTTCGTCCAGGATAGCGACGCCGCCGCGGATCATGGCGGTCACCAGGGGCGAGGCCACATAGCGCAGGTTGCCCGCGCCTTCGATGACGGGCGTTACCAGCAGGTCTTCCGGCCGCGTATCCAGCGTGGCTTGCAGGATGTAAACGTCACGCCCCATGCGCCGCGCGCCGGCGTAGGCCAGCGTTGTCTTCCCCACGCCGGGCTTCCCCAGCAGGCGCGGATTCATGGGCAGGTCTTGCTCGTTGACCACCATCCACGAGGCGAGGAGCTGCCGCATCAACTCATCCTGCCCCACCCATTTGACGGTCAGCTCGTCAGGGTGAGCAAGATGCAGCGTAATGCCTTCAATTTCAACTCTCATTAGACTTCAGTCTCGAAGCGGAGAAACACAACTGCTCAAAGGATCACCGGCCTGGCAGTCCCGGGGTTCCGCGGTGAATTCTATTATAGGGTGTTCAGAACGATCTCGTGAGCCTTCTACAGCAGGTCGACCTCCTGGCAAAGCATTCTTTGGATCGGCGGTAACTTCGGTAAGGTAGGGCGCGCCGGCTCGACCGCATCTAGTTTTTCGCTCATGAGGTCGCCAGTCCGTGCGATGTCGGCCACTGGGCGGCCAATTTACCGCGAAGCCGCAGGATGGCTTGAGATTTCAATTGCGAAATCCGCGATTCATGCAAGTTGACCACTTGCGCGATTTCCCGCAGCGTCAATTCTTCCTTGTAGTAAAGTCCCAGGACAGTACGTTCCATCGCCGGGATCTCGTCGATGCTCTCGGCAAGGAGCCGTTCCAATTCGGACCGCTCGAGCAGAGTCGAGGGTAGATTATCGCCGGCGTCCGGCACGTAATTGATCAGATCTTTGCCTTGTTCATTCCCCGTGCCCTCCAGGCTGCCAATATTCAATCCGCGGATTTCCACCAGCCATTCATGGTATTCGGCCAGCGAAATCTCCAATTGCGCGGCAACTTCGTCTTCGTCCGGCGCACGCTTCAGCCGCTGTTCGGCGGCCGAGATAGCCTTCTCTATCTGCTTGGCGCGGCGGCGCTTTTGGCGCGGCGCCCAGTCGAGGTCGCGGAGGCTGTCCAGAATCGCGCCGCGAATTTTGTATTCTGCATAAGTTCTCAGCTTCACATTCTGAGCCGGGTCGAAATTATCAATGGCTGAGATGAGTCCGATCACTCCTGTTGAAACCAGGTCGTCCAATGCGACGTTTTCCGGCAGACGTTCCTGGATGCGCCGCGCAATTAAGCGCACTTGCGGCAGGTGCTCGAGAATGAGCCGCTGGCGCTCGTCCTCACCGATGAGCGCTGAAATGGCTAGCGAATACATGAGTTTTCCTGAAGGCGCGCATATCGTTCAGGCCACCTACCGGTTTCGGGCTGGCTAGCCTGCGAGAATCAGATTTGGTCAACCTCGCGGTCGTGACTTCTTCCAGGTCTTCTGGAATTCGTTGCCCGGTTGCAAGAATGAGAGCGGCATTCCACGCCTCCGTGCGGCTTTCCGCCGGCATCGGCTCGGAGCCCATTTTTTCGCGCGCCGCGGCAATCGCGCCTTCCACCAAGCGGGAGTAGTAGAACTTGATTCTCATCGGCGCGATCCGCCAGCCATCTGATCCATCGGCCGATACGCCGTTCTTCTGTACCCCGCTCCTGCAAGATTTCCCAGCGATTGTACGCGTTAGCCCAGCGGAACTCCCTTAAGCGCCTCCGGCCGGATGGGTACTGCGTCGCGACCGGTCACGCGGTCATGCCGAAGCCGGTTCGCCAGCCGCGAATCCAAACCGGTCACCCGGCACGGCGGTTGCGCGACGCGCCCCGTTCCGTGCAAAAAAACCCAAACGCAAGGGCAAATTTGGTACTATAGAGTACATGCTGGGCGGCTGCTCTTCGGTCTCTCGTTTCTTTTCCCTTCTGGGACTCCTCTTACCCTTGACAATGGTTTCTGCGGCTGAGAACGTTTCTGCGCCGGCGATCCAGGCGCGCGAACGCACCATCGCTGCCGAGACCTTCACCGCGGAGAAGCTTTGGGTGTGGCAAAAGCGCCTGAACCTGCAGGATTGGAAAATCTCCGTAGTGATTGCCCGCGCTACCGAATTGAAGCCCAAGACGCTGGGCAACATTCATTGGGATACCGACAAGAAGACCGCAATCATCCACGTCCTCGACCCCGCCGACTACACCCTTCCGTTCGAGGCGATGCTCAAGGACATGGAATTCACCGTGGTCCATGAGTTGATTCACCTCGAGCTTTCCCCGGTCCTAGCCCCGCTGCAGCGCACCGACGAGAACCGGCGCGACGAGGAACATGCAGTCAACCACATGGCCCAGGCCCTGCTCGATCTCGACCGCGCCAAGTAGGGAGCAACTCTTCAACCCCATGTTAAAGTGCATGGAGTGACCGCCCGAACCCTCTATCAGGTTCTTGAAGAAACCGCGCGCATCCACGGCGCCGCACCCGCGCTGCATCAACCTAAAGGGCACGGCAAAGACAATTACCTCACCTATTCCTGGAACGAATACAAGCAGGCCGCGGATGAAATCTCCGCCGGCCTCGCCGTCATCGGCATCGCCAAGGGCGATGTGGTGGCGCTCGACTCGGAAACGCGCCTCGAATTCTATCTCGCCGATCTCGGCATCCTGGCCAACGGTTCCATCGCCGCCGCGCTCTATCCGAGTTATCCGCCTAAGGAATTAATCCGTACCATCGAATCGGTGAACGCGCGGGCGGTTTTTGTGGAAGACGCCAAAACCTTCGAGACGCTCCGATCCGCCGCGGTCCGACACTGGATCCTGCTCACCGGCGAAGCCGAAGGCGCGCTTTCCCTGGCTGCCCTGCGTGAACTGGGCCGCCAGGCGATCGCCGCCAACCCGGAACTCCTCGCCGGCATTCGCGCGCAGTTTACGCCCGCCGACCCGGCCATTCTCTATCTCACCTCCGGCGCCACCGGAGAGCCTAAGATGGCGTTGGTCACCCATGCCGCCATCGTGGCGAATCTCGATATGGGTCCCGCCGTGCTGCCGCTGGGCCCGGAAGATTCCACCGTGGCATTCCTTCCCTCGGCCCACATTGCGCAGCGCGTGGTCATCGAACTGTTTCCGCTCCGGTGGGGCATGCCGGTAACTTTCTTTGAAAGCCTGATGAAGCTGCCGCAGGATATTCGCAAAGTGCGCCCTACCATTCTGCTCGCGCCGCCGCGGATGTGGGAACGGATCTATTCCACTATCTGCACCGAGCTCCGCAAGCGTCCGGCGCCCGCCCGTAAAGCTTTCTATAGCGCTCTGGCGTTGGGGCTCGCCGCCGCGCGCTATCGAAGGCAGGGCAAATCCGTGCCGCTGCGTATTCGTTTGCCGCTGCGGCTGGCGGACCGCCTGATGTTTCGCAAAGTGCGCGAGCGTTTCGGCGGACGCATTCGCGTGGCAGCCTCCGGCGCGGCGCCGCTGGGAAAGGATCTCGCCGAATTCTACGAAGCCATCGGCATGCCGCTTATCGAAGGCTACGGTTTGACCGAAGGCGGCGTGGTGTCGCTCAATCCGGTCGACCGCCCCAAGCCGGGCAGCACCGGCAAGCCCCTTCCCGGCGTTGAAGTGCGCATCTCCGACGAAGGCGAACTGCTAATCCATAGCCCGTGCCTGTTCAGCGGCTATCTCAACGACCCCCAAACCACCGCGGAAGTCTTGCGCGATGGATGCCTGCATACCGGCGACCTGGGCCACATCGACGAAGAGGGCTACATCTTCATCACCGGCCGCAAAAAGGAATTGATCGTCTCCTCAACCGGCAAAAAGGTCTACCCCTCGCGCGTCGAGAGTATGTTCAAGATGGAGCCGCTCATCAACCACGTCCTGCTGATCGGAGACCGGCTGCCGTTTGTGACCGCGCTGTTCACCGTCAATATTCCCGCGGCGCACACTCTGAAAGGCATGGACGAATGGAAACGGTGTTCCGAAGCCGAGACGACGCAGGCGCCGCCACTACTGGCTGAGATTCAGAAGGCTGTGGCGCGCGTCAACAAGCTCTTGGCCCCCTTTGAGCAGATCCGCAAGTATCGCGTGCTGCCGCGCGAGTTTTCCATCGAACAAGGCGAGTTGACCGCCACCATGAAAGTCCGGCGCACGCGGGCCATGGAAAACTTCAAAGAGCAGATTGATGAGCTTTATGCGGGACGGGAGCAATAACCCTCTATCGGCGCAATCGCCGGTAGATCTCGGCGAACCCTGCCATGGTAATCTGCTCCGCGCGTAATCCCGCTTCGGGCCATGCATCCACCGTCTCCTTGCCATAGGTCTCGGCCAGATTATTGCGCAGCGTTTTTCGCTTATGTTGAAAGCAATGTCCCAGGAAGCGCAGGAACGCGGCGACATTTTCTGCATCCCCGCCGCCGGTATCCCACGGGTCGGCTCGGGGCGTGAGCAGCACTACGGCTGAATCCACTTTCGGCGGCGGATGAAAAGCGCCGGGCTTCACGCCGAAGAGCAGGCGCGCTTCGGCGAAAAGGCGCGTTGCCACCGTCAGATAGCCATACTCGCGCGTGTGTGGCTGTGCTGTCAGCCGGTCGGCCACTTCTTTCTGAATCAGGAAGACCGCGCGCCTGGCTCGCTGCCTCACGGTCTGGCCGATAACCGCAGTGGCGGCGTAATAGGGCAGGTTGCCGGCGATGGGCGCATCGCCCCACTGCGATAGATCGATGGTGAGCGCGTCCGCGTGAATCACTTCGAGGCGTGGCTCACCCACGAACTTCCGCCGCAGGTGCTCCACCAGAGCGTAGTCCAGCTCGATCGCCACCACGCGATCGGCGCGCTGCAGAAGCTTCTCGGTCAGTGCGCCGCGGCCGGGGCCGATCTCCACCACCAAGCGCTCGTGCTCCGGACACGCAGCCGTGGCAATACGTTCCAGAATCGAGCCATGAACCAGGAAATGTTGGCCGAGCTTTTGCCGCGCCACGCTGGGCGATCAGCTCCGCATATCGGAATCGGCGCCGAAGATCACGCGGATCTGTCCCCACGTCGGCTTGCCGAACATAGTGGCCGGCGTGAAGTGAGAGAAGAGGATCAAATTCTGCACTTCGGGCGTCATCACGCCTTGCGTCACCCTGGAATCCCACACGTTGCCGTGGTCGTCGATGGTGAGCAGCACGACGATCTTGCCGTTCAAAGCCGGGGCCATCGCTCTTTCCAGCTTGGGGAACTCGCCTTCGCCCACCAATTGTCCGTCCGGATCGGTGAATACCGGCGAAGGTGGTTCGAGGGTGGAAAAGTGTGCGTGGACTACGCTGGGAATCAGCGCGGCGAACATCAACAGCGCCGATACCAGCCCGCCTGCCACGGGAAGCGCCACCGGCCGCATCAGGTTGCCCAACTTGAGCCGGGTCAGGCTGCGCCAATTCTCGAAACGGGCAGCCCAGGTTATCCGCGAAAGTCGGCGCGCCCGTTCGTGCGATGCCAGCACTTGCAGCCTTCCTTGTAACATCGCAGGAACCGCGGGCGCGGCCAGACTGCGTAGCGCGGCTCGCTGTATGCGCAAGGATTCGTACTCGGCGCTGCACCCACGGCACGCATCGAGATGCGCCAACGCTTCTTCCCG